>Ga0209812_10000422_pt1 | contig 39383 bp, 36 predicted proteins | sample JI71714BDNA_FD_187502 | JGI IMG/M metagenome (GOLD analysis project Ga0209812, IMG submission 187502) | Wastewater effluent complex algal communities from Wisconsin, to seasonally profile nutrient transformation and Carbon sequestration -... | ecosystem: Engineered > WWTP > Effluent > Algae...
TTTAGAGACCCCTTACTACAGCATGGAATCTTTATTAGGCAAGTATTTGTTTATGTATCCCCTGAACAAACTCATGCACTTTAAATTTCCTAGCAATGAGTATATTCAAAAAGTTACTGCTCCTGTTACGATTTTTCATGGGACCGATGATGGTGTAATTGCCTATGGTAATGCACAAAAGTTTACTGCTCATTTAAAAAAAGGAGACGAGTTCATTACCATTCCAGAAGGAACGCATACCAACTTGAACAGCTTCCCAGCAATGCAGGATAAACTAAACGGTATTCTACGCTAATGATTGTATGAGTAAGCTTAACCTAATTCTTTCAGTCGACTGAGTTTTGAAGCCACTCTTAGTTCAAAATTGGCACCTACTTTTAACGCATAGTTTTCGGTATCGTGGCTTACCGGAAATCCAAAACAAATGGGGTAATCGTATTCTGCAATATGTGCTTGTATGATTTCTTCAACTGTTTTTCCAAAAGGTCGGATGGTATCTTTTCGATCGGTAAACCCACCTACTATTAATCCACTGAGTTGGTTGAAGATCCCTGCTCGTTTTAATTGAATCATCATTCGATCAATATTGTACGCATACTCTCCAACATCTTCTATAAACAAAATAGCGCCCTTGGTTTTATACATCATAGTAGAACCCACTAGATGCGCAATCAATGCCAAATTACCTCCCATCAATACCCCTGTTGCCTTACCCAGTTGATTCATCGGATGAGCTGTGCAAGAGTACTGCATTTTTGTACCTCTCAATGCTTTTTGCAAAGACTGCACATACGGCAGTTTTGCTCCCCCTTCATTAAATGCATTGGCCATGGGTGCATGTAAAGAAGCTGTTTTACACTTCGTTAAAATATATGCATGCAAAACGGTGATATCACTAAACCCAATAATCCACTTGGGATTTTTTTTGAAAATTTTGAAATCAAGTTGATCGATGATTCTAGTAACGCCATAGCCTCCTCTTCCGCAAAGAATGGCTTTAATTGATGGTTCGTTTAATAAAGCCTGAAATTCGTCTCTGCGTTCTTCGTCTGTACCACTGAAATAATTCGTTGATTTACTCCCCACTGTTTTTCCTACCATTACTTGAAAACCCCATTCCTGCAAGGTTTTCACACCCGTTTTAATTTTTTGGGCTTCCATATAACCAGCAGGGCAAGTGATGGCAATGGTGTCGCCTTTTTTTAGATAAGGAGGTAAAGTGATCATGACTAAATTTCGGTTAATTGTACTTGGTTTTTCTCCACAATGAGTTGATGAGGTAAACCGCATTTCAATGCAAAGTTATTTTTGATATGGCCCACTGGAAAATCAAAGCAAACAGGATAATTAAATGCAGCTACTTTCTCTTTAACAATGGTATAAATATCTCTTCCAAAAGGAACAGCAGGATTATCTACTTTAATATTACTAAAGCCTCCTACAATTAATCCACTCAGCTTTGCCAACTTTCCTGAACGCAATAAATTACAAAACATCCGATCAATATTGTACAAGGGCTCGCCCACATCTTCTACAAATAAAATTTTCCCATCGGTATTAATCATAGAAGCCGACCCATTCAGGTTTTCTAGAATTTTTAAATTGCCTCCAACCAACAATCCCTTGGCTGATCCAATTCGATTATGTTCAACTGGCATTGAAGGATAGCTAATCTTTTTCCCTTCTAATGCATCTTTAATAGAAAGTATACTCGCTTGCTGCACTTCATCGGCATTGGCCCATTCCTTTGGGAAACTACCACACATTTTTGAATGCAAACTTGCAACATGTACTACTTGATGCAAATGGCTATGCAAAACTGTAATATCACTGAAACCAATGACCCACTTGGGGTTTTGCTTGAATGATTGAAAGTTTAATAAGTCTACCATTCTTACAGCACCATATCCACCAGTAGCACAAAGAATGGCATTGATATTGGGGTCATCCATCATTTGCTGAAAGTCTGCTGCTCTCTCTGCATCAGTTCCGCCAAATGTATGGTCCATCTTTCCAATGGTAGTTCCTAGTTGAACCTTATACCCCCAGCTTTGTATTAAATCTATAGAAGGTTGAATGGTTTCTAACAAAGAAAAACCAGCAGGGCAAGTAATACCAATCGTATTGCCTGGTTGTAGGTATGGAGGCCTTTTTATTTTTTTATTTCGATTACCCGCAGCAGTAGCAAATGCAGGTATGGACAATAATCCCATGCCAGCCATTTGCAAAAAGGACTGTCTTTTCATTTAAGTATTTTTCTTGGGTTTAGGTTTGATAGCAATGGCTTCCTTTTTCCTGCCCGCGTTGCGCAAAGACTGATCAATCAACATTTCAATTTGTCCGTTCACACTCCTAAACTCGTCTGCCGCCCATTTTTCTAAGGCGGCATACGTTGTTTGATCTATTCTTAAAACAAAAGATTTCTTACTCAAAACAATCCATTTTATTATTGATGAAGTGTTCCTGTATTCACCACAGGTGAAGCTGCCTTGTCTCCACAAAGTACAACCAATAAATTACTTACCATGGCAGCTTTTCTCTCTTCGTCTAACTCTACTATTTGTTTTTTAGACAACATTTCTAAAGCCATTTCAACCATACCTACCGCACCTTCTACTATTTTACTTCTAGCAGCAACAATAGCAGTAGCTTGTTGGCGTTGCAACATGGCATGCGCAATTTCTGGTGCATAAGCCAAATGGCTGATACGCGCTTCTTTAATCACAATACCAGCTTTGATCATTCGGGCATTTAATTCATGCTCCAACATTTCAATTACTTTTTCTCCTCCATCTCTTAAAGTTACTTCTACTTGTTCGCCTTCAAAAGTATCATACGGACAAGTAGATGCCATATGACGAAGCGCTGCTTCACTTTGATTGGTCATATAATTGGAGAAGTTCACCACATCAAAACAAACTTTATACGTGTCTTCAATTTGCCAAAGTATCACTGCAGCAATTTCAATTGGGTTTCCCAATTTATCGTTCACTTTTAACTTGGTGCTTTCTAAACTTTGTAAACGCAAAGACACTTTTTGTTTGGTGTACAATGGATTGACAAAAAAGAGTCCATTGTCCTTAACCGTACCCACATACTTACCAAAAAAAGTAAGTACTACACTGGTATTGGGTTGAACAACCACCAAGCCCAACAATAAAAAGAAGATGGCAATAAAATCAATAATTGAACCCCATATCAAGGCATATTTTAATCCGTCCTCTGCTCCCTTTATTTGTGTGAGTGCAAAAATACCTGCCACCAACAAAATAGTAACCAACAATAAAACCAAAAACCCTTGCGCTGCTTTAATGGTCTTTTCCATAATTTTCATTTTAATATTAATATGATATCAAAATTATAGCATTTCACGGAATTTCCAAATAAATCTGCTTTTAGTACCTTTGCCGCCTGCAACAAGCAGTTTAGACTAAGAAGCAACCGATTATGAAGCAACCGAACATAAAGCAACCAGCGCGATATTTGATTACTGCAGCCCTTCCCTACGCCAATGGGTTGAAACATATAGGCCATTTGGCTGGAGCTTACCTTCCTGCAGATATATATGTGCGATATTTAAGGGCCCAAAAAAGAGACGTGGTATTTGTTTGTGGAAGTGATGAACATGGAACAGCCATTCCAATTCAGGCTACCAAGGAAGGAACCACTGCGCAAGCCATTATTGATAAATACCACCCAATCATCGAGCAGAATTTTAATGACTTAGGAATATCTTTTGATATTTATCATAGAACCAGCTCTCCTATACATCATGAAACTGCCAGTGAATTTTTTACTGCATTAAATAATAAAGGCGACTTAATTACCAAAGAGTCAGAACAATATTATGATGAGCAAGCACAAAGTTTTTTAGCAGATCGTTATATTAAAGGAACCTGCCCCAACTGTGGTTTTCAGGCCGCATATGGAGATCAGTGCGAAAGCTGTGGAAAGAGTTTAAGCCCAGATGAATTGATTAACCCGGTGAGCACTTTAAGTGGAAATACCCCGGTTAAAAAATTAACCAAACATTGGTACCTCCCTTTAGACAGACACGAAGATTTTTTACGCAAGTGGATTATAGAAGAGCATGGCAATGATTGGCGTTCTACAGTAGTAGGACAATGCAAGAGTTGGATTGATGGAGGCTTGCAACCCAGAGCCGTTACCCGCGACTTAGATTGGGGTGTTGCTTTACCCAATGACGTAGAAGACGGTAAAGGCAAAGTTTTGTACGTATGGTTTGATGCGCCCATTGGTTATATCAGTGCCACCAAACAATGGGCATTGAATACTGGAAAAGATTGGAGACCATATTGGGAAGACCAAGACACTAAGCTGATTCATTTTATAGGTAAAGACAATATTGTTTTCCATTGCATCATTTTTCCGGTGATGTTGCAATTGCATGGGAATATATTACCCACCAATGTTCCAGCGAATGAATTCATGAATTTGGAGGGAGACAAAATGAGTACCAGCAGAAACTGGAAACTTGAAATGGAAGATTATATAAACGATTTTATTAAGCCAGAAAATGGGGGATCACAGCTAGCGGATACGTTGAGGTATTACTTAACTGCAATTGCACCCGAAAGTAAAGACAGTGAATTTACTTGGAAAGGATTTCAAGATGCCAATAACAGTGAGCTGGTGAGCATCTTTGGTAATTTCATCAACCGTGCATTGGTATTAATGCATAAACTATGCAAAGGAAAAGTACCGCCATTGCACAACGAATTATTCGATGAGTTAGATCATGCAACCATTGAAGCCATCCAACAAAGCAAGCAAAAAGTTGAACAATTATTAGAAGACTATAAATTCAGGGATGCCCAATTTGAAGTGATTAATTTGGCTAGGATTGGCAATCAATACATGCAGAAAAAAGAGCCATGGATTTTAGCTAAACAATTAGCCGAAAACCCAGCTGCACAACAATTGATCAACAACTGTTTGCATATTTGTTTACAGTTAACTGCCAACTTAGCCATACTATCTAATCCTTTCTTACCTTTTACAGCAAAGAAAATTTGTTACCTACTAAAAGTGGTAGATAAAATATTAGACTGGGAAAATGCGGGTAGCATGAAGTTATTGAGTGTTGGATACAGTTTGCGTGCCCCTGAATTATTGTTCCGCAAAATTGAAGACGAAGAAATAACCAAACAAATAGAAAAATTAAAAGCAGCTGCTGTGAATAAAGAGCCCATCGTTCAAACAACCCTTTCGAATAATCAAAATGATAGCGCCATGTCGGCATCACCCAATGCTGAAGGGTCTGTTGCTGTTGCCAGCTCAGTTAAACCCGAAATCGTATTTGATGATTTTACTAAAATAGATTTGAAAGTAGGAACTATTGTGGCAGCAGAAAAAGTAGAGAAAGCCGATAAGCTATTAAAATTACAAGTAGACCTTGGTTTTGAAACCCGCACCATTGTTTCAGGTATTGCCATGCATTTTGCACCAGCAGATATTGTAGGTAAACAAGTAACAGTTGTATGCAACTTGGCACCACGCAAAATGCGCGGCATCGAGAGCAATGGTATGATTTTAATGGCGGAGGATGCCAATGGCAAACTGCATTTTATAAATCCAGAAGACCAAATTAATCCTGGAAGTGGTGTGAGTTAACAGCTATTGTCTGTATTTACGATAAAGGAACCAAATAGTCAAACCCACCAATATCATTGACCATGATTTAATGATGGTTAGGAACAGCCATTCCACCAATAACCATCCATCAATAAATGCTGCCCGCAATTGGTTACCAAATCCTGGATGATATTCCATAGCGTGATTCTCATTGGGTATGACAGTTTGTTTAACCAAAGATCTTTGCGAGAAAGACAATCTGATATCACTGTATTTCATTCGGTCATTCAAAGACAAATTATCTACCTTGGCACGATCAGCTTCTTCTTGTTGATAGGCATTGCTTAGGTTGGATTCTTTTTGTTTCTTTTTTGAACCTGACACTGCTCTACGAATAGTCATATTGTTGCTTAGCACTTGAAATGAAACATCATCTAATTCAATGGTTTGATCATCAAGAAAGTTAGCAAGTGGTAATATCTTGGAGAGTACGGTATCAAACTGGGTAGTTGGTACGCGTATTGTAAGGAGATTTTGCACCGTATATTGTACTGATTCTAAAGCAGAATCTCTACTCAATTCCGTTACAGCTCTTTGGTTAATTTGGCTATTCATTTTGCTATAAACAATGAATCCAGCCGCTTCTCGAACAATCTTTTGTATTGCCGTTGTGGCTGTTTGCACATTGTCTACTTTGAAGGTCAGTGCTGAGGTACGAACAAACTTTCGGTTTACAAAATCTCCATCAGACAAGGCTGCAATTTGCTTTTCTACGGAATCAGAAACGGCCATATCTCCAGCATTACCAGCGCTTCCATTTTCATCTACTTGATTATTAGAACCCTGATTGCAGGCAACTAAAAAAAATAACATCAATGAAAAAATAATTCTACTATTCATAACTAGAATAATATTGAATGAACACTTCCCCTTTCTGGTCAATTACAGCCGGTTTACCATCCAACTCCACAGTGGTATATCCGTTGTAAAACAAACCAGCTTTGTTATATTTTATTGGTATCACTACTTTCCCAGTTGTATCAATATACCCCCATTTACCATTCTTCTTTACTTTTGCTAATCCTTCCTGGAATGAATATCCGTCTTCATAATACAATGGAATCCGCTCATTTCCTTTTAAATCGACGTATCCAAAACGAAGTATCTTATTAGTCAACACAGATCCAGTATCTTCATACCGTTTATATACTAGAGTCAATCCGTCGTGAGAACTACTACACTCATCATATCGCCCATATGGAACTACTATATTACCAGCAGTATCAGCAAGCGCCATATCACTTCCTCCTGATTGCTTCCACTTATTCAACATAATTAATCCTCCAGTGTACAAAATGCCATCACAATCATAGGTATGTAAAATTTTTCCAGTTGAATCGTAGATTCCCCATTGTTCATTTTCTTTTGCAAACATTTTTTTATCTGATGTGAATGCTTCAATTTCATCAAAACGAGGGGCAACCAACCATTTCCCATTCCTATCAGCAATACCAGATTTATAGTCTTTTGTAAGTAAGAATCGATTGAAATGAAGAGAATAAATGAACTCATATTTCAAAGGGAAAACCAATTTAAAGTTTGTATCAAGTAAACCTCTATTTCCTTTTTTATCCGTTACAAATGAATATCCAAATTCATCAAAAGGATCAATGTATAAAAGTCCGTTCTCCCAGGCATTAAAAACAATCTTTCCAGATAAATTCACAAATGAACGCCGTTCCTCTGGATGCTTATGAGTAAGTACCGCCAATCCTTTACTAAACGGACTTAAAGCCCTTGCATAATTAAATTCAAGGATAAATTTACCAGAGCTATCAATAGCACCCACTGAACTATCTGTTTCAAAACAAGCTAATCCTTCAGAAAATTCATAAAGCATTTTAAATTGATGACGATCTTGCAACAAAAGTCTTTTGGCTTCAAATATTTTGTTTGATTCAACCTTATACACTTTGGATTCTATCTTCTGCCGCTCACTACAAGAAAAATAGGCAATCAATAAAACAGGTAGAAATATTAAGGTTAATTTTTTAGGCATCATGCTAATTCTTCACCCGAAAGTAATTTTCTCAACTATAGATTAAATACCGTTGAGACGGTATTTGTTATTTTAGAAAATAGGGGAATTTCATGGTATGATAACAAGAACACTAATTTTTTGTGGCCTACTATTATCTGCAGTTTCAATAACAGCACAGAAAAAGACTCGCATACAATCTATTGTAAAAAAAGACACCCACAATAAGTTAAGCTTTGCTTGTAATTTTTTTGGGAGTAGTGCCAATTATGAGCCAGTTCCGGCTTCAGAAGTATCAGATGAAAATGCCGAAAAATGGATGAATGAATTGGTTGCTCGTATAACCAGTGTAGTAGGTCTGCGCAATCGATTCCGATTGGTTGCATTACAAAACTTTAATAACTGCGCTGCTGTTTGTTTCAACAATGAAACTGGGCAGGAAAGATTCATTCAATTTGACCGACAGTTTCTTGAAAACTTTCAAAAGCGCACCAATAATAAATGGTTTGTAACAGGCGTATTGGCTCATGAACTTGGTCATCACTTTAATGGGCATTCACTGGATGGAATTGGGAGTAGACCCGATAAAGAAATTGAAGCTGACGAATTTGCTGGATTCATTTTACAAAAGCTGGGAGCAAAAGAAAATGAAGCTGAATCAATATTTAGTTTTTTAAACGAGACAGATGGTCCACCTACCCATCCCATTAAATCAAAAAGATATGCTGCAGTTTCAAGGGGATGGAATAGCGCTGCTGGTAATAGTATCTGGGTGTCCTTACTATTAGAAAATGATGCTGATAAAAAAGAGATTGCATATGAAGCACTAATGGCAGCAAGAAATACGAATAATACAACTCAAAAACTTGAACTCATCAACAAAGCCTTAAATAAAGTACCTGCCTATGCAGAAGCAATTAGTGAAAAGGGACTGGTTTACTTACAGGAAAATCAATACCAATTAGCATCCCAATATTGCGAAGAAGCCCTCTTGTTAGAACCCTATATAGGTATACTCAGATTAAATTTTTCAAAAGTATTGATGGCGCAAAAAAATTATGATACTGCATTAAGTTTTGTTCAAGATGCAATTTACCTAAGACCAGTATTTCCTGAAGCATATCATCAACGTGCGCAAATTTTCCTTAATAAGAGAAATTATGTGCAAGCAGGAAATGATTGTAGCTTAGCCCTTTTAATGAATCCAGACAATACTGAAACTAAGGCTGATATTCTTATTACTAAAGGAATTGCCCACTACGAACTAAAGCAAGAAGAAATTGCATCTGCTTGCTTTAGTGAGGCAAAAAAACTAGATCCTTACAACAAAAGGATAGAAAAATATCTTTCAATAAATAAATAAGAAAATCTTTAAGCTTTATCAAAACTCAAACACTCTTTCAATTCTTTTTCTGTGTAAGCCAACTTGTATTGCTTTAATACTTCATCAGGTACACCATTCCATTGATTGGGGGCATTGCCTACATAGCCCAAGTCTTTGATACCAATTTCAGTAGTGTAGAAACCAGTGGTTACTAAATCACGCATTAGATTAAAAAAGGAAACACCTTGTGCTAATTCTTTTGCTGCTTTTTCTGGATAAGCAATGGAATCTACAACCGTAATTTGTTGTGCCGCACTCAAGTTTACAAATGCTTTTTCATAGAGCTTATAACAATGTAAGTCTAACCAACGCAATCCACCACGCAATGGGGTTTGATGTGAGGGCATGTCTTTTACAATGAACTCAATAAATTCTGGAACCTTGGCATCACTGGCATTTCCACTTACTTCGTCTTTGGGCATAATAATATCGCCCAATACGGTAATGGTAGCCATTTCATGCTCATTAAAGAATTTCGGTTCCTTCTCCATTTTGGCCAAATAGGCTTTCTCTTCTAGCATGCGATCATCTAATGATGCATCGGCAGAAGCAGCAATATTTTTTTTATCGGCACTGGTGCAGGCTTCTACCAAAACACCGGCACCTACGGTGCCAATCATGAGTGCCTTAATCGATTTTCTCCTGTCCATCTTATAAGTTTTGTTTTTTCATTTCATCAATAATGTATTCGCTTGCACGCATGCTTAATGCCAAAATAGTCCAAGTAATATTTTTATCTGCCTGAGAAACAAACTGTGATCCATCTACACAAAACAAAGTTTTACAATCGTGTGCTTGGCTAAACTTATTTAATGCAGAAGTTTTTTTGTCGTTACCCATTCTAACCGTACCTGCTTCGTGAATAATATTTCCAGGATTAGATAAACCATAATTATTTGAAGCATCATCGTCTGCACCCCAAGTAATAATCGCGCCCATATTGTGCATGATTTCTTTGAAGGTTTCCTTCATATGCTTGGCTTGATTAATTTCATACTCCGAATGACGGGTATTAAATCTTAATACGGGTATACCATATTTATCTACAACGGTAGGATCTATTTCACAATAATTTTTAATGTCTGGAACCGATTCTCCTCTTCCTGCCATACCTACACCTGCTCCGTAAAAAAAGCGGACATCTTCTTTTAAGGAGGATCCATATCCCCCCGCTTCTTTGGTTTTACCATTTACCTGGTATTTGCCATTCAATCCTTGCATGCCCATTCCAAATCCATAAGCTGGTTGGCTCATGCCTCCCCAGTATTCTATATGGTAGCCTCTTGGAAAATCTAATTTTTTATTGTCTAACCACCATGGGGTATAAATATGCATACCCCCTACACCGTCTTCGTTGTAACGCTTTCTACCAAAGAGTTCTGGCAGTACGCCGCCCAAAGCCGCACCGGTAGAATCGTGTAAATATTTACCCACTACATTGCTGTCGTTGGCCAATCCGTTCGGATGTCTTTTAGACTTAGAGTTTAATAATAAACGTGCGGTTTCACAGGTACTCGCGGCTAAGATCACCACGCGACCATTTACTTGGTATTCTAAATTGTCTACTTTATTTACATAAGAAATACCGGTTGCCAAACCTTCTGAGTTGGTAATGACTTCACGCGCCATTGCTTGTGTAATCACATCTACATTACCTGTTTTTACTGCAGGTTTCACCAATACAGATCCAGATGAAAAGTCTCCGTAAACCTTACAACTTCTATTACACTGTGCACAGAAAAAACATGCACCGCGCTCTTCATTAATTTTCTTTGTTAAAATAGATAAGCGAGAAGGAATTACTGGAACTCCTACACCTGTTGCTGCCTTCTTAATCATCAGCTCGTGCAAACGGGGTTTGGGTGGAGGAAGAAAGATTCCGTCAGGATCATTTTCTAATCCTTCATTGCTTCCAAAAACGCCAATTAATTTATCTACTTTATCGTAGTAGGGTTTTACGTCTTCATAGCCAATTGGCCAATCTTCACCTAACCCATCAATGCTTTTTCTTTTAAAATCTTTTGGTCCAAAACGAAGGGATATTCGACCCCAGTGATTGGTACGTCCGCCCATCATACGAGCACGCCACCATTCAAATTTTTGGCTGCCAGGCGCTTGGGTATAAGGCTCCCCATCAATCTCCCATCCCCAATAACATCCATCAAAATCACCAAATGGGCGATACTTGGTGCTCGCTCCTCTTCGAGGTGACTCCCAAGGATTTTTTAATTGAGATGAATTCACGGCTGGATCATAATCTTCTCCTGCTTCTAATAAACAAACTTTTAAACCAGCTTTAGATAATGTGTATGCAGCCATACCACCACCAGCTCCTGAACCCACAATCACTACATCGTATTGCTTGGGTTGTTTTTTAATTTGAAAATCTCCCATATCGCTTTTTTAATCTTGGTCGTTAGAACTATGAATGTAGCAATTTTAATGGTATTGATGATTAGTTTTTGATGAATGAGAACTGCTTATTTTACAAAATATTCATTAGGGAATGCACGCAATGTGGTCATGCGTATATCAGCAGGAATATCTTTGGCAATCACTTTATTGGTTTTATTGTCTACCAATGTCCAAATGGGGTAATCATAGGTTTTAGATACGGTTTGCAAAGTATTGTTTACCCAATTATACAAATTGAATATCCAGTAGTTGTGTCCGTTGTAATTGGTGGTACTGCATCCAATTATTTCAGCAATACCATCTCCATTAATATCGTACTCTTTTTCTGAAGAAAAATCTACAAAACTCAACACACGGTATTTGCTTTGTTGACTAATTAAGAACACTTTATAATTCAGGAGTGCTGCTGTTCCGTTCCCCCCAGTAAATATTCTACATTTTATATCAGGGATGCCATCTTTATTTAAATCAAAAATTTCTGCAGTAGGTATCAAATGCATAATCCAAAATGGAACCAATATCTTCTGTACAACTTTTGAATCCTTGTAAAATAAAATCACGGATTCTTCTGTACGTGCCACTTGTTCTATTATTTGAACCATATCGATGGCAAATCCTTTCTGCCCCTTTAGATTTATTTGAACAAATTTATTTTTTATGGTGCTGTCTTTAACCGTTTCAATTTTTACTTTACTCGTTACAACTGGCTTTGATTTGGTAAAAAGGGTCTGAGAAAAAAGGGTCGTTCCTATTAATAAAGAACAAATCAGAAAAAAAAGTGGACGCATAAATTGGTTTGATTCCTCAATTTAAAAAAAGCATTGGGTTCAACCCAAAAAAAATCTCCTCCAGAAAAATCTAGAGGAGAAATTTAGGGCAGGGATTAACTGCTATCGAATTAACTGCAACCCATACTGGTGCCACAGTTTAAACACTTATAACATGTACCACTTCTGATGGTTAAATGACCGCAAGTGCTACAAGCAGGTGCATCGCTTTGCATACTTTTAGCTGCAGCATTTACTGCATCCATTCCACTATTCCCTGCAGCGGCTGAAGTAGCTGCTGCACGCTGTAATTTAGGTGAAGCTGGGCCTTCGGCAGGAGTAGTATTGGCAGATGGTGCTGTTACTCTGATACTACTGAGTTCGGGCTTTCCCAAAAAAGTAGCATCACCCTCCTCTTCTCCTGTATTGCCTACAGTAGGTCTGTCTAACACATGAACTAAATCGGTTCTATTTAAGTATTCATAACCCAATGCACGGAATACAAAGTCTACCAATGAAGTAGTGGTTTTGATATTTGGATGATCTACCATTCCTGCTGGTTCAAAACGAGTGAACACAAACTTATCTACAAACTCTTCTAATGGAACACCATACTGTAAACCAACAGAAATAGAAATAGCAAAACAGTTCATTAAGCTGCGTAAGGTAGAACCCTCTTTGGCCAAATCAATAAAGATTTCTCCCAATGTTCCATCATTGTATTCACCAGTTCTTAAGAATACTACTTGACCACCAATTTTTGCTTTTTGAGTAAAGCCTCTGCGCTTAGCAGGTAGTGATTTTCTTTCTACAATTCTAGATAGGGCACGCTTTAATTCAGTATCAGTGGAAGCAGCCATACGTTTGGTTACTTCTTCTAACAACTCATCTACAGTTAGTTTACCTAAGTCTACAATGGTTGACTCTTCAGTTAAAACTGCTTGTGTAGATGCCGCATCTTCAGTTTCTTCTTCGGTCTTCTTTTTCTTCTCGCTCTTGTTGCTTAATGGTTGGCTTAATTTAGATCCATCACGGTATAAAGCATTGGCTTTAAGACCCAACTGCCAGCTCATTAAATAACAATCTGCAATCTCTTCTACAGTTGCTTCGTGCGGAAGATTGATGGTTTTAGAAATAGCCCCACTTAAAAATGGTTGACAAGCCGCCATCATGCGGATATGTCCGTATGCATGAATATATCTTTCTCCTTTTTTACCGCACTTATTGGCACAATCAAATACGGTTAAGTGTTCATCTTTCAAGAATGGAGCACCTTCGATGGTCATGGTACCGCAAACGAAATCGTTGGCTGCATCAATTTGCTCTTCGGTAAATCCGATTGATTCTAATAAATTAAAATTCCAATCTTCGTATTGTGCAGGGGTAAAGCCCAAACGTTGCATGCACTCATCACCTAATGTAAAGCGATTGAAAATAAATGCAATTTCAAATGCTGAACGTGCAGCACCATTTAATTTTTCAATTTCAGCAGGAGTAAATCCTTTTGCTGCCAGGCTTGCATTATTGATGAATGGTGAATTTTCAAAACTAGCAGAACCAACTGCATATTGCTCAATAGCTTTAGCTTGTTCAGGGTTGTATCCTAGATTCTTTAAAGCTTGAGGCACAGATTGGTTAATGATTTTGAAATAACCACCACCACTCAATTTCTTAAACTTCACTAATGCAAAATCGGGTTCAACACCTGTGGTATCGCAATCCATTACCAAACCGATGGTTCCGGTTGGTGCAATTACTGTGGTTTGTGCGTTTCTATACCCATATTTTTCACCCAACTGTACTGCATCATCCCAAGCACGGGTTGCTGCTTTTAGCATATAATCTGGGCAATACTGGGCTTTAATTCCTTGTGGTTTAATTTCTAATCCTACATATGCTTCAGTTGCATCGTATGCTGCTGCACGGTGATTGCGCATTACACGCAACATATCTTCTTTATTTTCTTCGTACTTATCAAAAGTGCCTAAGAAAGAAGCCATTTCTGCTGAAGTTTTGTATGCCACACCAGTCATGATGGCCGATATTGCTCCTGCAATGCCGCGCGCTTCTTCACTATCATAAGCAATACCACTTACCATCAACATAGAACCTAAGTTGGCAAAGCCCAATCCTAATGTTCTGTAATCGTAAGATAATTGTGCTACTTCTTTTGAAGGGAACTGCGCCATCAAAACAGAAATTTCTAACACAGTGGTCCACAAACGGGTGGTGTATTCAAATCCTTCTACATCAAAAATATTGTTATCGTCGTTGTGAAACTTGCGTAAATTAATTGACGCTAAGTTACAAGCAGTATTGTCTAAGAACATGTACTCAGAACATGGGTTAGACGCATTAATACGACCACCTTTAGGACAAGTATGCCATTCGTTGATGGTTGTATCGTACTGTGTACCTGGATCTGCACAACGCCATGCTGCGTAAGAAATTTTATCCCATACTTCTCTAGCAGGAATTTTCTTCATTACTCTGCCATCGGTTCTTGCTTTTAATTCCCAGTCTCCGTTTGCTTCTAATGCATGGAAAAATTCATTCGGAATTCTTACTGAGTTATTTGAGTTTTGTCCAGATACTGTTGCATATGCTTCACCTTCGTATCCATTATCGTAACCTGCAGCTACCAACGCTGCTACTTTCTTTTCTTCTTCTACTTTCCAGTTAATGAATTCCATTATTTCTGGATGATCTAAGTCTAAGCAAACCATTTTAGCTGCTCTTCTGGTTGTACCGCCACTCTTAATTGCTCCAGCAGCGCGATCTCCAATTTTTAAGAAGCTCATCAATCCACTTGATGTACCGCCGCCACTTAATTTTTCGCCGCCGCCACGAATTTGAGAGAAATTGGTTCCCACACCAGAACCATATTTAAAAATCCTTGCTTCACGAGTCCACAAATCCATGATACCTCCTTCATTTACTAAATCATCGCTTACGCTTAAGATAAAGCAGGCATGTGGTTGAGGACGCTCGTAAGCGTTGGTAGACTTTTTAAGTTTACTGTCTTTAGGATCTACAAAATAATGGCCTTGTGGCTTTCCTGTAATACCATATACTTCGTGTAGTCCTGTATTGAACCATTGAGGTGAATTGGGCACGCAGGCCTGATTAAGAATACTGTAGGCCAATTCATCATAAAATACTTGTGCGTCTTTTTCAGAAGCAAAATATCCATAACGCTCACCCCATACTCTCCAACAATGTGCCATACGATGTGCTACTTGCTTCACACTGGTTTCTCTTCCTAAAGAGCCGTCTGGTTGAGGAACACCTGCTTTTCTAAAATATTTTTGAGCAAGAATATCTGTAGCAATCTGGCTCCATTGTTTTGGAACTTCTACATTATTCATTTCAAAAACCTTTTCGCCGTTCGGATTTTTGATTACGCTGTCGCGGTAATCGTATTCGAACATATCATAAGGGCTAACACCATCGTTGGTGAAGCGGCGGCTGAATTGCAAGCCTTTGGGAGCGCGTGGATTAGGCATATCGCAGTTAAAGTTTAAAAAGTAATTAATGGGTCCCTGCCCAACGGTAATTTGTAGAGGCGGTTGACGAAAATATCTTTCCATTCGCAAAATCCAATACCGTAAATATGCACAGCTTGTGGATAAGGAAGGTGGATAATTTGCAAGCTCAAATCCACGTTGGTTTTGACTGATTATGCACAGGTGTCAATAAGATTATTAGGTAATTTTGGGTGTATAAACGGTTTATACTTTTGCCCCAAAAAGTTAAACAAAGTAGGACGGGGTTCACCAAAAGGAAGAACCTGAGTAATAAATGCTTTAAACGGAAACTTTTCCGCATTTTTGCAAGACTATCCATATTGGCATGAAGCACGCGATTTACCAACAAATTACACTACGAAAAAAGCAGGGCAAGAAATCTTTTGCGGTATTAATTGACCCCGATAAAGTGAACGCTAATAATATTCAGGAATTGGTGAAATTGTCTGTAGATGCCCATGTAGACTACTTTTTCGTTGGTGGCAGCTTAGTCATTTCAAGTTATCTAGATGAGTGTATCCAACAGATTAAAGCAGCCTGTTCAATTCCAGTTATATTATTCCCTGGCTCTCCTTCACAGGTAAGTAAATATGCCGATGCCTTACTGTACTTGTCTTTAATATCTGGAAGAAATCCAGAATTATTGATTGGGCAACATGTGATTTCTGCTCCATTTGTGAAAAAATCTGGTCTTGAAATTATGCCTACAGGATATATGGTGATTGATGGAGGTGCTCCAACTACTGTTAGTTATATTTCAAATGCTTCTCCAATTCCGGCAGATAAGAGTGAAATAGCCATGTGCACTGCAATGGCAGGAGAAATGTTGGGCATGCAATTGATTTACATGGATGCAGGTAGCGGTGCTAAAAGACCCATCACAGAGCATATGATTGAAAAAGTGGCTAAACATATTGATGTGCCATTAATTGTTGGTGGTGGTATTACTGAGCCAGAAAAAGCATACCATAATTGTAAAGCCGGAGCAGATATTATTGTTATAGGCAATGCAATAGAAAAAGATCCTTCACTTATTAAAGAAGTGAGCGCAGCTATTCATTCTGTTGCTGTTGTAAATGCCGGTTAAATCAGTGCATGACGCAGTCCAATTTATTTGATCAATCAGTCGAAAATATTTTACCACAAGATGGTATAGTCAACTACTATGGTTGTGTTTTTAATAACCAAGAAGCCAATCAATTTTTATCGTTACTCCTGAACCAAATTGAGTGGAAAAATGATGAAGTAAAAATTTTTGGCAAACAAATTATCACCAAAAGAAAAGTAGCTTGGTATGGTAGTAAACCATTTTTATACCGCTATTCTAATTCTTCCAAAACCGCACTTCCATTTACAGATGAATTATTGGCAATTAAAACGGTCATAGAAAAAATTTCCAATGAAACCTATAATTCTTGTTTGTTAAATTTATACCATCAAGGCGAAGAAGGCATGGGTTGGCATAGTGATGCAGAGCCCGAGCTAAAGCAGGATGGCGCCATTGCTTCCATTAGTTTTGGGGCAGAAAGAAAATTTAATTTCAAACACAAAATCACCCAAGAAAAAAAACAAATTGTGTTGCATCATGGTAGTCTGTTGGTAATGAAAGGGACTACCCAACGTTTTTGGTTGCATCAACTCCCTCCTACCAAATTGATTAAAGAACCAAGAATTAATCTCACATTCAGAACCATCCAGGAATGAAGAAAAAAAAGTTTTCTTTAAAAACATTTTGGAAAAATTTGGGACCGGGATTGGTTACTGGATCCAGTGACGATGACCCTTCTGGTATTGCTACTTATTCACAGGCAGGTGCCCAGTTTGGACTGACTACTTTATGGACGGCATTTATCAGTTTCCCATTAATGGCTGCTGTACAAGAAATGTGTGGAAGAATTGGAATGGTTGCTGGGCAAGGGCTTTCAGGTACTTTGAAAACCTACTACCCAAAACCTGTGCTTTACTTAATGATTGTATTTAGCTTTCCTGCGATTGTATTAAATATAGGAGCAAATATTGCAGGTATGGGTGCAGTCGGAAATTTACTGTTCCCTGCCATTGATGCCAATTATTTTAGTGTTTGCTTTACAGTCATACTATTGGTGTTAATTATTTACCTACCCTACCAAAAAATAGCGGCTGTACTTAAATATCTATGCCTGGTATTATTGTTTTACATCATCGTTCCATTTTTATATAAACAAGATGTAACAGCCATTTTATCGAACACTTTTTTTCCTAAAATTCATTTCACGAAAGAATATTTAGCTACGTTAGTAGCCATTTTGGGAACAACCATTTCACCCTATCTTTTTTTCTGGCAGGCTACCATGTCTGTTGAAGATTTAAAGCATAGAAAAAAGAAGTTGGTAGTGAATAAAAAAATCATCGCAGAAATGCGCCAAGATATTGATATTGGAATGTTGTTTTCGAATATAGTGATGTACTTCATTATTTTAACAACAGGTACTGTACTTTTTAATGCCGGCATACATCAAATTAATACAGTAGAAGAAGCCGCACAAGCTTTAAAACCTTTAGCAGGTGATGCCGCTTATATATTATTTGCAATTGGAATTATTGGGACTGGATTTTTAGCCATCCCCGTTTTAAGCGGCGCTTTATCTTATATGATTACGGAAATATTTTCATGGGAAAATGGATTAGACAAAAAGTTTCATGAAGCAAAAGCATTTTATACCATTATCATTATTTCCCTTTTACTAGGTCTTACCATTAACTACATAGGTATTTCTCCCATCAATGCTTTAATATACGCAGCTATATTGTACGGATTAACTGCACCCGTTTTAATTGCCATCATTTTGCATATTGCCAATAACAAAAAAGTCATGGGAACATTTTGCAATGGCATTTGGTCAAATATTTTAGGTGGGGCAGCATTCCTTCTAATGCTGGCTTCAGCAGTGGGATTACTCTTGATGTATGTTTTTTAATTTAGTGTATCTTTACGGGAACAGCTTATTGCCTAAATTAAACCCAATGTCCAAAAAAATATTATCCCTATTAGTACTCATTCATTTTTCTTTTGTTGCACTTGCCCAATTAAAAGAAGGTGAGGGAAAAGTTGGTGTGCAAGGTGGTAAAATATGGTATCGAGTAATTGGCAAAGGCAAGGGTATTCCCATCCTAATGCTGCATGGTGGACCTGGTGGTACAAGTAGGTCTTTTTATCAATTCGAATCCATTGGCAAAGACAGACCAATCGTATTATTTGATCAGTTAGGAAGTGGACGATCTGATTATCATACAGATACTTCTTTATTGAAAGTTCCTTTATTTGTGGAACAAGTAAAAGCCCTTGTAAGCAGTCTACAACTCCAATCATTTTACTTACATGGCCATTCCTGGGGTACCGCTTTGGCATTGGAATATTATTTAAAATACCCAAAAGGAGTCAAAGCAATTATTTTTAACAGCCCTTATTTTAGCACCAAACTTTGGAAAAAAGATGCGGATATATTAATTAAAACACTACCCGATAGTATTCAATATGCAATTGCTGTGGGTGAAAAAACCGGGGACTTTAATAGTGCTGCATATATAAACGCAAACACTGTTTATGCAAAAAACTTTGGTGTTAGAAATAGCCGACTCACTAGCGACTTAGACACGATTATGGCAGCAGGAAATGGCTTTATATACAACTATATGTGGGGGCCTACAGAATTTACTGCAACTGGTACGCTTATTCATTATAATCGAATTAAAAGTTTACCTAAAATTCAAGTACCTGCACTTTTTATTACGGGCGAATACGATGAAGCCAGGCCTCAAACGGTTCGCTATTTTAGCAGATTGGTAAAGAAGAGTCAATTTGGTATCATTGAGGGAGCAGGTCATGGAACTATGCACGACAACAAAGAAAAAAATATTCAGCTTATTAAAGATTTTATTGCTTCAGTAGAGCAAATAAAAAAATAACCACAATATGAAAATTTTAGTAACCACCGATTTCTCTCCCAATTCTAAAGCTGCTATTCAAGTTGCAGCAACAATGGCCAAACAGGCAACTGGTGTAGAATTGATATTTTATTCTGCAGTTGAAATGATGCAACCACAAGCTTGGAATTTATCCTTTTACAAAAAATATGTGATGGAAGAAAAACACAGATTAACCAAAGAGTTAGAGAAATTTGTTTCGGCAGCTATTGGAACCAATAAATCCATTTTACAAAAAAGTAAATACATCATCGATTTTACTCAAGAAACTACAAAAGCAATTATTGACTATGCTTCCGAAAGTAAATGTCAAATTATTTGCATTGCTACCAATGGTGCAGGCATTTTAAGAAAACTAATGGGTACCCATACTTCCTATTTGGTAAACCATTCTACTGTTCCTGTATTGGCCATCCCTTCAAAATATTCGGCTAAAGCAATTAAACAAATCACTTATGTTTCAGATTTCGAAAACCTGGTTCCTGAGCTCAACAAGGTAACCAAGTTGAGTACTATATTAAAATCTTCAACTGAAGTATTGCATTATGCACGTATGGGTGTTCAACATCCTGAAACAATTAAAAAATTAAAAGTATTTGATAAGGAATTGTATCGTTCAATTAAAACCAAAGTAGTCGCATCCGATATTCAGTATTCATTGGTTGAACGATTAACACAATATATAAAAAAGCAAAAACCAGATCTGATTGTGTTATTTACTCGTCAACATAAAGGATTTTTTGCTCAACTATTTTTATCGAGTAAAGCCGCTGAACTTAGTTTCTCCACTAAGATTCCTACATTGATTTATCCCAAAAAATAGGTCAATATGAATTGGGTAAATATTATTGCAACAGTAGTTATCACAAGTTTTTTGCATGTCAATATGCAAGCTCAAACTATACAGAGCGCTCGTGATTGGGGCATACAGATTGGTGTTTTAAAACCAGGTAAATTAAATAGTATTACCGATGTAACTGGTGTTACCGTAGGTCATTCTACAGTCAAAAAAGGGGATACGGTTAATACAGGAGTTACTGTCATTATTCCGCACTCGGGAAATATATTTCAGCAAAAAGTTCCTGCTGCTGTATACACTGGAAACGGATTTGGAAAATTAACCGGAAGTACACAAGTGAATGAATTAGGAAATATAGAAACGCCCATTGTACTCACCAACACTTTAAGTGTTCCAGCTGCAATGAATGGTTTAATCAGTTATACCCTTGCACAAGCCGGCAATGAAAAAATCAGTTCAGTGAATGCAGTCGTAGGTGAAACCAATGACGGTTTTTTAAATGATATCAGGGGTAGGCATGTAACAGAACAAAATGTGTTAACAGCAATTCAAAGCGCAACGCCTAATAAAGTAATAGAAGGTGCAGTGGGGGCAGGAACAGGCACAGTTTGTTTTGGATTCAAAGGCGGCATTGGCAGTTCCTCTAGAAAACTGCCAGCCAGTTTAGGTGGATATACCATTGGTGTATTGGTACAATCTAATTTTGGTGGAGTATTAACAATCAATGGTATTGCTGTGGGAGCGTATTTACAAAAATTTAGTTTTAGCAATGAATTGTTGAATAATGTGGATGGGTCTTGTATGATTATTGTTGCCACTGATGCGCCACTAGACCATCGCAATCTGATGAGATTAGCCAAAAGAGCCATGTTGGGTTTGGGAAGAACAGGTGGCATTGCTTCCAATGGAAGTGGCGATTATGTAATTGCATTTTCAACTGCGGAACAAAATAGGGTATTGCATCAAACGAATAATTTACCCAAACCATTACTGAACTTGCCAAACGATGCTACCTCTCCCCTTTTCATGGCAGCTATAGAAGCAACAGAGGAAGCTATTATTAACTCGCTGCTTGCTGCCACAGAAACAATAGGTTTCAAAGGGAACAAAGTTGCTGCGCTACCCATCCAACAATTAATGCCATTATTTTTAAAAGAAAAAAAATGACAGAACGGTACATATATGTAAATGGTAAAATGGTTTTGGCAAATAGTCTTTCTGTTGCTGCATCCGATTTAGCTATTCAAAGGGGTTATGGAATTTTTGATTTTCTGGTTACGGTGAATGGAAAACCTATTTTTTTAGAAGACCATTTATTTAGATTTTATTCTTCCGCACAATCGATGCATCTACCTGTTTCATTAGGTCGAAGCGAATTGATTGAAGCAATAGAACAATTAATGGAAAAAAATCAATTACCAAATTCAGGAATTCGCTTAACCCTTACTGGGGGGGATTCGCCTGATGGCTATTCAATAGGAAACCCCAATTTAATTATCAGTCAATCACCATTTAATTACCAAAATCAGGTATTTGAAAAAGGGTTAAAACTGATTACCTACGAACACCAACGGCAGTTACCATTTATTAAAACCATCGACTATTTAATAGCCATTTATTTGCAACCAACCATTAAAGCCGCAGGAGCAGATGATGTTGTATATTATTTTAACGGGATGGTAACCGAATGTCCTAGAGCCAACTTTTTTATGGTAACCGATCAAGGCGAAGTGCTTACTCCAAAAGAAAATATTCTACATGGTGTTACAAGAAAACACTTACTTAAACTAAAGGGGTATATCATCAGAGAAGCCAATATAAATATAGAAATGTTGGCTTCAGCCAAAGAAGCTTTTATCAGCAGTTCTACTAAAAATATTCTCCCCGTAATCTCAATTGATGGCCATACTATAGGGGATGGGAAACCAGGGCCCATCACAAGAAATTTATACCAACAATTAATCCATTTAAAGGGTATTTCATTTTAAATTGACTTACCTTAATTAAAACCTACACGATGAATAAGCTTTATTTACTACTAGTACTTCTTTGCTTTACAGTAATAATTGGTTGCAATGCTACTAACAATGAAATAGTTGTTTCCAATGATTATTTTAAACCAACAACTAAAGGGATACAGAATGGTGGGGTACAAATGATTCCTATTACTACACCAAGTGGAACATTTAATGTTTGGACAAAAAGAATTGGGAACAATCCTACCATGAAATTATTATTGTTAAATGGAGGACCAGGTGCAACGCATGAATATTTTGAGTGTTTCGAAAATTTCATGCCCGCTGAAGGAATTGAAATCATTTATTACGACCAATTGGGTTGTGGAAATTCTCAGGATCCGAAAGACACCAGTTTATTCGATTTGGCTAGGTATGTAGAAGAAGTAGAACAGGTTAGGAAGGCACTGAATTTAAACCAAGAAAATTTTTATTTACTAGGTCATTCATGGGGTGGAATTTTAGCTATGGAATATGCCTTAAAATACCAGCAAAATTTAAAAGGGGTCATCATTTCTAATATGATGAGTGATGCGGTAGAATATGGCAAATACGCTGATGAAGTACTGGCTAAACAAATGGATCCAAAAATTTTAGACACCATCAGAGGATTGGAAGCTAAAAAAGATTTCACGAATCCTAAGTATATGGACTTGCTATACAATCATTTTTATACCAAGCATATTTTAAGAATGCCACTAAGCGAATGGCCAGAACCTGTAAATCGTTCTTTTGCAAAAATGAATCAACCACTGTATGTTACCATGCAAGGGCCTAGTGAATTTGGCATATCTGGAAAATTAACAACTTGGTCGGTGAAAAATCAACTTAAGCAAATAACTGCACCAGCATTGGTAGTAGGTTCAGAACACGATACCATGGATCCAGCACATATGAAATGGATGGCCGGAGCTGTGCAGAATGGCAGTTATTTATATTGTGCCAACGGAGGCCATATGAGCATGTACGACGACCAGGAAACCTATTTTAAAGGATTGATTCATTTTATGAAAGGAGTGAATAAAGGAGAAAAGAAAAATATCGTTCCTTAGTTTTGGTTTAAACCTTAATCCAAAACTTTAGATCTTCGTTCGATCCAACTCCCACCACTTGGTAAGAGTTAGGCATTTCATTTTCCGAACTATGAAAAGTAGCAATTCTAGTTCCAGCTGGAAGAATTTTAAGTTGCTTGTATAATTTTCGATTATACAAATTAAATAGTTCAGGACTGTATTTTACTGTTTGATCAATTGAATCATTGTCAATCAAATTTTCATAGAAAGCATTATAAAAATAAAAATGATCAAATTGCGTAAAATCGATCTCTGTAAAATTACCCGTCAAGAATGAAGTATTGTTTAGCGATAATTGCTTTGCCACTGATTGTGCAATTTGGGTAAGTGATTCCCGCTGTTCAATCCCAGTGAATACCGCATTGGAATGATTGTTCGCCCCAATTATACAAAATTTCCCTACCCCGCTGCCAATATCTAAAATTCGGGGATTGGGGCCAACCGCTAAAAAGGCAGCAGCTTCTTTAGCAACACTAATGGGCGTCCAATGTCTACTAGCCAATGCTGAAATTGCAGGCGGGTAAAGTTGATCAAAATATTGGTCTGTGCTAAAGAAATCCATTTACAAATATCAATATTATAAAACAGATTTTATTTGGTAATTGCTCATAGTCAAATAAATGGCCCCTGTTTTGGTTCCTGCGGCTTTCATTTTTTTACGATCCAATTCAGTGTCTTTTCCCATGAAGTTGATGGGAATACGGATTTTTTCTATTTCAAAATTCACGATTACTTTATCAGGCAAAATTTTTGCTTCTGTATTGTATTGAAGGGTTAATAGATAAGTGCCATCTTTCTTGGTATTTATTTCCGTTTCCATTACTCGCTTTAATTTAGTGTCAATTAAAACAGTTGCAATAGAAAAATCTGCTCTTTTATCTGTAGGAATAATATTAATTGCTTTATACGTTTTGCCATTTCTCATTTCGACTCCCCTATCAACAGTTATAAAAGAATATTCCAATAAACTATTCAAAGAAAAATCCAATCCTCTCTTAGGCAGCATCACAAAATCATCAGAGGAAAATTTCACCCTTTTGCCTTTGGTATAAAACATCTGGGCTTTTTTAACGGGCATATTGATAAAAGAAATATCTACTTCTAATTTCAATTGGGTACTGAAAGACAAAATAGAATCCAGTCGATTTTTCACTTTCAATAAATCTGCATCAACTACTTGTGCAGATAGCCCAATACATAAAAATTGAAAAAGTATGATTACTCCTATTTTTTTCATTATCCAATGTCTTTTTTGTGAAACCAATAAATACCTGCCCCCATAAACAACAAACAATAAACAAGACTAAGTATACTATTAAATAAGACTTGCTCCCAATTAATGGTATAATAAAAAAAGTACTGCCAAGTATCATTCAGTTTAGCAAAAAACAATTGATTAAACCAATTGTCTCCAAAGTCTACTTTCAATAATATATTCGAAAGAATTAAAAAAAAGGCCGACACAATCCATGTTTTGGTAGCTTCTTTAAACAGAATGGCAATGGTTAAACTGGCAACAGAAAAAAACACCATCGACAAAGCACCAGATAAAAATGACCATTGTAGCCTATTAATGGCATCTGTTGCATCAAAAAAGTTTAAACCATTCAGGTACACTACTAGGTCTCCCTTTCCAAAAAATGCATAGGATAGTCCAAACGAACTGATGGCCAATAATCCAACAACCAAAAGGGTAAAAGCAATTGCTACTAGGTATTTACTCAGGATATATTTCCATTTACTTACCGGTTGTAACATGATGGTCTGTAAAGTTCTGTCTTTGTATTCTGATGTTAACGTTCCGGATACCACAATCATCAATATTAAAGGCAAATGAAACCAAAGCGTATTCAGAATAAGATAAATCAACAAGTTCCCATTTAGCAACGTTCCTTCAAAATAGAATTTCTGTTTTAAATTTTCCAGAAGCAAGTCAATAATGGTGGTTCCTTGATAATAAGCACTAAACAAAATCAATAACTCAATGGAGAAAAGTGCACCCAACGCATAGTAAGTTTTACTTTGCTTAAACAGTTTAAATATTTCTGCCTTTAGTAAATATTGCATGAACGATTTGTTTCAAATAATTTTTCCATACTCAATTCAGGAGTACAAGATGTAATAAAAATTTGCTCTTTGTCGAGTAAGTGAATTAAATGAGGTACTTCTGCAGCAGCAATAGTGACCATGGCACAATTTCCTTTAAATTCTACTTGATAGTTCTTCAAGCATTCTGCCTGCTTAATATTGTCCGCACAAATATTATATACTTCGGTATTTTCTGCAATCAATTGTTGGGCAGGTCCTGCATTCACTAATTTTCCTTCTTTCAACACATATAAGGTATGGCAGAGCTTACTCAACTCTTCTATAATATGCGAAGAAAGTATGATGGCCAACTGCTCTTTTTCTGCTAAATCTGCAATCAACTTTCTCAATGAGCTTACCCCTAAAGGATCCAAACCAGTAAATGGCTCATCTAGTACTAAACAAGTAGGATTATTCAAGAGTGCAATAGCAATTCCTAGTCTTTGCTTCATCCCCATTGAAAAATTTTCTACCTTATCCGTTCGATTAATCGGTAATCCTACTTTAATTAAGTTGGCATTGATTTCTTGCTTGGTTAAATGAAGTCCTTGTATACTCGCAAATAAATGAATATTATCTTGTGCATTTAAATATTCATACAAAGCTGGTTTTTCAATGATACCTCCAATAGGCTTAATAGAATGTTTGGGTAAAACAACCTGACCGCTATCAGGTGTAATTAAACCAAAAAGAATTTTGAATAAAGTGGTTTTGCCTGCTCCATTGGCCCCTAGTAACCCACAAATTTCACCTGCAGCACACCCGATACTTACATTATCAAGAACTTTTCTTTTTCCGTAATACTTAGTGAGATTGATTCCTGATATGATCATGTTTGTAGAACTAATTGTTGATAATCTGCGTAATTGTATTTTGGTTTGTAATTGCCTTCTAAAAAAGTTCGAGACCAAAAATGTTTCTTAAACCCAAACCAAGGGTCCTTAATCATGAAATAAGGAACATAGTGGTACCATTTTACCCCTTTAGCGGTGTAATACTCTTTTACTTCATCTCCTATACCCAATTCTTTAGCTGCTTCTAAGGCAGCCATACGCTGACATTTCGATCCAATATACTTGTCTACAATTCTTCTGTTAAAACCATGTACAAAAAACTGGTCTTTCGCGCGCTTGTAATTTTGGTACCTACTCCAACCATCCGCTAAAACCAAAAAAATATGGATAAATGAAAACATGAAACTCCAGGCCCAGAAGAAAATAATCCAATTTGAATAAAAAGTATATGCTTCATTCAACTTTACCCAATAAAACCAAGACTCCAGAATAAAAATTGTTAGGGAGTAGTACAATAGCCTTCCCACTCTTAAATAAGATAAAATGGGATGGGGCTGCTTAGGTAAAACACTAAAATACATATGGTTAAAGTTAACAATAGAATTAAATACAAAAAAATGAAATTCGGTTTATTAGCATCAATTAGCTAATACCAGTATTTAAGACTACATTACACCTATCCAATTCTATTCGGTTCTATCCTTTACAATATTCCAACAGGAATAACAGGATTCTAATCATTCTACCAACATTCTCATTCTAAACAAAAAGAAAATAGGCACTAATACAACCGTGCCCTTATATGAAAGTATACATCAAATACATGGTCAGCTTAAGGTGTAAATTATTGGTAAAAGAGATTTTACTTGATTTAGACATACCATACCAAAGAATCGACTTAGGCGAAGTGTTAATGGCTCACCAAATTGACGAAGAAAAAGTAGCCAATTTCAGAGCCGTTTTACTGAAATACGGTCTAGAATTAATTGACGACAAGAAAGCGGTCTTAATTAGCCAAATAAAAGCGGTAATCATAGAAATGATTCACTACAGCGAAGACGAACCAGAAGTCAATTTCTCCACTTTTTTAAGCGATAAACTTTCCTACAATTACACTTACTTATCCAATTTGTTTTCAGAAACACAAGCCACCACCATTGAACAATTTATCATATTACATAAAATCGAGAGAGCCAAAGAATTGATTATTTACAACGAATTGAACCTGACTGAAATAGCTTGGAAACTGCATTACAGCAGCGTTGCGCATCTTTCCAATCAGTTCAAAAAAATCACTGGATTAACACCCTCCTTTTTTAAAGCAATGACCAATAAAAAAAGAACGGTATTAGATAATCTGTAAAAAATACAAGTATTAGAGACAATAGTATAATAAATTAAAATTATTAATTCTGAACCTTTACAATAATCTGCAAATGCTACACAAGTCAAGTGAAAAAGAAATCAGTGAAATTGAAAAATCAAAAGTGTACATAACAGTTGAAATAATCGAATACATACCCAATTCGGTTGTGATTAAGACCATACTAAGAAAGTCTACAGGAAATAACAGTGTAATGTCTTTTGATAGTGGGGAAGGATTAACAGAGAAAAAAACGCCTTTTGATACCTTTATTCAATTGATAGACGGGCAAGCAGAAATAGTCATAGATGGAAAAAATCAACTGCTCAAAACGGGTGATGCCATTGTGATTCCCGCACATTCCGCAAATACTATTAAGCCTAGCGGTCGCTTTAAACTAATTCAAACGATTATCAAAAGTGGATACGATCAAATCTAATCAAATTCAATACCATGAGAAAAAGAGGCAAAAGTCCACTGTAAATAATTGTGCTACCTAAAAGAGATTTGTTCCGAAGTATATCCTATCAGATGATTTAACTTTGGAATAATACTCTTTTATGCCTGCAGCTCCATTTAATATTAAAGGGCTTTCAGATCAAGATGTTCTGGAAGCAAGAAAACAGTTTGGGAACAACCAACTTACATTTAAAAAGAACCATGGAGTCATTGATGCCTTAAAAAGCATTTTTAATGAACCAATGGTCATTTTATTATTGGCGGCTGCTATCATCTATTTTATTACCGGCAATTTTGGCGATGGCATTTTTTTAGCAGGTGCTATACTACTCGTAGCTGCTATTTCTTTGTACCAAGATGCCAGGAGCAGACAAGCCCTCGAAAAACTGGAAGAATTTACTCTTCCTTTTTGTAAAGTAGTTCGTAATAATGAAATTGTATCTATACATGTTGACGAGTTGGTTATTGGAGATTATTTATTAATTGAAGAAGGCAATGCAGTTTCTGCAGACGGTATCATTATCCAGTCCAATGATTTTTCAGTAAATGAATCCATATTAACAGGAGAAACTTTTGCAGTAAGTAAAAGCCCCAATGGTAAAGACAACATAGTATATAGAGGCACTTTTGTAGTAGCAGGATTAGCCATAGCAAAAATTACCGCAATAGGTAATGATTCCAAACTTGGCAATATAGGAAAAAGCTTGGCTTCCATTGTAGAAGAAAAAACACCATTAGAAAAACAAATCAATCGGTTTGTAAGAAATATGGCCATTGTTGGCTCCCTCGTTTTCTTGATTGTTTGGTTCATTAATTTCAAAGAAACCAAAGATGTATTAAACAGTCTGCTACAAGCGCTCACGCTTGCAATGAGTATTTTACCAGAAGAAATCCCAGTGGCATTTACCACTTTTATGGCTTTAGGGGCATGGAGATTAATGAAAATGGGAATTGTGGTGAAACAAATGAAAACGGTTGAAACCTTGGGCAGTGCAACGGTTATTTGTACAGACAAAACAGGCACCCTTACCGAAAATAAAATGAGCATTGCTGCCATTTATAATGCAGCCACACAAAAATCATTTTTATCAGAGCAAATTAATCTCAGCCAATCAGCCAATCAGCCGTTAATTGATTTGGCCATGTGGGCAAGTGAGCCCATTCCTTTTGATCCGATGGAAATGGCCATACATCAGCTTTACAAAGAAAGTAATACAATAGATGAACGCCCACTGTATAAAATGATTCACGAATATCCATTGGAAGGAAAGCCACCAATGATGACCCATATTTTTGAAAATGAAAATGGCAAAAAAATCATCGCTGCTAAAGGAGCTCCAGAAGCAATTCTTGCTTGTTCCAATGCAAATAGTGAAATTAGGATGGCTACTCAAAAAGCTATTAATGAATTTACTTCTGCAGGATATAGGGTACTGGCAGTTGGAGAAGCACTATTTTCTGGAAATAATTTTCCAGCTAAACAACAAGATTTTATTTTTGAACTAAAAGGCGTTATTGCATTTTATGACCCACCAAAAGAAAATATAGCTACTGTTTTATCTCAGTTTTATCAAGCAGGTATAAAAGTTAAAATAATTACGGGTGATAATGCAGCTACCACTACCACCATTGCAAAAAAAATAGGTTTGAAAAGTGCTGATAAGCAAATAAGTGGAGAAGAACTGATGTTGTTATCTGAACAAGACTTAAAAACAAAAGTAGCGGAAACAACTATTTTCACGAGGATGTTCCCGGAAGCCAAACTGAAAATCATCAATGCATTAAAAAGCAATAATGAAATTGTAGCTATGACAGGCGATGGTGTAAACGACGGTCCTGCTCTAAAAGCTGCACATATAGGCATTGCCATGGGTAAAAAAGGAACCGAAATTGCCAAACAAGCAGCATCACTTATTTTAATTGATGACGACTTGGCTAAAATGGTGGATGCAGTGGCGATGGGAAGAAAAATTTATACCAACTTAAAAAAAGCCATCCAATACATTATTTCCATTCATATTCCAATCGTACTAACCGTATTTATACCACTTGCATTGGGTTGGTTATACCCCAATATTTTCACCCCGGTACATGTCATCTTCCTTGAACTCATTATGGGTCCTACCTGCTCCATCATTTATGAAAATGAGCCGATGGAAAAAAATATGATGGCTCAACCACCTAGACCATTCACTAGCACTTTTTTCAGCTGGAAAGAACTTACAACCAGCTTGATACAAGGGCTGGCGATCACTGCTGGAACTTTATACATCTATCAATATGCAATTGAACTATCATTAGATGTAAACACCACTAGGACAATGGTTTTTAGCACTTTGGTTTTTGCCAATATATTTTTAACCCTTATCAATCGATCATTTTATTATTCAATCATCACTACCATTCGTTATAAAAATAACTTAGTGCTAGGAATGATTATGATTACCCTTATTCTATTGCTTGCTTTAATTTATATAAAGCCCTTTGCTTCTTTCTTTGACTTCTCTGCTATAAGTATTGCTCAGATAAGTTTATGCTTTGGCATAGGAAGTTTATCAGTCCTATGGTATGAGTTGGTTAAATTGATTAAAAGAGATTAAATAATACTATTGAAATTTTAATTGCATAGTCATATGTGAATGATGTAATTAAAATGATGAATAGTATAATGCTTATCTAACACAAAAAGCCAAACTTGCATTCATTATCAGAAAAAAAATTATGAAAAAGAACATCTTTATTGTAGCAATTATTTTATGTGCAGTTAGCATATATACTTCTACAAATGCTCAAGGTTACAAGAACGGTTTAGGATTAAGATTCGGTGGTTCAACCAGCGGATTAACATTAAAACATTTTACCAATCAGACCACCGCCTTAGAAGGTATAGTTAGTTTAGGAAGACAAAGTGTAATTGTGACTGGATTGTATGAAAAGCATGCACCATTGGGTGGAGCAGGTAGTGCAAAACTATTTTATGGCTTTGGTGGACACCTTGGATTTTTTCAAGATGGAGGTCGTTATTACTATAACGATAGCAGAATTTATACTTCTTCTACTGTTGTAGGTTTAGATGGTATATTAGGATTAGATTTTAAATTAAATAAAGCACCTATCAATATCAGTATGGATATTAAACCATTCGTTGACTTCTTCGGAGGCAACTATTTTTATATGGATGGAGGACTTAGTTTAAGATATACTTTCTAGAAAAACCAACTTATCTTAAGCTACTGGTATCAACTCTTGTGGGAGTTTCTTTTCCACTGATGATTCCTCTAGCACTTAAAGCAATAGATCGGATGATCTGAGTCATATTCGGAATATCGATGGTACTTAGTTCATCCGATGCTTTATGGTAGTAAGGGTCAACATCTATTTTAGTAGTTGAAATAGTATGTGCTGGCACACCCAATCTTGCCAATGTTGCATTATCAGAACGATAGAATAAATTTTGACTGGTATAAGGATCAGGATAGAAAGTAAAATTTGTTCCAGTTAAATTACCTTGTAATAATTTACCCATATCTGTTTTTTCATACCCAGTGATAAAAGCACTGTTCTTTCCCCATTTACTTTCACTACCAATCATTTCAATATTGAACATGGCTTTTACATCCAAGGGATTGAATTGCTTAGAAAAATATTGGGCACCAAATCCACCTACTTCTTCCGCAGTAAATGCAGCAAAAATCAACGTGCGATCATTATTCTTAGTTGCAGCATAATATTTAGCCAATAACATCATTGCAGTAGTTCCAGCAGCATCATCGTTTGCTCCATTATAAATAGAATCGTTGTTGACCATATTTCTGCTATTGATTCCTAAATGATCGTAGTGACCAGAAAAAATAATATATTCATTCGGTAAAGTTTTACCAGGAATCATACCCGCCACATTGGCCAGTGGCATTTCTTGTATATCGTGCTTTGCGTCAATCGTAATGCTTTTGATGGCTGTTTCAGTTGTTAATATAAATACAACCGATTTATCGGAATAAAACATATTACCCTTAAGCTGTGCCAATCTTCCAAAACTACTGGTAAAAGAAGTATCTACTAATACAATGGTATTCTTAGTGAGTCCACTGTACTTGCGGGCTTCTCCAAATAAATTAGCCCCCTTTGCTATAGTGGCCACTTCATATCCTGATTTTTCAGACAGTTGTAAGGCTTTGCTGCAAGTAACTGCAATAATTTGTTTGGTGTCTAAAGCAGATTCATTCAGCATACCAGATGCACTAATAAACTTAGGTCTAATCATTGCAAAGGTTTGCAAATATTGATTGCTGCCTTTTAATGGCTGAATACCATACGATTTAAATTCAGCAGCAATAAATGCAGCTGCTTTATCTATTCCTTTAGTAAAAGTTCTTCTCCCTTCCATTTCATCAGAAGCCAATGTGCCAACCACTCTTTGCACTTCTGCATCTGTAATAATGGTTTGTAAATCTTGCGCTTCGGCAGTTACTATCAAACCCAACAAACAAAAGGATACAAAAAACTTTTTCATGATTTTCAATTAAATTATAAACTCATCATTTCTTTAAACTTTACCGTTTGTCTACGGCTCACTTCAATCTTTTCCCCACCTTTTAAATCGAGGATTAATCCCCCATTAAAATAAGGTTCAATTTTTTCAATCCATCTAAGGTTGATAATATGTTTTCTGTTTGCCCTAAAAAACATTCGATCGTCCAATCGTTCTTCTAAAGCATTCAAAGATTTTAAAATCAGTGGCTTATTGGTTCCAAAAAATACTTTGGCATAATTACCAACGCTTTCAAATAACCTGATTTCGCCCAACTTAACAAACCAACAACGTTCTCCATCTTTTACAAAAACCTGATCCTGCTCTGTAAGAGGTCCTCTATTATTACCACTTAAACCAATTTTCTCTTTAAATAACTCTGCTTGCAATTTTTGAATGGCATCAGATAAACGCTTTGGCTCTATCGGTTTTAATAAATAGTCTAATGCATTTACTTCAAATGCTTTAATGGCATATTCATCGTAAGCAGTCGTAAATATTACTTTAGGCGCTTTCTCTACTTCGGCCAATAAGTCGAAGCCAGTTTTACCTGGCATTTGGATGTCTAGAAAAATTAAATCTGGATTCAGGGTTTCAATTTTTTCAATGCCCTCATCTACATTTGCTGCTTCATCTATCACTTCTATATCACCATGGTCTTGCAACAACTTCTTCAGTTCATTTCTAGCCAATCTTTCATCATCAATAATAATTGCCTTAATTGCCATAATTGCTAATTGTATTATTGTGGTTAAGCCAACACTCCTTGTACTGGCATAATTATTTTTGCTTCAACAATATTATTCTTGGTTGCTTCTATAGTAAAACTAGCTTTATCTCCAAATAACAACTTTAATCTACTCCTGGTACTTTGCAAACCAAAACCTTCTGGATCAGCAATTTCGGAAATAGTTCCTGAATTCTGCACTATCAATTCATGATGAGATTGCCTAAAGTCGGAAATGATTTTGATGGTTCCCCCTTCTTTGGCTTTACTGATACCATGTTTGATGGCATTTTCCACTAAAGTTTGCAACATCATTGGGGGTATAGGTTGATCCAAAGTGTCTTCATCAATATCATATTCTACCCTTAAGCGGTCTTCAAAACGGATATGTTCTAAAGCCAAATAGTCTTTTACAATATTCAATTCCCTTTCAAATGGAACCGTCTCCTGTTTCTCTGCCTGCATACTGCTTCTGAGCAAATTACTCAATTCAGTAATTGCTGTTCTGGCTCTTTCCGGGTTCTCATCTACTAATGCCCTAATGCTATTGAGTGCATTGAAAATAAAATGCGGGTTAATATGGCTTTTGATGGTTTTCAACTCCATTTCCTTCACCAAACTTTCCAGTTTAATTTTTTGAAACTCGGTTTTAGTACCCAACTCTATATAATGCCAGAGGTAATAAATAGACACCCAAACCAAAATCAAAGGAGAATCTGATACCAGGTTCACTAAAAACCGCTTGTCTACGGACACTTTTGTTTTGGGGTTGTATAAATGCAGCCACTCTGCAATTGCAGAGTTCGTTAAGTTAAAAAGCACTAAAATCAACATTAATACCCCAGTAAACTGCACCCATTTTTTGGATAATTCTGGTGGAAGCAGGTGGAATAATTTGATTAATTCCCTTAATACATGGGTAAAAAATAAGCCAGATACTATAATTACCAATAGCTTGGGATAGAAGATGCTATTGATTTTACTGTCGAAAACAAAGGCAAAAAACACCATTGTTAACCCATACAGCAGCCAACCGCCTAGCTGGCACCACCAATATAGAATTGCTTTGCTTTTTGTTCTCATGACTTACAAAGCTAAATATAGCTAAGCCCTTGAAAAGGAACAAATTGGATTAAAGGCAAATTCAGCGGCTGGTTGGCTTAAAATAATGTAACGGAAGGCCGAACCTTCCTTTTTATCGGATGTTATTGTATTTTTACCACTAAATTAAGCAGTACATGGAGTTTGTTCCTGGCCCTTTACTCAAAAACATCAATAGCCCTGAAGACCTTAAAAAACTCAGCAGAGCTCAGTTACACCAGATTTGCGACGAATTAAGACAATATATCATAGATGTGGTGAGTGTACATGGAGGACATTTTGCTGCCAGCTTAGGTGTGGTAGAATTGTCTGTGGCATTGCATTATATCTACAATACACCTTACGACCAATTGGTTTGGGATGTAGGCCACCAAGCTTATGGTCATAAAATATTAACGGGTAGAAGAGATAATTTTCCTACCAATCGTAAATACAAAGGCTTAAGTGGATTTCCTAAACGTTCGGAAAGTGAATACGATACTTTTGGCGTTGGGCACTCCTCCACTTCTATTTCTGCGGCATTAGGAATGGCCATTGCCGCAAAACAAAAAGGAGAGAACAGAAAATCGGTAGCCATTATTGGAGATGGATCTATGACGGCAGGTATGGCTTTTGAAGCAATGAACCATGCAGGAGTTGCAGATAGTGATGTACTGATTATTTTGAACGACAACTGTATGAGCATCGACCCCAATGTAGGTGCTTTAAAAGAATATTTAACCGATATCAGCACTTCGCCCACTTACAATAAAGTAAGAGATGAAATATGGAACCTAATGGGCAAACTGCCTGTGGGTAAAAATTTCAGCAGAGAAATGGCTTCAAAAATGGAAGCCAGCATCAAAGGGGTAGTGAACAAAAGCAGCAATTTATTTGAAGCATTGAAGCTGCGTTATTTTGGTCCAATTGATGGTCACAATATTACCAAGTTGGTAGACACTTTAAAGGACTTAAGAGAAATACCTGGTCCTAAATTATTGCATATTATTACCACTAAGGGGAAGGGATACGAACTAGCAGAGAAAGACCAAACCAAGTGGCATGCACCCGGCTTATTCGACAAAACAACTGGAGAGATTTTCAAAAAGAAAATAGATATTCCACAGCCTCCTAAATACCAAGATGTATTTGGACATACCATGATAGAATTGGCAGAAGCCAACCCCAACGTAATGGGTGTTACACCTGCTATGCCGAGTGGTTCTTCGCTCAAATTCATGATGGATAAAATGCCTGATCGTGCATTTGACGTGGGCATTTGCGAGCAACATGCAGTAACAGTTAGTGCAGGTATGGCTACACAGGGATTAAGGGTGTTCTGTAATATTTATTCGTCTTTTATGCAACGCGCGTATGACCAAGTAGTACATGATGTTGCTTTGCAAAAATTACCCGTTGTATTTTGTTTAGACCGTGCTGGCTTAGTAGGAGAAGATGGGCCTACTCACCACGGTTGTTACGATATTTCCTTCATGCGTTGCATTCCTAATTTAATTATTGCAGCACCCATGAATGAAAAGGAATTGCGCAACCTTATGTATACTGCGCAGTTAGATGAAACACAGTATCCGGTGGTGATTCGTTATCCGAGAGGAGAAGGTGTTATGCCAGAGTGGAGAACACCATTTGAAGCAATTACGATTGGTAAGGGGCGCAAATTAAAAGATGGAAAAGAAGTGGCTATACTAAGCTTCGGTCATCCAGGAAATTTTGCACAAACAGCCATACGCAATTTAAGAACAGAAGGCATTGATCCTGCACATTACGACCTACGTTTTGTAAAACCCATAGACGAAGATTTATTGCACGAAGTGTTCAGCAATTATTCAAAAATTGTAACGGTTGAAGACGGTACTATTGTGGGTGGATTTGGATCCGCCGTTTTAGAATTCATGAACGCGAACGGATACAAGGCCGATGTAAAAATCTTAGGAATCCCCGACAGGTTAGTAGAACATGGTACGCCAAAAGAACTTCACAGAGAATGTGCTTACGATGCAGAAGGCATTGCTGATGCGGTCAGAGAGCTGATGAAGGAGAAAGTTAACGTTTCCAATCAAATCTTACAATAGAAAAAAAGGGGCAGTGTTTTAACATTGCCCCTTTTTTTATTCAAAACTTCCTTCTTGCTCCGTTCTTTCTTCTTCTGTTAAGCCCTCATCGGCTATGTCGGCTTCTCTATTTTCATTCCACTCAACAATGAAATTATTCATGCCCTGACCTACCAATAGTTTCATGTATTTCTGTTGAGACAATTCTAAGATAGATAAGAATAAAAAGATGGCATGTATGCGGTCTTCACAAATTTCAAATACTTTTTCAAAAGCAACCGTCTTCTCTCTACCCACAAAATCGAGCATATAATCTCTGCTCCCTTCCATGGTATAATTGTAGCGAACTACGGTATGAACGGGTTTGTTTTGACGATCGTGAACCCGCTGCATTACTTTCTCAAAAGCTTTCATCAGTTTGAACAAAGTAATATTCTGAATTTCTGTTCCTTCAGATGCCTCTTCTCCAATGGATGAAATTTCTCTTTGTAAATTTCCTCTCTTCACCATCAACATACGCATGGCTTCCATTTCGGCCATTTGCACTGCTGCTTCTTTGAATTTTTTGTATTCCAGAATTTTGTCGATCAATTCTTGGCGTGGATCTATCTCATTTCCAGATGCATCAATTTCTTTTCTTGGCAACAATAATCTTGCTTTGATGCGCATTAATGTAGACACAAATAAAATGAACTCTGAACTCAATTCAATATTCAACTTTTCTGATCCATGTATAAAATCTAAAAAATCGTTGATGATTTTAGTAATGGGAATATTATAGATATCTAGTTCATCTCTTTCAATAAAGAACAACAAAAGGTCAAAAGGGCCTTCAAACTGATCTAGTTTAATTTGATAGTTTACAGTACTCACGTTCCGGTTTTTTACAAAGAAAAGAAAACAGGGCCTATTTTAGCCCTGTTTCAAGAATAGTTATCCACTAATATGGCTTAATTCACTTTTTTGAGTGAATCGCGAATTTCTGCGAGTAGTTTTTCTGCATCAGTTGGTCCTGGAGGCGGAGCTGGTTGAGCAGGTGCTTCTTCTTTCTTCAGTTTATTCAAGGCTTTGATGACCATAAATACCGCAAATGCTACAATTACAAAGTCAATCAAATTGGTCATAAACTCCCCGTATTTAATAGATACTTCGGTTACTGCAGGGGTAACCACTGTGCCAGAAGCATCTTTTACTGCATCTACGGCCTGTTGCATTACCCATTTTTTATCATTAAAATCAACACCCCCAGTAAGCATACCTACCAATGGCATGATGATTCCATCTACAAAAGAAGTGACGATTTTTCCAAAAGATACCCCCATTACAAATGCCACAGCAGTATCTACTAAGTTGCCTCTTACAGCAAACTCTTTGAATTCTTTAATCATTCCCATAATAAACATTTTTATACCTGAAATATAGTTATTTCTTCAAACCTGGAAAACGCATTTTTAAATTTTTTAATGTTGCAAGTATGGCATTGGCTACTAAATATTCTTTGTACCAGTTTTGATCGGAAGGAATAATATGCCAGGGCACTTTATTGCATTTATTAAAACAATCCTCATACACCCGCATATACTGTTCCCAAAGTCTGGCTTCTTCTAAATCTTGCTCATTGTATTTCCATTGTTTGGTTTTGTCTTCTAATCTTTCTAATAAACGTTCATTTTGCTCTTCGGGGCTAATATGCAAGTAAAACTTGAGGATATGGGTATGATTGTGAACTTCTAACATTTCTTCAAAATCATTAATGGCTTTCATTCTTTTAACAGCCAATGCATCGTCGCACCATTTATGTACTCTTGTAATTAATATATCTTCATAATGAGAGCGATTAAATACTTGAATCATGCCTTTTGAAGGCGCATGCATATGTATTCTCCATAAAAAATCGTGCGACAACTCTTTTGAAGTAGGTGCTTTAAAAGATTCTACCTGCACCCCTTGCGGGTTCATTACGCCAAAAACATCTCTGATCAATCCATCTTTACCACTGGCATCCATTCCTTGAATAACAATCAATAAAGAATGCTTGGATTCTGCATACAATAAATTTTGTAATTCAGTCAGTTCTTTCAATATCATCAAAGTTTTTGCCTTTGTTTTTTCTTTGTTGAATTGCTTGGGTGCTTTGGTGCTAATTTTATTTAAACGAACTGTTTGCATGATTCATTGTTTACTTAAATGTATTGATTTAGTACCGTAAAAACGGCATCTTTGATAAAATTTGACTGTGCAAAAACAATTATTGAATTGGCTTATTTTTAGCTTACTCTGCCTTATTTGGGGTAGTTCTTTCATCCTAATGAAAGGGGGCATGAATGTGTTAAGCCCTTATCAGGTGGCATCTATCCGAATTATTAGTGCAGGTTTAGTGCTATTGCCTTTTGCAGCCAAAGCCATGCGTAATATTGCTATAGAGAAGCGAGGAGTAGTTGTTTTATCGGGTTTATTGGGCAGTTTTTTCCCAGCTTATTTGTTTTGCATTGCAGAAACAAAAATTGATAGTGCACTGGCTGGTATCATGAATGCCTTGACCCCTCTTTTTGTAATCCTTACCGGAATCTCTTTCTTTCAGTTACAAGTAAAGAAATTACAATTAATCGGAATCATTGTTGGTTTTATTGGGCTGTCTTTATTGGTAGCAGCAGGCTCCAATATTAGTTTAGAATATTTTTCTTATTCCTTGT
>Ga0209812_10000425_pt1 | contig 39176 bp, 34 predicted proteins | sample JI71714BDNA_FD_187502 | JGI IMG/M metagenome (GOLD analysis project Ga0209812, IMG submission 187502) | Wastewater effluent complex algal communities from Wisconsin, to seasonally profile nutrient transformation and Carbon sequestration -... | ecosystem: Engineered > WWTP > Effluent > Algae...
ACTGTAATACCAATGTGTACCGATAGTATATTTTAGTTTTTTTGAAAGTGGTATGGCTGCAATATTTTCAGACTTGTAAAGCATATTGGTAGCGTCTGATACTTTTGCATAATTCTCTTCCCAGTCTAACCCAGTATTCATATGCAACAAATCATTCAAGGTAATATCTTTGCGATCATCGTTTTGCCATTCCTTAAAAAGACCTTTCTGCTGGATATCAAGTTTCTTTTCATTCACCAATAATCCAACATAGGTATTCATAAAACTCTTAGTCATAGACCATCCTAATTGTGGCGTATCTTTATGAAAGGTTTTGGCATATTTTTCAGCTATAAGTGTATCATTATGAATGACTAATACTGCGGTAGTCCTTTTGACATCTATATTCCCATCCACATCAAAAGCGTCATCTACTGTAGCCAATAATGCTTTCTGATCCAATCCTTTGGTAGAAGCTATTAATTCTTTGCTTCCATAAGGCCAAAACAAAGAATCATTGGCGATTACTACTTCCTGGTCAGGAAAAGCAACATGATAATCATCATTCCCATCCAATAGTATACAACCGATACCAGGACGATATTGTGCAATCTGTGGAGACAGCCCCAAAAAAGAACTTTTTACTTGTTGGTTTATGGTATCAACTTCATTTTTTACGAATGCCAATACACTAAAATACAAATGTTGCTTTTCTGCTGTATCCTGATCTCTACCATTTGCCAGTGTGCAAGTACAGATTTTTTTTGCTGCATAACCATTTGCAATCATAAGTTGTGGATAAAAATGCCACACAACGCCTCCCAACAAGAGTAACAAAACGAGAAATACATACTTTATCATACTAAAAATAATAAGACGTAAAAGTATACATTTTAGATGAGAATTTGGGCAAGCTTAAGTTTAAGACTTAGGTTAAGTTTGAGAGAGAGATGGGAGTTTCCCTTAAACATTACACATTTAAACTTTAAACAAAAAAAGACTAAGGTTTAGGTTAAGGTTGAGAGAGATGGAAGTTTCCCTTAAACTTTACACATTTAAACATTAAACAAAATAAAACTATGGTTGAGATTGAGATTAAGAATGATGCCGCTTCCCTTAAACATTACACATTTAAACTTTAAACTAAATATATTGACTACCTTACGCCCCACAACAAACACATGCAAGAAAAATTTGATTTTCTGATAGATGACTACATTCTAAATAAAGTGGGTATTGATAAAAACTTCCTTAGTGCCACACTTACAAAAGGTCTAAGCCAAAACATAGTCCAATTACTCGCAAATGGTCAAATGTCAGCAGCTCGAATTGGCCAAAATGATGAGCAGCATAAAGCTACCAAAATCAGAAGTGATATGATCTATTGGATGGATAAATCCCACGAAAATGTATTCGAACAAGAATTTCTAGCTTTGATGGAAGATTTGATCCTTTATCTCAACAGAACCTGTTATGCTGGTATTAATGCTTATGAATTTCACTATGCCTTATATGAAGAAGGTGCTGCGTACGGAAGACATAAAGACAGATTTAGAAATGATAGCGATAGACAATATTCTGTGGTAAACTACCTCAATGCTGATTGGGTCGAGGAAGATGGTGGATTGTTATTATTGTATAAAGACGAAGGCACCCAAATGGTATTGCCCATGGCCCAAACCACTGTGTTTTTTAAATGTGATGAGATGGAACATGAAGTAACCATGTCTAAAAGGTCAAGAATGAGCATCACGGGATGGTTAAAAAGAAGTATTACAGCATGATGTTGCTTTGATATTTGGGAGTTTACATAAAATATTTTACATGCCACTATGCTAATGTGTTTGGACTTTGTTTACATTTCGTTCCATTCAATTCTCTACGACGAAAATACATTTTTTACACCATTTATACCATTATTGAGAATAGTTTCGTTCATTTGTGATAAGAATAGTCATCGAAACATGGTTTTTGATATATATTCTACCATTTTTCGCTCGGGGTTTTATTAGAATATCTAGATATAATGAGGTTTATCTTTTTACTTATTTTATTATTTTCAACCAATGCATACAATCAACAGGTCGTCAGTCCTGGGGAACAAATGCGTCAGAAAATATTAATGAATGCGGAGAAACACCTAGGAAGAAGGTATAGATCAAAAGTAGATAAACACGTTTTTGATTGCTCAGGATATGTGAAATACCTGATGGCTGGCATCGACAAAAATGTCACCCGTAGTTCCGTCTCCCAAATCCATGATGGCAAAAGGGTAAAAGATATCAGGCATGCTCGTCCAGGGGACATCCTAGTATTTAAAGGCAGAAACCCAAGGAACAATAGGCCAGGACACGTAGGATTGGTGCATCATTGGGGCAATGATACTTTGTATTTTATCCATTCTTCCGTAACCAAAGGTGTCTGCATCGACCACATGTACGACCCATACTACAGCAAAAGATTTCTACAAGTTAGAAATGTCATTGGTGATTGATACTGGACTTGCAAACTTGTTTGCAAGCATCACATTTAATCTCATTGCAATCTCTGATTGCAATATAAAGTACTTGAAACTTCCTAGCTTCAGTATCTCACAATACTTACAAATGACCTTGCAATGACTTTTAATTTAAGATTATTATACTTCTCACATGTACCTTTAGCCACTAAATATTGGTAAAAAAAACATCAAATTCACCTATTCCCATAGGCAGGAAATAAAAAGTCGATTATATTGCATGTAAACGATAAACTTGAAAATCATCAAACCTGCCTTAAATGGATACAGGATTATTAAAGTAAATACCTACATGTTCCACTTCTTCGAAAAATCTTTAACTTTGTTCTTTGAAACTTTATTATATACACGAACCAATACTGAGATTTGAGCAAAAATAATTTCTTAGGAACTCTTGAACCAAAATTTCCAAGTATATTTAAGACTTTCCCAAATCATAGATGATGAGTTTGGGTATTTATTTTTACCACGAATTAGATAATTATAAATAGTTCAAAAATGAAAAGTAAAACTGTTTTTTTTCACGTTAGTTTTTCAGCATCTGATCTTTTGGATTCAGAAACTCGATTTGATGATATTACTGGAGAATTAATTAATATTGGCATCGAATTTGACAATTGGTTTCATGACGAAGTTATTGGATGCGTAGGATGCACATTTATAACTGAAAAACTATATTATATGTTCAAAGATTTTGGAGAGCATCTAACTGGAATTAATTTTGCTAAGCCAATTAGATTCAATAAAGGTTATAATGCTATGGAAAACTATCCAGACGCAAATATACCTTGTTTTTATTACATGAATATGACTGGCAAACTTCTTGTGGATGATTTCAGCATATTTAGATTAAATGGATCATACAATTGTGTACTTTCTGATACAGCTGTTAAATTTTTATTAAACAATGGTGTTTATAGTGCATTTGGTGAGATGATAAATAATGAGATTCATGAGTATTTTGAAATTTATTATCAAAAAATCAAAAAGAATAATTATTCTGAAGTTATGCCTAGACTATTCTTAAAAGATTTTATTTGAGTAATGTCAAAAGTATCAAATATAATATTTCAAATATAAATAGAATAAATGAAAATCAACCAAACCATTAAACTCTTGCTCATCACCTTCTCCTTCCAAGCCAAATCCCTAACATTTGGATCTATTACCACTTTACTCGCATTGGCTGAAGCACATTGCACTTTGTCACAACTGATGATTCATAAGGTGAGAATCGATGGCAAACATAAGGATTTTTATGGTCACATTGGGAGTATTTTGTAGCACGATTAAAAAGAAAAATATATTGAAAACTATCTGTAAGTTGTTTCTTTTGTTAGTATTAACTTTTTTTATTTCGTGTAGAGAAAATAACAAACTAGAAATCATAAGGGATTTACATCATTTTGAACCACCACATCGTAACGATAAAATAATAAATAATTTTCTTACATTTAGTTTTTCTGCACAATATTTTGTTTTCGGTTATAACAAAAATAAAGAAAATTTTGATAGCGTCTTAGTGAAAATGGTCTGTAATAAAATAAATGAAAATGTAAAGGATATATTATTTATTACAAGAATCGATATTAATTTTAAAGATTCTGGTAAGTATTCGACATATAATGAAGGTGATATTTTATCTGCCGATTTTAAAAAATCAATAGTTTCAGTTATTTGGGAAATTGATGAGCCAAATATATTAAATACTAAATGGGGAGAAGAACATACTCAAAAAATCATTCCTTTTGAATGTTTGCTGAGTCCTGAATATGATAAAATTCTCCATAAAAAGGAATAGTTTAATGAATGCACTAAAATAAAACAGGCTTTTACTTTAATAAATATTTTTAATGAGACAAAATTTGAAGTGATTATTTCTTAAAATTTAATGAAACCTTTGAAGTTAAAAATCTACGGATTCTCCTAAATCCTAGGTATAATTCTACAATTTTACAATTTTACCTACCTTCATTATTTTTTTTCCATCATAAAATCTATAAATATATGTTCCAGATACTAAATTAGACACATCTATGCTATTCTGACCATAGTATACTTTGTATTTATTAATAAGATTACCAACTATATCAAAAACTTCAATTCTCCCATCTGAGGGAACATATTCTGACAATGTTACTAAAAGATCATTTTCTACTGGATTGGGGAATAAAGAAATTTTGGCCATTTCTTCCGTTTCACTAGAAGAAATCGGATCGCCAAGACGGATAATACGACAATACTTATTTGTACCATTCTCATTAGATACTGTGAGACATACATTATATTCCCCTTCTTTAGAAAAATGGTGCCAGTATGGTTTTCTACCATCAAATGTAACGCTATCTCCAAAATCCCATTCCCAACGATCAGGACCGAAATAGCTAAGATCGGTAAATCTTAGACGCAGATGGTCACTTGTATCTTGTTCATAGCGAAACTTTGCTACAGGCAAATTGTCCAAATCTAAGGTGTCACACGGACTACCATCCAATGGCCCTGTTCTGAAATTAGGAAAATTAGGTATAGAATTAAAATTCTGGGTAGGTAGCTTAATACTATTTTGTAACATAGTCGCCGCTTCTCCATCTTCTTCAGGATATTCTATAGTGTGGATCGAACGTGTATTGCCAGGAGGAATACAATAGATACGACCATCTGGACCTTGCGACATAGAACTGAAAATAAGATTTGTCCCAGGATCCCACTCATTGTATTGAAACTTGCTGCCGTCGTACGTGGCTATTGTTTTTTCTGTTGGCAGAATACTGTCTTCCATCATATCGTATTGAAGCATACGCAGCCCATTAGTCACATACAAATACCTACCATCAGGCGAAAAAGAAAGTGCTCCGTAAATCAGTTGAGATTGTTGAAGTTTTTTAAATTCTTTGCGCTCCATCCACCCACTGCACCTATCAAAGTTGTAGATGGTAACATATGTCGTATCATAGTACAATCCTAAGGTCTCAGATGTCACATAATGGTTTCCATCTGGAGAAAAATAGCCTACAATAAAAGAATGTATCTGACTTATTTTTGTTGTACCAGTAAATGTATTTGTCAGATGCAAACCTTTCGGATCTAAGAGATAGATATAAAAAGCTTCATTGTATTCTGAACTATGAATGACCCACCAATCACGACCATTGGCATGACGAATTGCATTTATACCCCATTGGAAGGCACCAGACGTGATGACACTATCTTTATAAATTACTTTTCCATTTGAATTTTCATTGTCAAAACTAACCTTTGTCAATAACAATCCACTAGTTCGAATATTCAGTCCACTGGGAACAATATTAATCAATGGATGGAATATAAAATAATCTTTTGTTCTAGGATCTGGCAACATAAGGACCCATTGCCTACCTGGAAACCCAGTAACCCAATCAGAACCGTCAGGAAAATAATTTTTAGCATTAAAATTTTCCCAATAATCACTGTAGGATATCGTGTCGAGACCTGCGACGTTTTTATGGATCGAATTGTGTACATGCATACCATTAGAATACATCATTAATTTTCCATATTCATCACTTATACTTCCATTTGTCCCTTTTAGATCCATAGTAAGCAAACTATCATACTTAAATTCTACTGGATCATAGTTGAAATCCGCTATTGAAGTACCCCATTGATAGCCGATCCCAAATATATTAATAGAATTACCACCTATTATCCAGTTATAATCATTTTTTTGCCCAAAGACACCGATATGCCATAGCCAAACAAACAAAAGTGAAATTATTATTTTCATTTTAAAAGAATGATTTTGTTCATCTTCACATCTCCATCTTGAGATTCTACCTCAATTATCACCATTGAAGGATTCAAATGGCTCAAATCCACAGTTATTAACAAATCACACCAGTGGTGCAACATTATATCTTTACTATTTTACCTACCTTCATTATTTTCTTTCCATCATAAAATCTATAAACATATGTTCCAGATATTAAATTAGACACATCTATGCTATTCTGGCCATAGTATACTTTATATTTATTAATAAGATTACCAACTATATCAAAAATTTCAATTCTCCCATCTGATGGAACATACTCTGACAATGTTACTAAAAGATCAGTTTCCACAGGATTAGGGAATATAGAAATCCTGGCCATTTCTTCCGTTTCACTAGAAGAAATCGGATCACCAAGACGGATAATACGACAATACTTTTTTGTACCATTCACATTAGACACTTTGAGGCATACATTATATTCTCCTTCTTTTGCAAAATGGTGCCAATATGGTTTTCTACCATCAAATGTCACGCTATCTCCAAAATCCCATTCCCAACTATCAGGACCGAAATAGCTAAGATCGGTAAATCTTAGCCGCAAATGGTCACTTGTATCTTGTTCATAGCGAAACTTTGCTACCGGCATATTGTCCAAATCTAAGGTATCACACAGACTACCATCCAATGGTCCTGTTCTGAAATTAGGGAAATTGGGTATAGAATTAAAATTCTGCGTAGGCAGCTTAATACTATTTTGTAACATAGTCGCCGCTTCTCCATATTCTTCAGGATACTCTATGGTGTGGATAGAACGTGTATTGCCAGGAGGAATACAATAGATACGACCATCAGGACCCTGCGCCATAGAACTGAAAATCAATTTTGTCCCAGAGTCCCACTCATTATATTGAAACTTGCTGCCGTCATAAGTTGCTATAGTTTTTTCCGTTGGCAGAATACTATCCTCCATCATATCATATTGAAGCATGCGAATCCCATCATTCACATAGAGATATCTACCATCAGGCGAAAAAGAAAGTGCGCCATAAATCAGTTGAGACTCTTCGAGTTTTTTAAACTCTTTCCGCTCTATTGATCCACTGCACCGATCAAAGTTGTATATGTTCACCAACGTAGTATCGAAGTACAAACCTAATGACTCGGATGTCACATAATGACTTCCATCAGGAGAAAAATAACCTACAATATATGAAGTTGCTTGATTTATTTTTGTTGTACCAGAAAATTTATTTGTCAGACGCAAACCGTTCGGGTCTAGGAGATAGATATAAAAAGCCTCATTATATTCTGAACTATGAATGACCCACCAATCACGACCATTGGCATGACGTACAGCATTTATGCCCCACTGAAAAGTGCCTGAAGCGATCAAGCTATCTTTGTATATTACTTTACCAGTTGGATTTTCAGCACTTATAGCAACTTTTGTAAGCATAAGCCCTATAGTTTGGGTAAACTGCCCATTTGGTCTCAATATTCTTAGAGGATGAAAAATATAATAATCTTTTGATCCTGGATCTGGCAACATTAGATTCCATTGTCTTCCCGGAAAACCTGCCAACCAGTCAGAGCCATCTGGCAAATAATCTTTAATATTAAAATTTTCCCAATAATCACTGTAGGATATCGTGTCGAGACCAGGAATGTTTTTGTGGAATGAATTATGTACATGCATGCCATTAGAATACATCAATAATTTACCATAATCATCACTTAACGATACATTCGTGCCTGACATATCCATGGTTATCAAGCTATCATACTTAAATTCTACAGGGTCTAAGTTGAAATCTGCTATAGAAGTACCCCATTGAAAGTCATATTTGAATGTATTTATAGAATTGCCTCCTATAATCCAATTGTAATCATTTTTTTGACCAGAGACACCGATATGCCATAGCCAAACAAACAACAATGAAATGATTATTTTCATTTTAAAAGGATTCATTCAGATTATTTTTACTTATTCGTTCCATCTATGTTACCTTATTCAGCTTATAGTGATACATAATACTCAATCTTTTGAAATTAAATTTATCATGCCAATTATAAAAAAGCAATTTTCAATTTGGAAACCAAGTGCTAAGATAATTATTCAATACGACAATTAAGAGATAAACAAGTATTTTGTTACAATAAGAAGCAAAATCTGGACTGACAAGCAAACAAATTAGAATAATACTATGCTTCATAAGTACCCGTAGGTATTAAATATCGGCAAAAAAACATCAATACAGACAGTCCCGTAGGGACGACATAAAAAGCCGATTATATAGCAAGTAAACCTTAAACTTGAAAATCATCAAACCTGCCTTAAATGGATACAGGATTATTAAAGTAAATACCTACATGTTCCACTTCTTCGAAAAATCTTTAACTTTGTTCTTTGAAACTTTATTATATACACGAACCCATACTGAGATTTGAGCAAAAATAATTTCTTAGGAACTATTGAACCAAAATTTCCAAGTATATTGAAGATCTTGTCAAATCATAGACAATGAGTTTGGTCATAAATATTTACCTCCAATTAGATAAATTTACATAAAATTATAAATAATGAAATATTTTCATTTAAAATTCAATGGATACGAATTAGTTGTTGATAATAAAACAAAAATTATTTCAAATGGAGAATTATTAGTTTACCAAAATATTGGTTTACAGATTATGCATTTGCCATCAGATCTAATAGTAGAATCCTATTTTGGACCTTACTTAATTGATGCTTTCACATTTGATGAAATCAAATCAAATAAGTTTTCAGGCATAAATGGGGAGAAAATAGAACGAATCGAATATATCTTAGATGATTTTATAAGTGTCATCGATAAAAAAAAATATTCAGACTTAATGGTATGTAATGTCATAGGGATTCCATTTAAAGATGACTTTGGTTTGTATAAAAACAATCTATTTGTTTCTAAAAGAATTATTAAATTTTTATCACAGCAAGGATTAAAATCATTAAAAGGGCTTTTGGTTAGTGAGTCGTTGATAGACGACTATTTACATGAATATTCAAACAAATTGAAGCAATCAAATTATTCTTATGAGTTGCCATTAATAACCGTTTAGCAATAATAACAAACATTAGTTATCCTTTAAATTATAGTTTTAATTAAGGTTATATTTTTACTTTGTTAGGCTTATTTTAATTTTTAGACTAAAAAAATAATTTTCCATAGTAACAATCAAATGAAAATCCACCAAACCCTTATACTCTTATTCATCACCATCTCCCTCCAAGCCCAATCCCTCACCTTTGGGCCCACCACCACTTTATTCACTCTGGATGGAGCGCACTGGACTTTGTCTCAGCCGATGATACCGACTGCCAGCATCGATGGCAAACATATGGATCATGCCACCAAATTGTCCACCTTTCTTAATCTGAATAGTTTTTAAAATTCATAAAGCATTATCTCTAGAATAAACTACTAATTAATGTATAAGACCCAAGTCTCAGATATCGACCATTCGGTTTACTTTGTTATTTCCACTAAAGTAGAACTTTCGCTTCATTCCACAAGGCATCCATCTCATCGAGTGTCATGTCTTCCAGAGACTTTGGTGCATTTTTTTCGATGTATTCAAATCTAGATTTAAACTTTAGATTGACTTTTTCTAAGGCTGTTTCTGGATTTATCCCTGCAAACCTTGCATAATTGATCAGTGAAAACAAGATATCTCCGAATTCATCTTCCTTTTTGGCCAAATCATCTGTTTTTGCTACTTCTTTAAATTCGTTGATTTCTTCTTCCACTTTTGACCACACATCATCGATATGTGACCATTCGAATCCTACTTGTGCTGTTTTTTCTTGCATACGGTATGCTTTGACCATGGCAGGAAGTCCAGATGGCACACCAGAAAGCACAGACTTTTTACCTTCACTTAGTTTTATTTGCTCCCAATTCCGTTTGACATCTTCTTCGTTCTCTACCTTCACATCGCCGTAGATATGAGGATGCCTTTTGATGAGTTTATCACAAACCGCATGAAGTGAATCAGCCATGGTGAAGTCTTGTTTTTCTTCAGCGATCTTGGCGTAAAAAACCAAGTGTAGCATAAGATCTCCCAGTTCTTCTTTGACATCAGACATATTATTTTGTATGATGGCATCAGATAGTTCATAGGTCTCTTCTATGGTCAGAATACGTAATGTATCCATTGTTTGCTTCATATCCCACGGACATTTAGCTCGCAAATCATCCATAATATCTAACAATCTAGAAAAAGCATCGAGCTTAGCTTGTTTAATTTCGGTCATAAATACTTGATATTAAAATGATTTTATTTAAAAAAAGTAATTTTTATTTGTGTCTTTATGATAAAACTTGCTAATTACTTTATTGGGCAAAGGTAATTCATTGCGTGAAGAAAAATCAACTTAGGCATTAGAATAAATTTCTTTAACCCATTAGTATTTAAAACAATAATAAAATTACCTTTGTTACGATATATATAATCCAATACAAATGCAAGAATTTATTTATATACTTTTAATAATATTCGGAATCTTTGGTGTGTCGTTTATGCTAATGAATTTGAGGCACATGTTTACAGGGCAAGAATTCAGAGGTTCATGTGCTAGCAACAATCCAATGTTGAAAAATCAATTGGGAGAATGTTCGGTGTGCGGTAAGAAGCCAGAAGAAGATTGCAAAATGCCAGAAGCACATGCCTAATTGTGGTGGGTAATTATCTTTTTGCTATTTTTGTTTGGTAAAAAACATAGAATGCAGATACAACAAAAATTACCACAGTCAATAACAAAATAAGCATTCGAATTTAATTTGATGCAAGGCAAAGGTCTGATTTTATCTATTTATTTTCAAACAATTTTATACTTAAAATATATTATCTCAACAATTCCAATTTATGCTTTCTATTTACAATCTAAACATTAGACATTCATTATATATATTACTAATTACAGGACAGTTCATTACTTTTTTCAATCAAAACATTTCTGCACAAGCACCCAAAAAGATGACTTCTGGAGAAATCTATCAAGATCTTGAAAAACTTGGGTTTCTGGGTTCGGTTTTATATGTAGCTGCACACCCTGATGACGAAAACACAAGATTGATATCTTATCTTGCCAATGAAAAAAAGGCTTTGACTACCTACCTTTCTTTAACTCGTGGTGATGGCGGTCAAAATCTAATAGGAACCGAAATAAGTGAATTACTAGGCGTCATGAGGACCCAAGAACTGCTCATGGCTAGGTCGGTTGACAATGGAAACCAAATGTTTAGTAGAGCCAATGATTTTGGATATTCGAAGAATGCAGAAGAAACCATAAAAATATGGGACACGGAACAAGTAAAAGCAGATGTTGTATGGGCGATTCGTAAAATGAGACCCGATGTCATTATCAATCGATTTGATCACCGTACTTCAGGTTCTACGCATGGTCATCACACTGCATCAGCACAATTGGCATTCGAATTATTTGAAAAAGGAATAGATAAAACAGCCTACCCGAACCAACTAAAACATGTAGATGTTTGGCAACCCAAAAGACTGTTTTTTAATACATCATGGTGGTTTTATGGTAGTGAAGATAAATTTAAAAAAGCAGACAAATCTACTTTGATGAGTATGGATGTGGGTGTTTATTTTCCACTACTCGGTAAGTCAAATACTGAAATAGCAGCAGAATCTCGGAGCAAACACAAGTGTCAAGGATTCGGTTCAACAGGTACTAGAGGCATGCAATTAGAATATTTGGAACTATTAAAAGGAGATTTACCACCTAATAAATCAGACATTTTTGAAGGGATCAATACTACTTGGTCTAGGGTTGCAGGTGGAGAAGGTATTCAGGTAATGGTAGAAGATGTAGTCAAAAACTTCGACTTTAATGATCCATCTAAATCAGTACCGTATTTAGTTAAAATATACACTGCTATACAAAATACTCAAGATCCTTTCTGGAAAGAAATCAAAACCAAGGAAGTCAAAAACCTAATTGCTGCTTGTAGTGGATTATATCTAGAAGCAAAAACAAATGCACATAAAGCCACTAGTGGAGAAGTATTAAATATTGATATAGAAGCCATCAATAGATTGAACGCTGATATAAAATTGGTCTCAATACAGGGTAAAGGAATTTCTATTGATACGACAACAGAGTTAGCATTGATAAACAACGAAATATTTAAGTGGACTAAAGCTTCTGTTATCCCTGAAAACACACCTTTGACAGCACCTTATTGGTTGACCAAAAAAGGTAGTCTTGGATTGTATAATGTAGAAGATCAAGCAATTATAGGAAATCCTGAGACACAACGTACACTCAAAGTAGTTTTTAAACTTAATATCAATGGCGTAATTATAGACTACGAAAAAGAAATAGTCAACAAATTTAACAGCCCTGAAAATGGAGAGACTTTCCGTCCCCTTGAGATCGTACCACGACTTACTGTAAAGGTCAAAGAACCCGTTTATATTTTCAATAGTAATGAACCAAGAGAAATTGTGCTTACCGTACATGCATGGGCAAAAGAACAAAGTGGTGAGTTATCTATTCCACTACCAAAAGGATGGAAATCTAACCCAGAAAATATCTCTTTTACAATAGGCCAAAAAGGCGAGAGCAAAGACTTTACCTTCTCTATTACACCACCTTCAAAAGGGCAAGAAATTTATATTCATCCAGAAATAAAGTCAAATAATGTGGTGTTTACAAATCAGATTATTGATATAGATTACGACCACATTCCTTTCCAAACAGTGGTACAACAAGCGGAGTCAAAACTATCAAGAATTGATATCGAAACACGTGGTAAAAGAATCGCTTATGTCATGGGTGCAGGAGACGAGATACCAGCAAGTCTAAGACAAATCGGATATCAAGTAGATATGGTAGATGCTAATGGTCTTTCATCAAATACACTCAAAACGTACGATGCATTGATATTAGGTGTAAGAGCTTACAATACTTTGGATGCATTAAAATTCAAACAATCTGAGATCATAAATTATGTGGCCGAAGGTGGCACAGTCATCGTTCAATACAACACTGCCAATGGCCTTGTGACAAAAGATCTTGGACCATATCCGATGACATTATCGAGAAATAGGGTTTGTGTAGAGGAGGCAGAAGTTCGTTTTCTCAGCCCACTACATGAAATACTAAACTCACCCAATAAAATTACGGCCAAAGATTTTGAAGGTTGGGTACAAGAACGTGGTTTGTATTTTCCAGAAGAATGGGATGCTAATTATACCCCTATCCTATCGTCTAATGACCCTGGAGAAAAATCGAATGATGGCGTCTTACTAGTAGCCAAGCACGGTGAGGGACATTACATTTACTCTGGATTGTCTTTTTTCAGAGAGTTGCCTGCAGGTGTATCAGGAGCATTCAGACTATTTGCAAATATGATCTCAATCGGGAAAGATGTCAAACCATAACACTAAATCTGGCAGGTGGAATCATGCCTACACGTTGATTATAGTCTTGAATGTACTGTATATTTTAGGCTTCTATCTCATCATGCAAATCTGGAATTAAAGCCACTCAAAAACAGACCTTTATGAGCCATATAGACTGGATAATATTGATAGGTACCTTGGCATTTATTGTCATCTATGGTACATGGAAAACTCGTGGCACGCACAATATGGATTCCTATCTAAGAGGAGACAATGAAGCAAAATGGTGGACGGTAGGTCTATCTGTCATGGCGACTCAGGCAAGTGCTATCACTTTTATGTCCACACCTGGCCAGGCTTTTCATGATGGAATGGGCTTTGTTCAGTTTTATTTTGGACTTCCATTGGCCATGATTATCATTTGTGTGACCTTTGTCCCTATCTACCATAAATTAAAAGTTTATACCGCTTACGAGTTTCTAGAGCAACGTTTTGATTTAAAAACTAGGTCACTCACGGCAGGACTATTTTTGATACAACGTGGACTTGCTGCTGGAATTACCATTTACGCTCCAGCTATCATTTTATCTACCATCTTAGGTTGGAATCTGAATTTACTCAATTTCATTTTAGGAGCTTTCGTAGTCATATATACGGTTAGTGGTGGCACCAAAGCAGTGAATGTCACTCAAAAACAGCAGATGTTTATCATCATGACAGGCATGTTTGTAGCTTTTTATGTGATTATGGCTTCACTTCCAGAAAACATCAACTTTAGCAATGCGCTGACGATTGCTGGTGCTTCAGAAAAGTTAAATATTCTAGACTTTTCTTTTGATCCTGAGAGTAGATATACTTTTTGGTCAGGTATCACAGGTGGTTTATTCTTAGCTTTGTCTTATTTCGGTACAGATCAGTCTCAAGTCCAAAGATATCTGTCAGGAAGATCTATCAAAGAAAGTCAATGGGGCTTGGTATTTAATGGTTTGCTCAAAGTACCGATGCAGTTTTTTATACTGCTAGTAGGTGTCATGGTTTTTGTGTTTTATCAATACAACAAGCCACCCGTGTTTTTTAACGAAAGTACCTTGACAAAATTAAAAACCACGGAAGCGAAAGCTGATGTTATGAAGTATGAAACAGCCTATGATCTTGTGTATGAAGAAAAAAATGCACTGTTACAAAAGTACATGTCAGATGGAAACATCAATGAGAATAGTATTCAACTAAAAGCAGAATTAACACCATTTTTAGCTGATGAAAAGATCATTCGTAAAAATGTAAAAGAGCTTATCTCAACCCACCTACCCAAAGAAGAAACCAATGATAAAGATTATGTTTTTATCAGCTTCATTCTGAAATATTTGCCCCAAGGATTAATAGGATTGCTTCTTGCAGTCATATTCAGTGCAGCAATGTCTTCAACAGCATCAGAACTCAATGCTTTGGCCACCACAACCACAATTGATATTTATAAAAGGAATATAAAACCTGATCAATCGGATCAACATTACGTTATGACTTCCAAGCTTTTCACCATTTTGTGGGGAGCGATTGCCATAGGTTTTGCTTGTTTTGGCACCTTATTTGAGAACCTAATTCAGTTTGTCAATATCATTGGTTCTGTGTTTTATGGAACGATTTTGGGTATTTTCCTTGTCGCATTTTACTTCAAAAACATTAAGGCAAACGCCATATTCATAAGTGCTATTATCATAGAGATCATGATCATTGTGATATTCAAACTTGACTTAGTTGGATATTTATGGCTGAATGGTATAGGTTGTATTGGCGTCATTTTATTAAGCTCTTTATTGCAAGTTTCTATATTTAGAAATGAAAATTTAAAGGTAAGCTAATGTTACTTCCTGATTCCTTTATTCAGTCACTTGAACCAAAATTTTCAGAAGAAGATTTACTTGCCTTATTAGCGGCTCTTGATCAGCAGGCACCCACTTCTATTCGCGTCAATCCAAATAAAACATCGGTACCATTTGAAGGTGAAAAAGTATTGTGGTGCCCATTAGGAACTTATCTCGACGAGCGACCTATTTTTACGTTAGATCCTAGTTTTCATGCTGGTGCTTACTATGTTCAGGAAGCATCATCTATGTTTATATGGCATATACTACAACAAATTACTTGCAAAAACAAAGACATTCGCATCCTAGATTTATCGGCTGCTCCGGGTGGAAAGTCGACCTTGATCGCTGCATTTTTAAATCATGAAGGGCTGCTTGTCGCAAATGAAATCGTCAAAAACAGAGCTTATACACTCAAATACAACCTAAGCAAAGAAGGATATTCTAATGTCGTCGTCACCAATAATGATCCAAAAGACTTTACCGCTTTGGAAGATTACTTTGACATCATACTTGTAGATGCGCCTTGCTCTGGAGAAGGAATGTTTCGCAAAGATCCAAATGCTATCACGGAATGGTCACCTCAAAACGTGACAAGCTGCGCTGTCCGACAACAAAAAATATTAGCTGATATCTTGCCGACGCTCAAGGAAGGTGGACATTTAATATATTCTACTTGCACTTATAATGATGATGAAAATATAAATAATGTCAACTACAGCATAAAAGAGTTTGGTATGACTTCTGTCCAGATTGAAACCGAAAATACTTGGGGAATTACTGAAATTCAAAATGAAGCTGCAATTGGTTATCAATTCTATCCACACAAAACGCATGGCGAAGGATTTTTTGCCGCGGTACTGCAAAAAACATCTCCAAACAATACGACAAAGTGGCGAATCGATGATAAAAACATTGTAGATCTTGACAAAAAACAAATACCCATTGTAGCGCCTTGGGTCAATCTAGCACAAAAAGAATTACTCATAGATAAAGTAGGCAACATTCATCTGTTTCCATCTGAATACAAAGAAGATGCTCGTATACTTAGTCATTATCTAAGGCTCATTTATTGCGGCACGACACTTGGGACATTAAATAAAACAGTTTTTATACCTGACCATAGTCTGGCCCTTTCATTGGACAGGTCCATTGACATTCCTACAGTGGAACTAAACAAAATGGACGCACTAAGATATCTCAAAAGAGAGCTAAACGAAGTAGATTCCCCACATAAATCTTGGGTCCTTGCGACTTATCAGGGACTTGGCATTGGTTGGTTAAAAAATCTTGGCAATCGTATTAATAATTATCTTCCTGCGGAATATAGGATCTTGATGAAGATAGATTGAAAGTTTCCTACAAACCTTATAGGTTTTGAAAACCTATAAGGTTTAAAATAATGTCGTCTAAAGTAGGGTTTTCTAAAAATATTAATATCTTCGTATTCAATTACAGACCTTATAGGTTTGAGAAACCTATAAGGTCTAAAACGCAAATAACATGAAATACCATTGCCCGCTATTACCTGATCAAATTTACCATGTTTTTAATCACGCAGTTGGCTCCGAAAATCTTTTTAAAGAAAGTGATAATTATACTTATTTCCTAGAATTAACAATTAAACATATCGTTCCAATTGCCGACTTTTATGCATACAATTTACTTCCCAATCATTTTCATTTTTTGGTAAGGATAAAATCAATACCTTTGTTAAAGGAACATTACTTATTTCTAAAAGGAATAGAAGCAGATGTAAATATTGAATGGCCCAAATTTGTTATGCAACAGTTTAGTAATTTTTGTAACGCATACTCTAAAGCAATAAATAAAAGATTTGAAAGACGTGGTGCTTTATTTTTAGATTATTTAAAACGGAGTCAAATAAATGATGCTGATTATTTCTGTAATTGTGTTCATTATATTCATTATAACGCTATTCACCATGGTTTATGTACCAAAATTGAAGAATGGCATTGGACTTCTTATCATACATATTTGACAGTTAAACCAAGCAAACTAAATAGAGAAGTTGTTTTGGAAAACTTTGAAGGGAAGCAACAATTTATTTTATTTCATAATGGAAAACCTAGGATATATGGTGATGACCTTGAATTCTCTTAACCACAAACCTTATAGGTTTTAGAAACCTATAAGGTTTATTAAATGATAAATTATATGTTAGTAAGTATCTTTCAATTTGATGTAGCATGGCATGATCCTGCTGCCAATCTCTCAAAAATAGAAGAAGTTTGTGCTTCACTTGCTGGAAAAACAAATCTATTAGTTCTGCCTGAAATGTTCAATACAGGTTACGAGATGGTACCTCAACATCTAGATATAGAATGGCAAGATAAGACGATACAAAAATTATCTACTTTGTCCGCTGAATATGATATGATCATTGCAGGTTCGATACCAATGAATAGAGATGGACAATTTTTCAACACCTTTATTGCTGTAAATGCACTAGGTGTAGTTGCAAAATATGATAAAATTCACTTATTTTCGTTAGCAGGTGAAGCAAAGCACTATGAAGCTGGAAACAATAAAACAACGTTTGATATTAATGATTTCAGTATCCAACCACTCATTTGTTATGACCTTCGATTTCCTTATATTTCTACTAATAAGCAAGCTGTAGATCTCATTATTTATGCTGCCAATTGGCCTAAGGCGCGAGTATCTCACTGGAAATCATTGCTTATTGCTAGAGCCATAGAAAATCAGTGTTATGTCGTTGGTGTCAATCGTACAGGCGAAGACAATAACGGATATCATTATCCTGGGGCATCAATGATAGTCGATTATAATGGAGACGTTGTCGTAGAAATGGAAGATAGCCCAGCATTTATAACCTATAATTTAGACAAACCAAAGATGATGGCTTATAGAGAAAAACTACCTTTTATGATGGATAGGAAATTGGATTTGATTTAGGGAATTAAGTTTTAAACGATCTGTTTAAATGGAATAGCTACCACTAATATTAAACCCTGAATTTAAAGCACCACCATTAGGCTTAACGTAAATATTTTTTAACCCTACTATTAATCTTAAATCGATAGAAACGTGTTTTGTCAGTTTAAATCCTGTTCCTAACTGAAAACCATGATCATACCTTCTTGGTCCATCTTTGCCTTTGGAGTTAAATTCAGTTTCTATAAAATTACAATCAACACCTACACCTAAACAGTATTTATTTAAAATCTTACCTAACCCAATTCCCAAATAAGGACCTGTTTGTATAAATATCCCATTCTTAAAATTATATTTTAAAAAAACAGGAAACTGAAAATAATTGATCTTCGATAAAGCATCAATTGTACCCCATGTAAATGTAGCTGATTCTTTTGTTCCTTGTTGCATATAGTTTATCTCAGGCTGTATAGAAAAATTTCTAAATATTGGAATCTCACTAAAAATCCCAATTCCAATACCCGTTTTATACTTAGTTTGAGATCCACCTACCAAGGTCGAATGTGATAGTTTGGCTGCATTTACACCTGCTCTAACCCCAAACTGAGCTCAAATACTTGCCATAGCAAATCCAAGGTATAAAATACTAGTGATAATAATCTTTTTCTCCATATGAATAGAATCTTTAGATAATTAAAGGCTAATTCACTTCTTTATTCTTCGTAAACTGATGCTTGATGGCTTCATAAATAATTGGCAGTATAGAGATTCCAATTATTAAAAATATAACAGTTTCAAAATTGTCCTTTACTATCGGAATATTACCAAAAAAATAACCTGTCAATGTCAGTCCTATTACCCAAAGGGCACCACCAATGATGTTGTACCTGAAAAACTGATTGTACTCCATACGGCCAATACCAGCCACAAAAGGTGCAAAAGTCCTAACGATAGGAACAAATCTTGCAATAATGATCGTCTTAGATCCATGTTTTGCATAAAATGCCTGGGTCTGTTCGATATACTTTTCTTTGACAGGTCTGTATCCTTTGATCTCCCAACTCAGCATTCTTAAACCTATGTTTTTGCCTATCCAATAATTGAGTCCGTCTCCGATCACTGCTGCTACCAATAAGGATGACAACACGATCAATAGATTGAGCTGTGCAGTCTCTCCACTATCATTGACCACACCTGCACAAAAAGCTCCCGCAGCAAATAATAAAGAATCTCCTGGTAAAAATGGCATCACTACCAATCCCGTTTCTACAAATATGATTAAAAACAAAATAATATAAACCCAAACCCCATACTCACCTATCATGGTGAATAAGTGGTCATCTATGTGCATAATAAAATCAAATAAACCCTTAATAATGTCGATCATATCTTTCTTAAATAAATTACAATTGTAAATAGCCCATCTCAAAATGAACTGTAGAAAACATAAAAAACCAAAACTTACCTAATGGTTTCTTAAGGTTTTAAAGAAATAGGGGCATCCCAAAATTATACTATTTTAAAAATTGCTTTTGTTTAACCCATCCCTGAAGGGAGACAAAAGGAATTTTTAATTATTGAATGAAAAAGTGGGATACACACTTTAAATCAAACGACAAAAGTAATACTACTCAACAGATATACAAATTTATTATGAAAATATGGGTAAAAATTAACCTAAAACCACATTGTCAAATTGCTGACCATCCAAAACATATTAGACGAAGGCTGATTATTGTTTGATGTAAAAATATTGTCAGTAGCACCAAAATACCTGCCTTCCACTCTGAACATGGCATTGTCATGTACTTTATAACTAATAGAAATAGATTCACTTAATACAGAAAATTCAGGGGCAGAATCACTTAGTGGAGATATGATCAAATATTCAGGATCATCAAAGTATTCTACCCTACCCGATATGGCTAGTCGATCAGTTAATTTATATCTAGCAATGGCATTTGCTTGCCACCAATAATGATTACTCGTCGTACTGCCACTCAGTTTTTGCTGATTTCCTAAATAAATACAGGACGTTAAAGATAATTTCCCTTCAGGATTATAGATATAAAAAATGTCTGAAAAATATCTCGTCCTATATTGTGGTGCAAATGTGGATCGTTCGTCACCGATGTAGGTATTCCAATTCAAAGTATGTTTAGGATTAGGTTTGTATTCTATTTGTGTCCCTATGGATTTACCTGAATTATTATCCTTTATTTGTTGCCAACCATTGATTAGATAGGTATAAAAAGTAGTCTTACCACTTAATGGGATGGTTAGTTTTACACCTGACAAATAGTAAGGAACATTCTCAGGAGCTAAGCTTCTTGTATACATGAGATGGTCTCGACTAATAGCAGTTTCATTTGTATATGGCGAATTTAAGATACCTGCGTCTAACCAAATATCTCTTTTCTGTGAAAGTCTAATTCCCATGGATGCTTCCAATAAATGTTTCAATGTAGTAGGTTCATTAGCATAATTGGCATTCATATAGGTCCCAAATCCAGGTGTAAATTTAAGTCTAATTCCTTTGGACGCGTACTTAAAATCTACAATAGCTAGATTGACATTGAATTCATTATTGCTATTGCTGCTCACAAAATAGGGAACAGTTTCATTTTGATTATTAAATGTATTTCCATAATAAAAATCTAGGTAGGCAGAGATCTCAATTTTTGAAATTTCTTTTGTGAAAGTACTATCGGTGCCAGCCACGTCATTTAACTGCGCGATTGATTGGTGTGATATTATTAAAAATAAAACTAAACTTATAAAACGTTGCATTGGTATTCTTTTTACTTTTAACTATTTCTGACCAAATAATACTGACAAATCTGACACCCTTTCTTTTTTGGACAAAACTACAACAATATCTTTAACAAAGATTCTAGTTTCGCCTTCAGGAATGATAATTTGATTGTTTCTTTTTAACAAAATAATTCTCGAGTCCTTAGGAAGTGTCCTATCTTTATTGAGTTCTTTGATGAGTTTATTGGCTATAACGGAGTTTTGATGTACAATCATTTCCAACACTTCAAAACCATCACCAAGATCCAAAAACTCCTTCACATTAGGACCCAAAACTGCACGGTAAAGGTATCTACCATTGAGTCTATAAGGACTTTCTACAGTGTCGATGCCCATTTGTTCGAATACATGAAGGTGGTCTTCGTTATTGACCGAACTTACCAATCGTTTGATCCCCAATTGTTTAGCGAGCAAGATGACTAGTGCATTGATAGCATCGTCATTGGTGGTGACGACTATGGCATCCGCTTTTTCAGCTTTAGCTTCTTTGAGTACTTCTACATAAGTAGCATCGGCATTGATAACCACGCAATCGTAATGACTAGCTATCCAATCTGCTACTTCTTTATTTTTTTCAATGACATAAACATCCTGATCATCCATGACTGCTGACTCAATGACGTGTTTTCCTGTCTTTCCTGCTCCAATAATAATGATATGCATAACTTAAATTTTATTTACTTTAGATAATACGTGGTGCCGTCCCATAGATCATAACCCTCAACAATACCAAAACAGGTAGTATCTCTATGCGGCCCGTCCACATCTGAAAAATATAAACAGTCTCCAAAACGGGTGACATGGATGGATCAGTAATACCTGTAGATAAACCTACCGTAGCCTGAGCTGATGCAGACTCAAAAATAGCATCTGCCAATGTATAATTATCTCCCATATAGTAGACAGTAATACAAGTGGATACAAATACCATCAATAGATAAATTAATACAAAAATACCCGCCCTTGCTAATTCTGAATTCATTTGATCAGGTAGCAATATACTGTTGTTGAATTTTACATTTTTAATCGTATTTTTTGAAAGAAATATTTTACTAATGTGCCATCTCAACCCTTTTTGGAGCAACAACGCTCTGATAACTTTAATACCTCCGACCGTACCACCTGCACAACCGCCTACAATCATGGCTCCCGTAACAATGAATAGTATGGACAAATCATCCCATGCCCCAATATTTGATGTCTGCCAGCCTGTGGTAGAGATTGCACTAACAAATTGAAATATTCCTTCCCTAAAGGGATCCAAAACTTGTTCTGATCTGATAAGTAAAATAGGTAAGATGATACAACCAATGATAGTAGCAATAAAAAAACCACGAGTTTGTATATCTGTCCAACATTCTTTAAAATTTCTTTGAATAAAAAATCTATAATAAAATGGAAGTGACAATCCACCCAAAAACTGTGGCAAAATCATCAACATGTCCATGCCATAAGACTTATAACCTGCAATACTATCGTCAAGCGTACTAAAACCTCCTGTGGCAATAGCAGACATCATATGGTTTACAGCATCAAAAATATTTTCGCTTATGGGATATTCAGGCAAAATAATTAATGTTCCAATAAATATATAAATCAAAATAACAATGGAAACGATAACATATGCTTTCCATATTCCTCTTGCTGTATGAATCACATTGCTCCTTAGTTTGACACCACTTGCCTCTGAATTATATAATGACATGGTTCCCTGACCTGGAATATGTCTGAAGATAGCCAATGCCATGACAATAAAACCTGCACCACCTACCCAATTAGCAAAAGATCTGTAAAAAAGTAAAGATTTACCTATCGATGGTTCATGATAAGCCATCGTAAAACCCGTGGTCGTATATGCACTGGTACTCTCAAATATACAATGGAGTGGATTTCTAAAATTAATCAGACTCGAAGCGTAGTCCATACCTTCGGGAACAAAAGACTGCATGTGTGCTATAGGGGTAATATGTGCTATCACATAAAATGGTAAGCCTCCAATCACAATAATCATGAGCCAGCCAAGTGCTGCAATAACTAACGAATGCCTATATTCTGGTTCTCCTTCGTTTCTTAATATTTTATAAAAAAAATAACCTAAAGTGGATACTAAACCTCCCGAAATCAGGAATCCTTCTAAAGCATACCATTCACCATAAATGACAGCCGCAATAGCTGGTACCATAATCACAAATCCTAGTATGATCTGAAGGCTAGCTATTTGTTTAAAGATTGTTTTATACATTTTGTGTATTGGATTGTTCTTGTATTTGAATGAGTATATTTTTTAAAGCAAGAAGCTTTTCTGTTTGTGTAGTAGTAATTCCAGGGTATTTCGATGGTTCAATTGCCAATCGTTCATCAATAAAGATGATTAAATCTTGTAATCCTTCCATAAAGATCTTGGTAGATATTGATTGGAAAATTAAAGCAACCTTTTGTTCCAATATTTGACCATACAAAAGATCATTCTGCCTTTGTATAAATAATTGATCTTGGTGGATTTGATTTATATCGTGAGCCAATTGATATACTTCGACCAACTTCAATGCTGCTGATGGTGTCAATGGTAAACTATCCATGAACGATCACAATATATAAAATCACAAAAACTACCACTGAAGTGATCCATATTAATTTCCATAAAAAGCGATTCATCCTATGCTCATCATTTTCACGGTATGAGTGGCCTTCGGTGCGCCACATGTTCCTCACTATTTGCCACATGATTTGTGTATTTAAATTGATGAGACAAAGGTCGAGCTTATAAAATATGTAAAAAATAAAGGTTAGCTATGGAGATGTAAAGATTTTATAAAGAAGCTTTATTGGAATTGTAAACTTGTTTGCAATAGCTTAATTGGATTCTTATTTGAATTGTAACCTTGTTTGCAATATCGATAAGTTACTGAAACCGATACCCTACACCACTTTCTGTAATAATGTGCAAAGGATTTGTGTAATCTGATTCTATTTTTTTGCGCAATGTACCGACAAATACACGGAGATATTGGGTTTCCGTCTGGTAACCGATTCCCCATATTTCACGGAGGATGTATTGATGGGTTAAGACTTTTCCTTCATTTTTGGCAAATAATGCAAGTAGATTGTATTCCGTTGAAGTAAGTTTAAGTAGTTCGTTGTTTTTTTTGATGATCCTACTCACTAGGTCTATTTCCAAGTCGCCACAAATGATTGATTGCGTATTAACAGTAGTGATGTTCCTTTTGATGGCAGACCGAATTCTGGCTAAGAGTTCGCCTGCTCTAAAGGGTTTGGTAAGGTAGTCCGTAGCTCCATGATCTAAAGCTGTGATAATTTCCTTTTCGCCATCTAATACTGACAGCATGATAATGGGATTTTGGTACCATTCTCTAAGTTCTTTCAAAACTTCCTGACCACTCTTATCTGGTAAACCTATGTCTAACAAAACTAAATCGGGTGTATGTGACGCGCACAACGAAATACCTTCATTCCCCGTGGCTGCTTGTATTACTTTATAATCATTAGATTCCAAGTTTATTTGGAGCAATTTTCTAATTTGTGGTTCGTCATCGATAATGAGAATGAGCCATTTATTCATAAGTCACAAGATTTAGGGTGGAAGATTCTGCTGGCAAAACCACAGTAAACAATGCGCCGCCTGATGATTGATTCTCCAAGGTAATGTGACCGTTTAATGCTTCTACAAATCCTTTTACAATAGACAATCCTAATCCTGTCCCACCCGTAGCAGCACCTTTGAGTCTGTAAAACTTATCAAAAACAAATTTAATCTCTTCTGTTGGAAATCCCTTTCCATTATCAGCTACAGAAAAACGAATAAATTCATCCAAGTAAGATGCAGCTATCCTAACGGTAGATTTAGAAGGTGTGTGTACATGGGCATTCCTAATCAGATTATACAATATTTGTTCGACAAACACAGCATCAACTTTTATCAAAGGTACTTTTTCATCAGGATTAAAAATGATGTTCAGCGCTTCCGAATGATGTGTTGTATATTTTTTAATTACCGAAAATATCAAGTCATTGATATCTACCCAATCCAAAACTGGTTTTAATATGCCCGACTCTAGCCTATTCATACTCAACAAGTTCTCTACTTGTTCATTTAGTCTTAAACTCGCGATTTTGATTTCATCTATGAGTTCATTTTGGTTAATAATTGATGGTGGAGCAGCTTGGTTTTCCAAAATATCTACCGCTCCAATTATGGCAGCAATAGGTGTCCGTAATTCGTGCGAGAGTGAGTTTAGCAATGTATCATACAGTTTAAGTGTGTTTTCTTTTTCTTCCTTGTCTCTGACTTTGTGTTCTATTTCTCTGATTTTGAAGGACAACACAGCATTGATAAATGCAATGACAAAATACATCAAAAACATTAATACATCTTCAGGTGTACCAATATGAAAGGTACGTACAGGTGGAATAAAAAAGTAATTCCATATTAAGGCACTCAATAATGCAGCAATCAAAACAGGCACAATGTCAAATAACATTGCGGATACCGAAACCATCAACAGCAATACCAAAGCCACTACCTGATAACCAATCCAACCAACAAAAAAATACAAAATCAAAGACGACAACACTATCAAAGTTGTACTCAAAAGTAACTGCTTCTTAATGCTATCTTTCCTGAACGAAATCACTTTCACATTAAAGATATTTACTACAAAGATAAGGAAAGAGATATAAAGATTTTATAAAGAAAGTTGATGCAAAATTATAATTCGCACATAAATTCACTGAATCAATCCCAATACCTTAAATGCTTCTTTTGTAGCACCTATTCTAATGATGGGAAACTCTTCTATATTTGTCTCAGCCTTTTCTACATTTGTAGCAAAAAAGTAAACAGCGCCTTTCGATTCAACATATCCCACAAACCAACCATTATTCATATCGTCTCTCATTCCCCAACCTGTTTTTCCACTTAAGGTGTACCTTTCCGTTTTTTCTATTTGCATGATATCTTTTAGAATATTTTCAGTTCTTTTTGATATCGACAATCTTGAAAAATATAACCTTTCTAAGAATTCAATTTGCTGCATTTGCGAAAACTTGGATGCTCCTTCTAACCAGAAATTATCAATAGTCGACGTGTCAAAGATCATACCTTGGTAATTCAATTTATCTAAATAAGCCCACATTCTTTGTACCCCAATTTTTCTAGCTATTTCCTGGTAACATGGTACGCATGAAACTTGAAATGCTTCCTTAAATGTCAAGTCTTTTTCCCATTTTTTAAATCTTCTTTTTTCGCCATTCCATGCAAAAACGACCGTATCATTTTGGACAACTCCTGTTTCCAACGCAATGATGGAATTAGGTATTTTGAAGGTAGATGCAGGAATAAATCCCGTTTTAGCCCATTCAAAATCACTGGAATAATAAGTTTTGTTTTTAACATCATAAATCAAAATTGCACCTTTTACTTGGAGACTATCTAATATCTTGGCGAATTCAGGTTTTAGAATTTCTTTGGACATTTCTGACTGACCATTCCCAAAGAAATATGCGCCAAGGATAAGTTGTATGATTATAAATATCTTTTGCATTTGAGTCAATTAATTTTTAATGTAGCACAAAGATAATAAGAAAATTTGACCATTGATAACGCATTGATGATGTAATATCAGGGTTTGATAGGTTTTATTACCTAGCACTTGTCAACTAAATTTACAACCTTTCCGATCTCACCATGAAGGAAAATCATAGATAGTGTGTCCTTTATACTTTCTACGATATGCATTCTTTAAAGTGAAAATTAAATCTAGCTTGATCTTTGTAAAGTCTTTATTCCAATGAATTTCTATTCTTATCACACCAGCCATTATAGTCTACTTGTTACACCTTCAGACTTACATCTTTTTTGCTGCGCTGGCTTATTAGAAAGCTTTCGAGCATGGTTGCTGATACTTTATGACATAGTAGATCCTTCTCATTACTCAGTTAAGCTTTGTTGATTCCAAATAAGAATATGTGATAGATGCTTTAGAATCAAATAATTATTAAAAGGTCTTAGAGTTTTGTCAATTGTTCTTTCGGGCTTCCAAAATTTGCTCTTAAATGATGAGCATAACAAAAATAATAACCATTAATCAAAAACAAATTTGTCAAAAAGTGAATATTATAAAGACTAAAAAAGTTTAGTTACACTTACTGAAGTAACCAAGAAATTAATTTATCTTTTTGTTCTAAATTCAACATCAAAAGACACAATAGAAGGACAAATTTGGGAATAGTGCATTATTATTCTTTATCAAATTTTAAAAACCACCATTTTCTTGTATTTTTGACCCATAAGATTTAGAGATTTAAAACAACCGTATACCATGATCACATTGACTAGAACAAATTCAGAAAATGAAGATTTCCTTTGCTTAGTCAAACATCTTGACAAGGAGCTAGCCATCAGAGATGGATCGGATCATGCTTTTTATGCCCAATTCAATAAAGTCGATCACATAAAATATGTGGTCATCGCCTATGAGAATAATCAAGCAATTGGTTGTGGTGCTATAAAAGCGTATGATGAAAAAACCATGGAGGTAAAAAGAATGTATGTCCTAGAATCTTTTCGTGGGCTCGGTGTGGCATCTCAGATTTTGAGCGATTTAGAAACTTGGAGTGCTTCGTTAGGTATGGAATACTGTGTGTTGGAAACTGGTCTACAACAACCTGAAGCCATCCGACTTTATACTAAAAACGATTACAAAATCATACCTAATTATGGACAGTATCAAGGTGTATCGAATAGTGTTTGTTTTCAAAAATCTCTTTTGAAACTATAAGAATAAAACAAAAAGATATTTTAAATTATCAAAATGACATTTATGAGAAACATTTATTTTGTCGTTCATACGACTTAAAATATTAGCATCTTCTGTCAAAACATATTTGATTACCCTTACTTTTACTATATTAAAAAACATATGATTTGAAAATCATAAATTCATTAAAAATGTAGATTTCACATCTGAATAATAAATAAATATGAACAGATTACTATACACATTAATTTTTTCAAGCCTTTGTTTATTGGCATCAAGTCAGCAAAACCACTACTTTTTGGATAATGCAAGATGGGTTTATCAAACGGAAAACAGTTATGAACCTGGACAAATTAATTTTTATTCAGGTTTGGAAGAAAATACCATACTTGGGGATACGATTTTGAATGGTGTGGCATATAAAAAACTATACAAACGATTTAAGCATATTAATACTGTCATGCCACCTTTTCCTAATCAAGGTTCTACCACTACCAGTTATGAAAATAAAGGTCCGATGTTTATCAGATATGAAGCATCTGGAAACAAGGTATATTTCAAGGAATCAGCAGATGCTGCAGAAGTAGTGATTTATGATTTTAATATTGGTTTGGGCGATACCATTGCATTGACATCTGAATATTTTAGCGATAATACTGTAAAACGAATGGACACCATCTCTTTATTAGGATTTGACCAAACGTTTTTTGTACTTGACACCTTGTATACACCCGTACGCAATGGAATAATCAGTGGTCTAGGAAGCTTTAATGGGCTTAATTATTTCCAAGCAAGATTTGAAGCTTTAAGTGGAGGTATTTTGATGACTGATTTAGTTTGTTTTGAATATAACAACAATACATTTAGGTCACTTTGGGCAGAGCAAAATCAACTAACTTGTCCATCTTTATCTGAATTTATTTCAATCTCAAAAGATGTAGCTATTGAACCCATTACTATTGTTCCAAACCCAAATAATGGGACATTTCACATTCAAATCCCTGAAACTCATATTGGTTCTTTGTGTACAATTTTCAACGCAAATGGACAAAAAGTAAATTCTATTATTTTACAAGAAAAACTCACTACCTTTTACCTTAACACTAAAGGATTACATTACTATATGGTAGGAAACCATCATGGTAATATGAATTCTGGCAAAGTGCTGATATTAGACTAAGGCGATTCTTTCGTATCATCTATCATTTTTTGTTGTGATAATGATTTGTGGTTTAGATTGTTGGTATCGTTCAGATCGTTCGTCGTTCTGAAATGTAATTACTTGTAATCACATCACAAAATTTACACTTCTTCATTCCTTTAGTCCCATCACAATTCCTTAAAATATCCATCATAATGGTTAAAGGATATACTCAATTATTCTAATAATCTAGAAAATTTTGATACCTACAAGTAAAAGATGTTTATCTAACTTAGAATAAGTCTAAATAATTTAATCTTATTTAGACTTAATACAAATAATTAATATTACCTTTGCAGTATTAATTTATAAAACAATAAATAAGTCATGCAAGATCATCAAATCTCATTAAAAGATGCCACTAGCGTCAAACATAAGTTAGCAGAAACAATGCCATTTAATATCAGAATGTTTAGAGGACAATTATCCAAAAAAGACTATCTTAGTTACCTTCAACAACAACTAGCTATATTCGAAACTATAGAAAATATTGGTATTCCACATGAAAATCTTAAAAGAGTAGCCAATGTCCAACTTGATATTAATGAGCTTATTCAAGCAGGTCATAGCCCATCAGACATATTGGATAGTACCACTGAATATCAAAACCATCTAAAAAATAAGAATTATGATGAGATTTTACCACATATTTATCTGAATTACCTTGCTTTGGCTTACGGTGGACAAATGATAAAAAAGAATGTTCCATCTACGGGAAAGATGTATGACTTTGACAACTTGCAGGACGCTGTCGCTACCATTAGAGCAGTTCAAAAAGATGATTGGGCGGATGAAGTGAATGTAGGATTTGATTTTCTAATCAGAATTTTCGAAGAATTAGAACATACGAAAATTTAATATCTTTACCATGGAGTTACTAAAAACATTTGGCGCTTTAGGCTTTTGGTTCTTTTTTATCAAGGGATTATTTTGGTTGTTACTCTTTGCACTTGTATATTTTGGATTGGTAGATAAAGCAAAAATTAAGATCCTTAAAGACAGACTAAGTATCCTAAAAAAGAAAAGAGATTAATTTTTACCTCATCACGCAATCTCTCCATCCTTCATCTCTATGATTCGATCACTGTTCTTGGCAAATTCATCGTCATGAGTGACCGCAATGATCGTCTGTCCTAGCTGACTCGTCAACTCCTTAAATATATCAAAAACAATAGCGGTATTTTTACTGTCTAAGTTGCCGGTAGGTTCATCACACATGATCATAAGAGGGTCATTGATGAGTGCGCGGGCTATGGCTACACGCTGTTGCTGCCCGCCAGAAAGTTTGCTTGCAGGTTTAAGTGCTTGATCTTCTAGTCCTAAAAGTTTTAATTTGTCGTAGGCTTTTGACTCTATCTCTTTGGTGGAATATTTCCCGAGTTTAAGTGCTGGAATCATGATATTTTTGAGACATGAAAACTCTGGCAATAGATAATGGAACTGAAAGACAAAACCAATTTTCTGGTTGCGCATCGCAGCGAGTTGATCATTGGATTGTCCTGTGACGATTTGACCATCTATCATGAGTTGACCTTCGTATACTGTATCCATGGTAGATAAGATGTACAACAAGGTGGATTTGCCACTTCCAGATTTTCCTATCATACTCAGAAATTCTCCTTTGCCCACGGTAAAAGATATATTTTTCAACACCTGAAATTCTACAGGATCGTGGAAGTATTTATTGATATTTTTTGTTTCTAAAATGTTCATGTTTCTATTACTTTCTGAATATGGAAACGGGATCTACCTGAGCTGCTTTGCGAGCCGGAAGATATCCTGCAAAAAATGTGATGACCATGCCAACAATAGCTCCTTGGATAAATTTTGACAATTCATAATCGATAGGGAAAAATCCTATGTCTCCTCCGATATACACTCTTTTCAATATGGTGACCAAAATAGCCGCTACCACCATGCCACTGACAACGCCCATAACACCGATAGAAAGTGCCTGTGTCAAAAAGATACGAATCACATCATTTCCTTTGAAACCCATCGCTTTTAAGATGGCGATATCGTTGATCTTTTGACTTACAGTCATATTCAGAATGTTATAAATTCCAAAACCTGCTACGATTAGTATTGTATAAGAAACAAAAGTGATGACAATCTTTCGCATTCTAAACGCTGCCATGAGCGATTCATTGGCTTCCTTCCAACCTTCTGATTTATAACCTGTTAAATTCGTCAATACTGGAGCTACCTTAGCAGCCTTTTCTGGGTCTCTGACATTAACATTGATGTCTGTCACGTAGGTATTATTCTCTTTAAGCAATTGTTGTGCAGTCGTGATATTGATGTAAGATTTTGATTTGTCTATGACACTGTTGTTAGTCTTAAATATAGCAGCCACTTTTAGATTTCGATTCACACCTTTGGATGATGTGATATTGATATTATCATTGATTTTTAGACTGAGCTTTTCTGCTACGCCACTTCCTATGGCAATAGCATTCGTATTGCCTTGCATTTTGTCAAAATCACCTTCAACGATGGTAGATTTGATATTAAACATCATATCCGCTTCAGATGGAATTACACCTATGGCCATACCAGCTATTTGGGTTTTACCCACATTGTAAAAAATGGTAGCGGATACTTGTGGCGTTACAATGGTGACATCAGGATTCTTTTTAATCAAAGAAACTACTTCATTAGGATTTATAATCGTATTACTCGCAGGGACTACTTTGGGATTGATGATAACGGAAGTTGCGCCTTCAGTTTGATGCAAAGGTTTGCTGAGAATATCGTCCTTGTACACTCGGATATGTGCTGTACTTTTAAAGATAGACTCACTTGATGTCCTGTCAAAACCTACTAACATACTATTCATAAAGATATAAATAGACATGCCCAATAATACGCCCATGACCGCAACCAAGGTAAGTTTTTTATTGGTAAATAGGTAGGTACTTGCTATATCTGCGTTGATATTCATGGTTATGGTTTTATAGGTGCTAAGATATCATTGGCTGTGATGCCTTCCAACACTTCTACATAATCAGTAGATACGATTCCTGTTTTGATGATCAATGCGGTGTCTTGACCTTTGAGCATCACTTTATTGCCGTATCCCATGTATTCCCTAGGAATGAGCAAAGCATTTTTCTTTTCGCCTACCAAAATATTTCCTTCCAACGGTGTCGCAAAAATATTAGATGAAGCAGGTAGTGTATCAGTCAAAAGTATTTTGCATACAAATGATTGGCTGGCATTATCAAAAGCGGTCAATATTTCATTGACTTTGCCAGTATAGGTTTTAGTCTTATCGGTATTGAGTTGGATCTTGGTTTCCTGACCGATTTTGACACGATGGATACTACTTTCATCTATGGTGAGTACAATCTCTAGTTTATTAGGGTTGGCAACCGTGGCGATGATGTCCCCTTTCCTAACATAATCGCCCGTGCTCTTGAATTTTTTAATGATCGTGCCATCGTTGATGACAGTTATTTTATTGTAGCTTTGGACTACTTGATTGTTTTTCAGTTGCCCTTTGGTGACGATTTTTTGTTGTTTGGCTTGTTGCAATAGTAGGTCGTATTGTTTTTTAAGTGCATTGAGATTGGACAGTGCATTGTCAGCGGCCAATTTTGCATTTTCGTATTCAACCTTGGCAATGCTTTCTGTTTTTTGTAATCTTTCATACCGATCTGCCTGCAATTTGTCTTGTTGATACTTCGCTTCCGCAAATGAGATATTTTGTTTTAGCTGTTGTAATGCAGGTGCATTGGCACTTAGATTTTCATTGGCGATGACGAGTTGATCTGATGCAGTATTTGTATTGATGACATTGGATTGGTTGTCAATGGTGGCTATAATACTTCCCTTTTTTACCACAGTACCGATGTCATAATTGGCATTCAGCAAGATGCCATCCGTCTGAGCTGTGAGATTGTAACTATCGTCCCACTCTATCTGTCCAGGTGCAAATACCCATTCTTGGATATCTTGTACGACGGGTTTTATCTCAACAGTTTCTTTATTTTTACAGCTAAAAATGAATGCTGTACTAAGTAGAAGTAAAATATATTTTGTTTGCATAAAATGCTATTTATGTGGTGGTTAATATTGATTGTGGATGATGATTTTATGTTTTGCAAATGCTATATTGGCCAATGCTACGACTACATTTAGTTGGCTATTGAGCATATCATTTTGTGATGTCAACAATCTGTCCAATGGTAAGATATTTTCGTTGTATTGGTTGAGATTTTTCTGATAAGTATCTTCTTTAAGATCCGCAATGGATTTAAAATTGGACCATTGTTTCTGAACTTTTTCGTACTCTAAAGCCAATTGTTGATCTTTACTTTTTGTTTCATTTTGGATGTGCAGTTCGTTGTTTGCGAGAGATTGCAACTGATACTTTTTATTTTTAATGGACGAAAGTCGCTGTACTGTAGGCAAGTCCCACCCTATTTTCAGCCCAATAAAGTTGTAATGTATGCCTGTAGAATTATTGGCAAAAAAGAAATCATTGCTTAGATTTTGCCAGTTGAGTGATGATGTGAATGATAGCGTGGGATAATATTGATGTTGAAGTACTTTAATATCTTGATGCAACATTTTGGACTGTAACATCGCATTTTTATATTGAATATTACCAGAAATAGGGACAGGTACATTGTCTAGAACATAGTTAAGTAAATCTTCTTCCACCGCAGGTTTCCATTTGTTTTCCAGAAAAAGCGATAGGATATTTTCTTGGAGACTGATATTGTATTCCAACTGTTCCAACTTATCTTGTAGTCCGATCAAATTGACTTCAGCTTCGTTGACATCTTGTTTTCTGATGATACCTTCCTGATATCTATCTGTGACTTTAGCTTTGATTTGGGTAGCGATCTCGATATTTTTGGCCAATACATCTCGCTGATTTTTGAGTGAAACGATATTATAATATGTTGCATTTACACTTTCGTAAAGAGTCATTTCATTGAGTAGGTTTTGACTTTCCGTCAATTGCTGATTGATTTTAGCCGACTTTATTTGTGAGATGGCTGATAGATTGAAAATATCAAACTGTGGCTGTAGCGAAAGCAAAGAGTTGTATTGTTGCCCAAAAGTCACTTCTCTGAAAGTACCAGCAGGACCACCAAAAATCTCCGCAGGTATGAAGTTGTTTTGCAATCTGGTGTTGTCTAACATTGTAAACGACACAGGCATACGTGGGTTGATGACATTGCCGATAGCCGTCTTTCGTGCCAATTCTGCTAATTCTGTCTGAATGGCTGCGTTTTTAAATAATGTATTGCTTTGTTTGACATCTTTCCATACTTCTTCTAGTGATGTGTAGTTTTTCACATCTTGTGACACTCCTATAGATACTATACAAAATGTGAAAAAAAAGAGCAAAAAGGATTTATAAAAACAAGATTTATACATGATATTATTTAGCGTTTTGAGTTACCAATTTAAAAAAGTCGTCGATCATTTGGTTGCCTTCTTTGACTAAATCAAATGAAAATTTGAGTGTTTTCCACTTAAACATCGTCAGTCTGAATCCACCCATTAGGAAATGAATTAATGTTTCCTGAGGTAGCACCGGTTCCATATTTCCATTAGCAATACATTGGCTGACTAGTTCATTGATGATTTGTATTTTGTACAAAAACATCTTGATAACCTGATTGCGCATACCTTCGCTTTCATCTATTAGCCCGTCAGAAAGTATCACAATGACAAAATGTGGATTATCCTTAAAATATCGAAACTGAGAATCAAATATCTGTACCAATTTAGTCTTTGCATCCACCTCTTGCGCTAGGATAGGTTCGAATCTTTCTTGGATATTTTGATACAAATATTCCAACATAAGCACGAGAATATCATCTTTACTTTTAAAATGACGGTACAATGCACTCTCTACAAATCCCATCTCTGCGGCGAGTGTCTTGACTGTAAGACCCGACAACCCTTTGCTAGCGAGTAGCTTTCCAGCTGCTTGAATGATTTCTAATTGGCGATCTGTGATGTTCATAAATATTTTGTGTGTGAATATTCACTCACATATATAACGATAATACATAAATAAAGTTTGACTTTCATTTATACTTTTTTTAAAAGCGTTAAATATTTAATTATATCTTTACAGAATTTAAAGGACTTAAGTGCTTAACCAACATTTTTTTTGTAAATTCATAGTGCCTTTTACAAATAAATTAAATAGTCATTTCATTCATCTGAAATTTTATTAAATGAATTTGAACGCAATAATTATAATTAGATCAGTTATATTAGTAAGCTGCATTATTATTTTTAATAATCCGCTTTGGTCTCAATTTTCGTCTTCAGAATGGAGATTATTGGGCGTAAATCATAATAATGATGTATTAGATGATAGCACTGCAATATTTTATTTAAACTCTTTGCAAGGCATAATAAGTATTAATGGTGATACATTAGTAAAACCAAAATACAGAAATATAAAAAAAATGAAAAATGGTTTCTACGGAACCTTCTCAAATAATTTTGAAAAGGGCATCATTAACAGAGAATATAAAGAGATTCTTACAACTAAACATACTAATATTACTTTACTTGCTCAAGGAATTCAAGTGATAGACAGTAGTAAAATTCTATATTATGATTATGAAGGCAACGAAAAAAAAGATACTTTTTTCACAAAATATTTTATAACTCACTCTGAGAACGGCTTATTGATAGCATCTGAAAACCAAAAAGATTATGGTGTAATAGATGAGATAACTAAAACTTGGATTTTAAAACCAAAATATCATCGAATTGATATTTCAAACCCCAACTTTATACTGACAAGTAATAAAGATGATAATCAAGTTTTTAGTGCTAAAAGCAAAGAACTATTAAATAAATCAAAACAAAAAATAATTGTATGGGGTAGTAATTTTCTTATTCGAGACACAGAAAATTCACCGTATTTCATTTACAACTCAAATGGCAAAAGATTTGATAAAATCCCAAAGATGTATGGAAATGTTTATTGTGAAGATAATTTATATCAAGTCTCAAAATTTTACAGAGTTTTGTATGATACAAATTTTAATTTAATTTGTGAAGGTGAAAAAGTTTCTAAACTTAATGAAAAGCCATTAGGCCATAAGACTTCCAATTATCACACTGAAGAAAAAGATCAAAAGCTGGCCTTGTTAATCGATTATAAAAGGGTAACACAATATAAATATTCGAAAATCGAGACTGCCGATTCAATTATGATTGCTGTCCATTCTGCCGGAATAGATATTTTAGATAAAGATGGGAAAACAATAAAATTCTTCTCTCCAAACATTACTTTCCTATCAGGTAAAAAGCTTTTTCATGTAAAAACCGCTGAAAAAGATTTGATTTATTCCTTTGATTCTAATCAGTACATTCCGACGATACAGTTTAAAGAAATATATAATAAAGGTGGCTTACTAGCTATTAAAAAAGAAAAGAATTGGGACATTTTAGATAGAAATGGAAAAATTATAATCCAAGATGCAGAATCTGTTGAAAATGGGGATTTAAATGCTAAAGGTTTTGTTTACTCAAAAAACAACTTGAAAGGATGGTGCTCTACAACTGGTTTTTTAGAAGTAGAATTTGATCAAATAAGGCCTCTAAAAAATGAATTACTTGCTGCATTAAAAAATAACGAATGGAAATTGTTTTATAACAACGGTAAGCCATATTCATCACTAAATATCTCAAAAATTGAGGAATTTGAATTTGGGATTATATGTACGACAAATGATAAAACCTATGTATTGGTTGATGGACAAAGAGAGTTTATTGAATGTCAAGATTTTCAGCTAATCAGCAAAAAATATATTTTAATAAAAAACGATAATAAATGGAGATTTTATGATAAAACTAGTGAACCTATTAATAATAAACATTATGTAACAATTAATATAAATAATAACATCATTGGAACCGATCATGAATACTATGTCCGAAACAATAATAATAATGAACTAAAATCTTATGATTTTGATACCATGTATTATCAATCAAACATACTCATTGGAAAAAAGGATGATTCAACTTCTATATTCACTTCTTTAGCAGGTTTTAAGAGTTACCTTTGTGATAGTGTTGGATCGATAAATTCTTTTGCTGCCATCTACAGAAATGGTAAAATCTCACTTTTAGAACTGATTTATGGAGATACTATGGTTCAGAATGCAGATCAAATAGTACATGCCGAAAATCTGCAAAGTGAAAAATTCATAATAGTAAGAAAATCTGATCAGTATGAAGTATATTATGGTAGCAAACAAGTTTTAACATTGAGTGATCCTGATATAAAGATTGAGATAAAAAGTACAGTTATAAGTTATAATTTGAATGGAAAAAGATTAATTTATGATGCCATCAGGGACCTTAGTTATGTGAAAAAATATGACATCTACAAATTAGCTTTTTCAGGGTTTTACATTGTGGAGAATAATTTCAAATATGGACTTGTCGATAATAATCATGAAGAAATAATTCCCTGTAAATACAGTGAATATTTCAATATCATAAATAATGAATACATTGAAGTAAGAGATACATTAAAAAGTGCAGTTTATGATATACACGGAAGACTTAGTATTCCGCTCGACAATTATGATAGCAATTTCACTTCAAATAAAAACCACATTTTTGCCAAGAAGAATAATTATTATGGCTACTACGACATTTTAGCAAAAAAATGGCATCCTACATCAAAGTATCAAGACATCAAAGATTGCAATATTAGAATTGATGGAATAGGTGATATTTTCATCTTTCTCGAAAAAGGTAAATATGGTCTGATGAATGAGCAATGTAACGTCGTTTTAAGTCCTGAATATGAAAGTATAGAATTGGCATTAAACAAATTTATACTGACAAAAAACAATAAAAAATCTGTCATTTTTGTCAGTAGTAAAATGGAAAAAACATCTGAATATAAAAACTTTATCGTAACTTCATTTGAAGATTTTTGGATTGGTCTCAAAGACCAAGCTTTTGATTTATATAATAATAATATCTTTGTAAAGAGTTTTTCTGGTTACGATCCTGTTTTTTTATCTTATCAATATCTCAGTTATAAGAAAGGAATCACTGAAAAGAATAGCGTAAAGGAAATATTTGATTTAAAAAATGAAAAACTATTATATTCAGGCAAACAGAATATTGTGAGAATCCTCAATGGAGAAAGATTGATAATAGAAGAAAATCATGGTAATTATCGATTAATAGATAAGGTCAATAATGCTCTGTTTGACCAACCAATACAAGAATATAAAACCATAAAAGGCAACATGTTGTGGATAAAAGCCGATGGAAAACAAGGTGTCATAGACTATAATGGAAAAATTGTCATTGAACCAAAATATGAAGAGGACTTTTCTGAAAAGATTTATAGTTTTGAGAAATTCTTAACTATCAAAAATAATCAAAAGATAGACATTTATGATAAGAGTTTAACATTGATAAAATCCTTAGATTATGACTACATGGGTGCTTTTAGTCATAATGTGGCGCCTATTCGTAAAGGGAGTCAATGGGGATTTATCGATACATCGTGGAATGAAGTCATACCTTTAATATATGATTATTGTCATAGTTTTTATAGTCCACCTATTACTTTTGTTTACAAAGATAAAAAGTTGGAGTTTATTGATCCCCAAGGTAAGCCAACAGTAAATCCCAAAAACCTTACTGTTATCTTAAATGAAATGCTTGGTCAAATTGTTGCTAGCGATAATTTCAATAAGGAAAATTACGCTAAATTAGTATGCGAAGAGTATTATATTAAAATATCAGATAAGCTAATTTTTAAAGATAATGAAACAGGCAAATTTGGTTTAATGAATCCTTTTTATGACATAATTTTACCATCATCTTATGACGAGATAAAGAGATTTGAAACTGATTTTAAATATTGTTTTGGATATAAATTAAACGAAAAATGGGGTATTTTGGATTCTACAGGTTATGTCAT
>Ga0209812_10000428_pt1 | contig 39070 bp, 30 predicted proteins | sample JI71714BDNA_FD_187502 | JGI IMG/M metagenome (GOLD analysis project Ga0209812, IMG submission 187502) | Wastewater effluent complex algal communities from Wisconsin, to seasonally profile nutrient transformation and Carbon sequestration -... | ecosystem: Engineered > WWTP > Effluent > Algae...
TCTAACCTAAATGCCATTTTGAGATTTCGGGTACTAGATAAATGTTTAAGAAGTAAAGAAAAGGTGTATCACCTTGCTGATTTGATCCACGCAGTCAATAAAGAATTGGCATCAACAGGTGAAAAGAGATCCGTAAGTGAGCGTACCATATACGATGATCTGAAGTTTATGAAAGATGATGTAGAAGGATTTAATGCGCCTATACATAGAACCAATGAGCTTGGATATCATTACGAACACGATAAATTCTCAATCTTTAATATTACCTTAGGGAAAAGTGATCTAGAAGTATTAAAGGACGTTCTAGGCACACTAAAACAGATCAGCGGTAAAGAACAGTTTAAAGGTATGGATAGTGTTATTTCGCGTTTGGAAGAAACATATAATATTACAAACACATCATCTACCGAGCCTGTCATGGTATTTGAACATAGCCTAAATGAAGCTGGCCAACAATGGGTGTCAACGATTTACGACTCCATAAAATCTAAAGTTGCACTACAAGTTAACTACCAACCTTTTGAGCAGGAAGGCTACGTTGTCATCATCAGTCCGTATATATTGAAAGAATATAATAATAGATGGTTTTTGATTGGCCAAGATCATAAACGGGAACAGATTACTAATCTTGCACTCGATCGCATCAAGGGTGTCACAAAATCATTGCAACCATACCAGGTATCAGATACTTTTAAAATTACTGATTATCTAAAGGATATTATTGGTGTATCCAAAGAACCTAGTAAAGTAAAAGAAACTATATCTCTCCGAGTTTACGGCAGACAAAAAAATTACATTAAGACTAAACCTATTCATATCAGTCAACAGATACTGGAAGAATCGGATGAAAGCATGCTGATAACCATAGATGTGATCCCAAATTATGAAATGGAAGCGGTGATCTTAGGATTTGGTGAGCATGTGGAAGTTGTAGGGCCGGAATGGTTGAGGGAGAAGATAGGGGGGAGATGTGAGGGGATGGTGGGGAGGTATGGTGAAGTGTGTAAATGAACTAGTTAGAAGAAGCATGAGTTACAAATTTGTGCTAGCAAGGGAGTTTAAATTGTTACTTTTGAAAAACACTTTTACTTAAAGATGATTCCAATAATACCATATAATTTACCCTCTGCATGTACTGATCACAATCACTCTGCATTTATTGCTCGGTTTAGTCATTGTACATTCCGGGCAAAGGTTTGTATTTCTAATGGTTCCATCTGGACAAATTGCAGCATTGCCTTCAAAATTAAATCCTGCAGAGCTAAGGAAAATGTCTAATTGAGTCAAGTTAATTCTCCCTTCTGGTGCCTTTTGCAATGGTCCCTTAATTGTGGAGCCTTCATGCAGATTAATCCATTTGCATGTACTTCCTTGTGGGCATGTAACAGGGCTATTACCTTTATAAGTCCAAACATTGGTGGAATTATTTGCACAAAAATAAGCATGCTGTCCTTTTTTTACAACGGCGATATTTTGCGAAGGAGAGTTTCCTGTATTCGTGTTTCCGCTATTATTGTTATTATTTCCCGAATTTGATGTACCACCAGAACTTGTATGTGATCCTCCATTTGTTAATGCCAACTGATTTAAAAAGGCATCACACGTTTTGTTAGGATCATAAGGGTGGGTTACTGGAGTGCCACCATGACCAATATCCATTCCAGTCCAAGCTCCAGCAGGATCACGTTGTGCTGTGGCTTCAATCACTCTGAACTGAAACTGGCTTCTCCAAGGCACATAATCTGATCTTAATTCTAATAAGTTTCCATTACCTTGAACCCAGTTATCATCATATTGACAGCATATCCAATAGTTATTACATAGCTCACCGCTACGAAAAGAATGATAATAACGATCTGACCTACTTTGGAAATTTACTGAATGATGAGTAGTAAGGCCATCTGTAGATTGAATACTTGCAATAGGGGATGGCGGTTGTTCAACAGGTTGTGCGTTTATTGGGCCTGAAAATCTACCTTTCATAGGCCCACTCTCAGTTCCGGGACATACCATAATCATCAAATAATCACCTGCTGGTGCAGGATTTCGGATATTGACTTGATGTTCAAATTGTGTTGGCATATGACGCTGCGGATTGCTTGCAATATTATAAAGCTCTACAAATCTTCTGTTTGGATAATTGGACATCCCTGATGGAATTTGTAGTGGCCATTGAAAAGTAATCGTATGCACATATCTTGGTACTTGGACGCCGTTTACAGTTTTCACCATCTGTAAAGCGACTAATCGACAATTTCTTTTTGCACCGTAATTGTTACTTGTAAACCCACAATCATTTGAACCACCACCAAAATCGATATCCTGGTCCAAATTATCCAGTGTAAGCCTAATTGGGTTGCAGTCCATCACACTTTGACTGTTGCTTTTGGTGTTTAAAAATATTAAGACAAAAGTAATAAAGATAAATCTCATGATGATATTGTTAAAAAGTTAACGATTATGGTTTTGTGGGAACTGGACAATTACCTCTGGACATATTTTCTGAGATCACGATTTCCACAGTTTGCCCATTGCTCCTTTTAAGTAATGCAAAAAGTTTATTGGGTACACTTGTCTTTTTGTACATCTCCAAGATTTGGGTAATATCACCATAGTCACCTGGTGTGTACGTGATTAATACCACACTTACACCGCCACCTGGATGTTGTTTTAATATAGATATGGTCTCCAATGGTGTGCCACTTATATCATTTACAATATTGTGTCTAGGTAATACCAATGATTCTCCTCCTCTTCCATCAAAAGTCATAGTTGTAGGATCTACAGGGACATAATGAACACGTAATTTTGGAAAAGCAGCTGTTAAATCTAATGTTTGGTCGTTGCCCTTCTTTAGGACAAGTAGCCAAAATTTATAATAATCTGCCATCCAATTTACACATACCAAAGATTGAGGTGTAAGTTTTGGTGGCTTTTTAGAATTCTTTACCTTTGATGCTTCTTTACTTGCAGGAGGTAAATTTGGTCTTGTTATTTGACCACTTATTTTGATTGATAACACCAAGATTAGAATTGTAATGATTGATTTGCCCATGATTATTTTTTATTAAATGTTAAATACTTTTATTTATCCTATTGCCTTCCATAATTTCATATTGACGACCATTGAAGATCATCAGTTTTTCTTCGATATAGTCTTCTTCACTATCTCCTAATGAAACAAAAAGTATAGGTTTGTCGCGGATAAAAACAGGAAGTATCGTGATGTCTACAACTATATTAGAGCCGGAAGCTGTATAAACATATTCAGGTTTATTCTTATCTTTATAAAAATAAAGATCACTTTTTGAATCAGTGTAAAAACTTACCAACCTATATGATTTCTCTCTACATTCATAATATTGTAATTCACTTTTTTTGGGTTGGAGAGATTTTACATCAGCTGGAATGTTATCCTTCTTTTCCAAAATACATATTGGCTCCATCGTATCCAAATCAGTAGCATACACATACCGACCATGGCCTATTTTTTCATAGATAGCCAATACATAAGCATCCATAGGTGTAAGATGATACTCGAAATGCTTTATATGTTTCTTTTCACCTTGGGTGTTCAGATTTTCATAGAAATATAAAGAATCATAAAGAGAGATAAATGGTAACCCGGTAAGTCTATCCTTTTGTAATTTGATGACCAGATTGTCTTTGTTGTTACTCATCAGGATTGGTTCGACTATTTCTTCCACCTTTTCAATATCTTCATCTGTCAGGTGGACCTTGATGCCCAATTTATCATTAGTGTTGCCAATATCATTTATCACTTTGTAAATATAAAAACTATCCGATAATGACGCTTTTTTAGTCTGTATACCAGCTATTCCCGGATCTTTTACATGACCCGTTGTCTCTTTCTGCCTGCAAGCCAAAACACAAATAAATATAACTAAAACACAAGATATTACCAATTTCATTTCTAATAATTATGTTTAAATTGATTTATGATTTACGTAATATTTTAGATTCATAAGGCAGTGATAGCTACCCAAATGACCAAAAATAATCCGCAGCATACGTAACCCACTACTTCGCCCCAAAGTCCAAATTGAGTCATAACCAAGGGCTCGTGTTTTCCTTCCGGGTCATAAACCAGTTTGTATCGGGTATGTAATGTATAAGGAAATAAATCACTTGTAGGTAGATATTCTATACTGGTGAACAATACCTATATCATCGGTATATTCCATAATAGGGATCTTGTTAAACCTGGTATTACGTTTATTTTCAAATTCTACTTCTTTGATGATATCAATGATTACTCCATCTGCAACTTTACCCTTTGCCAATATTGACTTCCTGACCTGATAAGCACGATACCCTTTATAGAAAAAGTATAATGCTAAAATGGATATGATATAAAGCCAAAAAATCATGACATAAAATAGTTAAAAGGTAATATTATTCTGTTACAATTACGCTACCTGACTCTATCCATTTTTAGGTCCAATATCGTCCCATCGTTTACCATGTCAAAGGATGCTTCCATTTTATCTTTCGTCAGTGATTTTAGGGTCATGATCACATCATTAGAGTGGTCTAAAGCATCTCGAAGTAAAAATCTGGAAGGTTCTCCATCGTGGTTATTGGTGACCGTAAGTGACACTTCACTTACGGTACCTGATAACTTTGTACTAATTGATTTTGCTTTCCCATCTTCAGAGAACACAAATTCTAATGGCTGTATTTGTAGCAAGTCATAAAACTCCGTAATCGGAGCGGTCTGCAACTCCTTATTCTTGTTGAGTACTTTGGCAAATCCAGTTTTGTCGCACTTCCAGTGACCGGTTAGGGTTGGTTTGGTGCAGGAGAAAAATGTTAGAACAATTGTTAAATAAATATACTTCATAATTTTATTAATCTTTTATACATCTAAGAGCATATGGTACTTGATCATTTTGTGGAAGCCTAAAAATAGATGTATAAGAACTTTGAATTTCTCTAAAAATTGCATTGCCATTGTACGTGGGATCATAATAATTTGCTGTCCATAAAGATGCCTGTGCATGTAAAGCACCATATCCACTTGGCAGTACAGCTAAACCTCCTGTTTCAAATTCAGGATCCATCTCTAACGGACCATCAACCCAAATGGGTGCATAAAATGCCATCTTGCTTCCTTGGTTTGTGCCTCTTAAACCAAAAGCATCTGCTTGAGCTTGTGTCATTCCCAAAAATATTTCCAAATTTTTGTATTCATTATCAGTAGCTACATGCCAACCTGTAGGACACAGACCTTGTGTATTTCCATCAAAGTCATAGTTTACAGCTTCAAACCACTGGTAAAGGCCGCCAAAAGTATCACACTTCATTGGGTTATTATTGATACAATATTTTTCAAAAATACCATTGTCTAATGATAGGGTTCCCCAAGGTATCATGGTTCCAATATTTAAATTTTCTCTCATCCAACATTTTCCATTCAATAATATTGTAGGATAATTTTTACCTCCGTAAGGGAAATCATTACCACATTGCCAAGGATTAATTGTGGTTGCAGAATATTGAACTTGTCTCCATTTATTCATTGTGCTATCATATGCATATATGTGTTTGTCATTAATATTATATACGATTAGGCCATTAACAGGACTTTGGATAGCTGCAATCTCCAATGGGGTCATACGCGGAATTCTTAGTCCTTTATCTGAAGATGATAAATCAAGAATAGCACTTGAATGAGGTGAATAAGTACCAATTCCCACATTTTGATTTTGTGCAAACAGAAGCTGACTTACTAAAACTAAAGTAAAAAATAATATTTTGTCCATGGTATTTAATCAATTTTGATAAACTTAGTAAATTTTTGAAGTTCGTTAGTCCCAATTCTTAAGAAATAGATACCCGCAGGTAATAAGGATACATCTAAAGAATTGATTCCATTTTGTAAATCCGTAGATTTTAACTCATATTCTCTGCCAGTATTATCATAAACTTTGAAATTAAATGATGACTTAATACCAATAATGTTTATAAATAATTGGTTTGAGACAGGATTCGGATAAACTGTAATATTTGAGAAATCCTGATCAGAAATACTTACTGTACAGGAGCCCGCTCCAGTTGCACAAAACTGAGACCATGATGCATTAAAGCTGTTGCCATCACTGATTAATGCGTTAGTGTTACTTGTAAAATCTGGGTCAGAACAAAAGATTGATAAGACTTGTGGATAACAACCACTTAAATCATTATTTGCTACTGCTAAATAATTAAGGTTAGGTAAATTTCCATAATTTGATGGAATACTTCCATTAAACATATTGTTATCAAAATGAAGATTGATCAAACTTGGTTGTGTGTTACCACCTAAAATTGGTAATGCTCCCGTAAACTTATTATTATTTGCTACTATTCTTGACAAGGAAGTGAGGTTTGCAAAACAAGCTGGGAAATTGCCACTAAACATGTTATTGGAAACAACAAAGTGTAACATTTTATTCAGATTGCAAATTTCAGAAGGAAGACTACCACTCAAGATGTTGCGATTTACATTAAACCATTCTAACTCTGACAATTGACCAATGGATGCCGGCAATGTGCCCATTAAATTATTGTTGTTTAGATTTATGACATCGACCCTTCCCATATTGGTGCATTGTATTCCTTTCCATGGTGTACCGTCTATCAAGCCGCATGGGTCGCAATCCACTAACCAAGGATTATCTCCTGTAATTGTGTTAGTCCATTGAGATCCGTTTGTGGCATTGTATAGGTCACGGAGAGCAATGTAGTCGGGGTGAGGGCAATCCTTTTTAAAGCCAAAATTAATAGATGCTCCATTGTAAGGTAGAGAAATTGTAGTTTCTCCATTAATTGGTAAGTTAGCACTATACCCTAATGGAGCAATTGCCTTTATGATATAGATACCCGTTTGCTGATTAGCTAAAGAATAATTACCATCAATATCAGATATAGATCCACTTCCATTTGTAAAAAGCACTGTTACTCCAGGTATTGCAGGTTCATTGTTTTCTTTTACTCCATTATTATTTATATCTTCATATGTTATCCCACTTATGGAAAAATCAGTATTTTGGTTGCAAAGGCCTTCTGATGGGTCTTGCGGATATTTGTATATACCCGGACCATATTGTTGCGAGAAACCATTCATATAGACGTTAGCACCTTTTATTCCAATTATATTACCAGTCCCTCCAAACTCCTCTCCTACATCAAAACATGTTTTTGGTAAAATATCTCCATGCATTCTTAATTGGCCATCAAGATGTATATAAATTATTGAATTTTGATAGTAATTCAGAAAACCTGTGCCAGAACCAGCAATATCGAATGTTACTATTACATTTTCAGTAATATTAATTCCGTTAAAATTTAATTTTGTCAGTTTGGAATTAGCATTAGAAAGACTAAGACAATAAAATTCTCCATTTAAAATTCGAAGACTATAAATGTTTTCATTATTAGTTGGAGTAAAAAATGATTGATTTAAATTAAAATCAATTACTCTTAATCTTTGCTTAATTCTTTCTCCAATTATAAATTTGTCATTAAAAATAATTGCTCGATTAAAACCAAAAGTATCATCATGATGTATAGTATCTTGGACATTTTGACTTATAAAGGTTACATTAATTCCATTAAATGCAACTAACCTTTTATTTTTATCTACACCTATTATGTAATTTCCTAATTTTTGAATAGGAAAATTTCCTTCTTTTAACAAAAACTGGGATGAAACAAAGCTTAAATTTACTCCATCAAATTTCCATAATTCATCATTCGATGAAAATGGACTTTTAGAGAATTGTATGTATAATACACCGTTATAATTTAATAAATGCGGATGAAATACAGCAAAAGGAAAATTAAAAGAAGAATTATTACTTACTTTTTTTAAGCTAGAAGGCCCTCCATTTTCTTCTGTTATAAGTGCAATTAGTTCATTGTTATATAAAGTTAATTTATTTATAAAATTTGGACTATAATCAGCTATTAACATACTATTTCCATTTATGATCCTGTATAATTTCCCCAAACTTGAAGCATATAATACGTTATCTAAATGATATAGTTTGGCAGTGCTGGTGTTTGTTGTTTCAATTCCAGATAATGTTATTATATCGTTTTGAGCATTTATAAATTTAACTTCTCTTAAAGATTCGAAGTAAAGATTATTTTCATACTCTATGAAAAAATGAGCTTCATCACCACTTAGAAAAGATTGTGAGCTAACTTCTTCTATACTTATCAAATTTATTATAAAAACTAATAATAAAAGTTTAAAAGATTTCATGTTATAATTAATACTTGGATTTTGAAATTTCATGTTAAGAATTTTTATTTTTAATAATTTTGGATCAAAAGGTCCTGGTTTGGGCTTAGGCCTCCTAACGCAGTATTTTTCATATAAATATGTTCATTATAGCTGTTAGAACTAGCTTTCATTATTTATAATAAAACTGTTATTAGACTTTATTAACTACTGAAACTTATTATTGAATTTATATTTTTATCAAACAGAAGTTATCTACAGATATAAATACTCGACCATTTGCTATAACCTGATCACTATGAGTTAGCATTAAATGCGAAATATTTTGATTAAAAATATTGGAATCAAATATGAATTCTAGTTTATACTTTTTCCCTCTTTGATTTCTGTAAAGTTGATTCATCCATCTAAGGTTCGGTTCTTTTCCACAAGAATTATTTATTGAAGTGGTTTGAATTAGAAAAGTTCTTGAAGTGCCAAAAATATTAGAATTGGATGGACTGTGAGACCCAGTAATGTTTGTTGGGTTATTGGCTCCTACTAAACCATATATACTAATTTCAGGATAAGTTGAAGGGTTACCCCCATCTTTGCCACAGGTGTTTAAACATGCATAATCAAAAGTAAGTTTATACTTACCTGAATTAGGTAAAATTGAATTATTTAATTGATTCAATAATATACTTCTAAAGTTTCCATTATATGTCGAATTATTATTAACTTGGTGATTTGACACCCAAATTGCACAATGTTTTCCGCTGCTCGGTTGAGGTGCCCAATCTGGTTGGATGGCTTGAGAAGCATTATATAAAGTGCAAGAATTCCCTAGTGATGTCCATCCTGTCATTCCGTTTTCAAAACCAGGATTTGAAATATAATTATTATTACAAGTTACTGTTCCATTATTAATTTGGCAATTTGCAAAACAAAGATCATCTATTAAGATTTCTCCCAATGGCTGATTATTCCATCCTATATCTGTTTTATAAATTATACCTGAAACATTTCTAATTAATTGATTCCAAGCATTACTATTTGACATTGACGAAGGCTTATTAGAAATCCACCATCTCCCATAATCATTTGACGGTAGAAGGCCATTCGTAGTTGCTAAACTAATTGGTGCATAAAATGAAGCCCAGGTATTGTCAGAGATATTAAAAGTTGGAATAAAATGAGCAATTATTGTAGGTTGTGTATGATAATTATTACCATTTGAAGGATTTGTTCCCTGATATAACATAACAATAGGAAAAGCATCATTTGCTACATTAAAATTTGATGGATAGTCTTGTCTTAAAGAAAATGAAAGACATTTTGACGGGTATTTCTGAATCCAATCGCCTTTATAATCTACATCATTGTATATTATTGAATTGCCTGTTCCATCAACTGCTTTTAGTCTTTTTGAATTAGTCTCTTGAATTATCGTCAAGGCAGAGACCTTTCCATTATGCTTCCACCCTCCTAATTTTCCGTTTTCGAAATCTAAGCATTGAGAATTAATGTTTGTCAATAAATTAAAAAAGATAAAAGTAAATATAAAATTGTTAATTTTCATTGTGAACATATTTCAATTTCCGCCTACTCTCACCAGTTTTCGGCATTCCTGTCTTACTCTTTTATGGATTTTCAGATGACTCCAGTTATTTTTTATTGCATTGTTGAAAAACCTTTGAAAGCTAGACCCACAGATGTTGCTGTCTTATTTTGTAAAGTGAGTACGCCTGTATTGCTGATTGCCCAGACTTTGGTAGCTTCATCAACACCAGTTCCTTCTGTAGATGTCCAATGCGGCGTTGTGGGAAATGTCAAATTCCATGTCCCCGTTATTACTGCATTCTGGATGATCATGGCTGCATCTGCTTTTGAAGCCATCGAAAATCCAGTAGGTGCTATACCACTACCAAATGAAAATGCAGTGTTTGTAGCAGTACAACCTGCCAAACGATCCGTGGTATTCTGAATACCATCCAGAAAATTCTCACCTTGAGCGCCTGGGATGGCTGTACCACTACAACCCCAAACCCATGAACCTGAACCTGTATAAGGTGATGGATATTGAACTGCCGCCAACCATTTCCATGAAGGGTTTATATCTAATGTATCAATGAAGTATACAAATGCAGGATACAAATTTACCTGTAATCCCCCACCTGGATTGATAATTTTACCATATATGGAGTCAGCCCTGACGCCATTCTGCCACATTGTTAACGGATCAATACCCCAATCTAATAACCTTTGAATTCCTCCTTTTTTTAGTTTTAGACTTTCTATCAAAATACGATCAGATGTTAACCAATTCGAATTGCCTGCTGCATCACTCATCAAAAACTTCCCAGCACCCTGTGTCCCATTGACTAGTTTTAGATCACCCAGAATTTCTACATTTTGGGCAAACGATACATTTACTACGAATAATAAGGCTAACATGTAAAAAGCGTGTTTCATTTTTTTGATTTTGTTTGATTAAATAATAATGTTGTTTCTAATTTTTCTTTGAGAGATTTGGTGTCTTCCACCACAAAAATATTGCTATTGCCTTGTTTGGAGTGAATGGCTATGGCTTTGGGTTTGATGCCATACACTTTAGTATATGCTACATGGTCTATTGCATCATAAGGTATCTCTAGCGATAGATCCGTTTGGCTAAAATCATGAAAAATAAATTGTAAGTGGCTATCTCGGATTTCGAGCTCACCATTGAGTTGTTTGTTACCATCCCACAAGATTGCCTTCATTACATTTACAATTTGATGTAAAGATATAGGCAAAGGATAGCATCAGATCTTAGGTCTTACTAAGTGGTTTAGACGGATTGGTAAATGGTAGGATAGGGAATTAAATGGTTTTGTTAGCTTTTAACTACATCAGGCAAATATACACTTATAGTGATGTGCGTTCCCTTTTCACTTGAGGTAGTATTGATATTATATAGCTTGTCTTTTGCACTATTGATATAGTCTAACCGCTGAGATGTGATTTTCATAGCATGGGATTTATGCATCTTATCTTTTTGGTTGTCAATGATTCCTCTACCATTGTCTATGATATGGATATATAGATATTGATGCTCCTTGGAGATATCAATCTGGATCTTACCGCGCTGTTCAATACCTGCCACGCCGTGAAGAATGGCATTTTCGACAAAAGGCTGGATCAATAATGGCGGAATGAAAGTGGATCCTATATCGAGTTTATCTCCAATATTTATTACATAATCAAAAGCATGATTAAATCGCATTTGTTCAAGTTCTATGTAGTTTTTGAGCATGTCCAACTCATCTGACAATAGGATGGTGTTTGAGGTAGATGCTTCGAGATTTTGTCTGATAAGATTTGCAAAACGATTGAGATAATCCATAGCTTCGAGTTTTTCGTTTTGCATGATGAAATTCTGGATAGAATTAAGACAATTGAAAATGAAATGCGGATTCATCTGGGCTTGGAGGGCGGAGCGTTGGAGGTTGGAGATTTCTGTTTGTATGGTATATTTATGCTTTATTTGGCGAATTCTCCATTTGTAAAAAATATAACTACTTGCCAAAATACTCAAAATACAAAAGAAAATAAACCATGTTTGTAAGAACCATATAGGTGATATACTAAATTCATAAGTAGCAATATTAGACCATTGTCCATCAGCATACATACCTTTTACTTCAAGCTTATAATTACCAGGTGGCAAAAACTTATAAGTAAAAGATTTGCCATTATCGACGCTAACCCAAGATGTATCTATAGGCAAAAGACGATAAGTAACTTTACATTGATCTGCCAAAAGTTGATGATGAATATTATAAGTCCATGAAAATGTATTCTCCTCATATGAAAATTTCGTAATACTGAGAGATGTTTTTTTTTGATTGACTTCAAATGTGGTAAGATGGAGGGGAGTGGTTTTCTTTTTTGCAAATGCATCATTTATGGAGATAGCAGTCACATTTTCCATGGCAAAAAAAATCGTATCATGCGCTATATAAAATAGTGGTTTACCTGCAAATTTCAAGCGGTCAAATATTTGTATTTCTCCAGATCGAGTGTGTAGTCTATAAAATAATTTATCAGCATTTACATAGATCCATGAATTGTAAAATTTCACTTGCTCTGATGACTTCCTATGAAGGATTGGATGATTGCTGGTTAAGTTGGTAATTTTAAAATTTTTTTCCAATCTGCTTACACCATTTTGTGTTGCAATAAAGTGTTGTTGCAATTGATTTATATAAGTAGCATTATATACAAATGCACCCAAGTCAAAAATTGTGTCTTTTCCTGATTTTTCTATAATATACCTAGAGGAGGAACTACTGTATGTGGTAAGAGTATCACTTATATAACATGCTTTTTGCATTACACCATTATATTTAGAACTTATATTCTTTGGTATATTATTTAGTGTTGCTTTGTTTAGAACAATCAATGAATTATCGCCAATAATATAGATTTCGCTATCAGATGAAGTTACATTTTGAAATTGTGTAAGACCCTTTATTTTTAAGGGACTGAATGTATTTTTTATCCAGTCATATTTCAAATATTCAAATCGACCAAAAACAAGAATTTCATGATCATTTAGCACAACAGCATCTATAATGCTTGGAAGCGGAAGTTGTTTAGATCCAACAGTAAATTTTCTTATTACGCCATTTTTTCTTATTACTATTCCATTTTCTTCGTCAATTAGAAAGTTAAATCCATTACTGTTTTCAAATTTTTGCCACTCAGATTTTGGTCTGAATTTAATATTCGGATATAGATGTTGATGCAAATATGAAAAAGTCATGCCCTCATTTGCATGCGAAGTGATGATTTGATTGTATCTATCTACAAAGACATAATCAATTCTATTATAGGGACTAAAGTAATTTGTGACAAATTTGTTTTGTTGGGTATCAAATAATAGCAAACCTTGAGTGTCAGTACCTATCAGAATATAATTTCCTAAAGTATCAGCATCAATCATTGAATTGCGTATATTTTGATAGGAATATAGTTTTGATGTATTAGGATATTTTGGATTGTAGTGTACAAGTCCTTTATCTGTCAGGAGCCAAATACTATTGCGAAAATGAAGTATTTTTGTCACTCGACAACTACCTAACTCAGGACATTCATGATCTGTGATTGTATTTTTAATCCACTTTGTTTTATTAAATGTCCAAAGTTCAAATCCTTCTCCATTCATCCAAGGTGCACCCGCAATTGTATCCTTCCAAACACAGTATGAATTGGCTATGGTTTGCCCAAGGTGTAAATTAATTTTTCTACTTTCTGTATTAAAAAAATATAACTGATCTTTACACCGTAGATAAAGAATTTTGGCTGCATTATCGATATTAAATACATGATACCCAATGTCAATTTTGTTTCCATTGAGATTTTGTATTTTTATATTTTCAAAATTATTTTTTGTATTGTCCCAAACTGTAATATATTCATATGTTGATGACCAAAGTCGATTTTTGTCATCTTGATAAAGTTTGCTCTGAATGTAACTGCCTTTGAGCCCCGATAAAGTATCCGAAAATGCAAAGTTCTCTGTATTCAACCCATTAAATCGATTCCATCCATGGCCTGCACTTGCAACCCATAATTCGTCATCAACTTCTGTGAAGAAGGTATTGTATTTTGATGAAAGAAGTTTAGGGATGCTCTGGGAAAAAGCAACTGAAATAACTAAAAGGCTTAAGATTACAACCAATTTAATTTTCAAAATGTAGATTTTATCTCCACATAGGAGGACATGGGTTTCCTATGGCAATTGTAGGAACTGATGAGTCAAATTGATTATTCGCATTTTTGTTATTTGCGAGTACAAACTGATTACTTCCAGATCTTATAGGAATATATCCAGCAAATCTGTATGTAAAATAATCCTTGTTTACAACTTGATTCATAACAGCGGAATTATTCATAGTCCAATCTCTTGGAGTAATATTGCCGGAAGAAGTTCTTGTGCCACTAATACCTAAAAATTGACAGAAAGAAAGTATCATTTTTAATTCGTACCAAGAAATATAAACCTTGTCAAATTGGTAATTTCCGTTTGATTCTCTTTTGATTAATTCATGAAATTGAAATTTTTTATGATCCAATCTTAAATTTGCATTTCGAGATTCTAAGTAAACTGAAGTACTATTTTGAGTCATAGCGTATCTATTTGGTCCAATTACTATAGAATCACCATAATATTGTTTGGTAATATTATCTTCTTGGACTAACCAAACAGGTGTAAACTTTAATTGATTTACTGGAGCATCTATTCTTAATATAGGCTGAATATAATAGCCAACAAGCACTGTATCGTTAAAATTTGTTGATGTACATCCATTAGGAATAGTATTTTCATATCTTGGAACTCTTGGATATGGAGGATTTAATAACTTGTGAATATTGCATAATGAATCCCTTTTAAATAAATAGACATGTGCAGACCTTGCACTTATTTCATCATTACACGTCTTACAAGGTGATGGCCGTCGAACTTCATCTTGAAATTGGGCAAATTGTAATGTTTTATCTTCTTTTGTTTGACAACTTGAAAAGAAAATTAATGCATAAACCATTAATGTTAGAATGAATTTCATCTTATTTTTTTACAAAGGTTAAAAATTGAGTTAAATTATATTGCAACCGTTTATTAATCGGTTTTCCATTTTTATTATCTTCTTACCTCACCCGCTCCATAAACTCCTGCTTTTTTCGCCTGCTCACAGGTATCTGTGTTCCATCGCTCATCAGCACAAAACCACCATCTTCTTTTAGAAATTTTTTGATGTGTTCCATATTGATGACATGACTGGCGTGTATTCGTATAAACTGAGCTGGATTGAGCTGTGCTTCTATTTCTCCTAGGGTTTTACTTACAAATATTTTACCATCATGACGGCTCGCAATCTTGCAATATGCACCGTCTGCTGTACAGTGGATAATGTCACTTGGGTCGATAAAACTTATCCCTTCGTTCGTATTAATAGATATGCGCGATGATTTGGCTTGCTGCATGGCATCAAGTAATTTACCCAAGTCCTTTTGATCAAAGGTAGGCATAGATTTTTTGAGTTTTTCTATTACTTTGATGATTTGTTTCGGACTATAAGGCTTTAATATATAGTCTATGGCTTCATATTTGAAAGCGTCGAGTGCATGATCTGAGTAAGCTGTCGTAAATACAATTTTGTATCTAGTGTACTCTATCTGTGCTAGTAATTCAAAAATAGTCTCCGAACCTAACCGTATATCTACAAAAACGGCATCGATATCTTTATTTGTGAGTAAGGCCAATCCATCATCTACATTACTAGCAGTACCCATTATAGCCACACCTTCACAATATTCATCTATGATGGATGTCAATAGTTGTATAGCTGCTGTTTCGTCTTCTATGATAGCGATTCGGAGCATAAAGTATGGTTGTTATTCGTTTTAATGATGTAAAAGTAAGGTTTAAATGTTGTATTTCAAAACAAAAAATAAATAATTGTTTTTAATCGTAAATATTCCTTCTGTTTATAATGGTTGGTAAACATTAACTTAAAAGGTATAACTTCATGATTTAAAACCATCCTGAAGAATCTAATACCACGTTTTTTACCCTATGTCATCTCCCAAACAAGATAACATAGGGTCTAAAGGTAGGAAAAGAGCTAGAGGGCGGTCAATAGAAGATTTTATAAAATATTATAACTTCCTTTATCACCCGCAAAGGTAAAGTAACAAAAAACATAAAACAATATAACTTTTGTTATATGCCAATGGGTAATTTTGAATAATAATATTCAAAAATGTTGATATTTTGTAAGCGTTTTCTTTTATATTAGTTTTTCCATAAAAAAAAAGGCATCTGGAAAACTACAGATACCTTCTTATAATGTTTTGAAAGTGTTTCTTACTTTTTGATCATTTGTTCTACACCAGTTGTAAACTCTTCTACTGTAGCAGTGTAACCTGTTTTACCAAGTGCTTCAATGGTATATTGATTTGTTTTCGGATCTTTATCCATGTTAAATACCCAAACTGTAGGATATCCTTGAACCTGAAATGCTTGCTGAAGACCTGCATTTTGTGATTTTACACTTTCTGGTATATACTTCCTTCTTGGAGCATCAATTTCCAAAAGGATAACATTTTGTTCAGCCCATTTTTTGAATGCATCATGAACAAATACGTTTGCTGTTAACTTTTTGCACCATCCACACCAGTCACTACCCGTGAAATTTGCCATAATTGGCTTGCCTGTTGCTTTTGACTTTGCATAAGCTTCATCAAGATTTACCAGCCAACCAGGATTTTCAGCTGTGTAAGTAGGTTCTGCTGCTAATTTTGCTGTAGCTGCATTCGGTGCTTGTGCTGACAATGTCATGGATGTAAAAAATATAAATCCTGAAAGTACAGCTAACTTTGATATGTTGTTTTTAAGAGACAAAATGTTCATTTTTAAAGATTAATAAAATTACAAACACAAAAATAAAAGGATAATTTCAATTTATTATCAAAATAAGAAAATATTAACTAAAATCGTAATAAATTAATGATCTTTTGATGGCTTTTGATGTCATTTTAATAGTTTGTGCTAATCTATTGATCTAGATTGATTTGTCTTGGTGTTATTCAATGATTTTAGTATTTTGGATGGTATCTCACCCAATTTTGCGTCTTGTGAATTGTTTTCTTTGCTAATATTCTTATATTTGCACCCATTAATAAGAATCAGTTATGCATATCGAAAACAATAGATACTTGCTGGAAGGCGGTATAGACCCTTTGCTTTTGGCGGAGAAATACGAATGTCCTTTATATATATACGAGACAGCCGTAATGAAACAACAGTACGAAAGATTGACTAATGCATTCGATCTGAAGAAGTTGAAGATTAACTATGCCTGTAAAGCGCTAAATAATATAGCTGTTCTTAAATATTTTAAATCACTTGGTTCTGGTTTGGATACAGTATCTATTCAGGAGGTTAAAATTGGCTTATTGGCTGGTTTTAATCCTGATGAAATCATCTATACACCCAATTGTGTATCCATTGAAGAGATATCTCAGGCGGTTGAACTAGGTGTTAAAATCAATATTGATAATCTATCCATTCTCGAGCAATTTGGTCATTTGTATCCACATTGCCCAGTATGTATCAGGATCAATCCACATATCATGGCGGGTGGTAATAGCAAAATCAGCGTAGGTCATATTGATTCCAAATTTGGTATATCTTTTCACCAGACTCCACATGTACACCGTATTATAAAGGCACATGACATGATCGTGGAAGGTATCCACATGCATACAGGTAGTGATATTTTGGACATTGACGTGTTTTTGCAAGGTGCTGAAATACTATTTCATGTAGCGGAAGAGTTTAAAGATTTGCAATACATTGATTTCGGAAGTGGGTTTAAAGTACCATATAAAGAAGAAGATATCGAAACGGATATTGAAGAACTAGGTGAAAAAATAACCAAAAGATTTAAAGATTTCTGTAAATCTTATGGACGTGATTTGACACTTATATTCGAGCCAGGGAAGTTTTTGGTGAGCCAGTCAGGTATATTTTTGGTAAAAGTAAATGTGGTAAAACAAACCACTTCCACCGTTTTTGCGGGTGTAGATTCTGGGTTAAATCATTTGATACGACCAATGTTGTATGATTCTTACCACAAAATTGTCAATATTTCTAAAACTGAAGGTAGGTCAAGAATCTATACCGTGGTTGGTTATATTTGCGAAACAGATACATTTGGTGTCAATCGTAAAATGACTGAAATCAATGAAGGCGATATACTTGCTTTTTATAACGCAGGAGCTTATTGTCACTCGATGGCTTCCAATTATAATTCGAGATATAGACCTGCCGAAGTGTTAATCCATGAAGGCCAAGATTATCTGATCAGAAGAAGAGAGACCTTAGATGATTTGATTCAAACACAGGTTAACGTCGATATTTTTGACAAAGTGGAAGTGACAGTCTAATTATCGTTCGATAGCTCGGTTGTTCATTATTAATTTAATCATTTTCTCATTAACCCATTTTGTTATTCACTCATTCAATCATTGATTCATGCAAAAGTCCTTTTTTACGCATTTAATATTTAAAATTTCAATCGTTGGCTTACTCGTAGCAATGTTGATGACTTCTTGTAAGGAGAAAGAAGTTCCAAAAATTAATATTGATGGCAAAACCATCAAAGAAATCAAAGCCAATATTATCTATACGGCAGATGGACAAAGTGTGACACTCAATGAAGACAGTATTTCCAAAATATTTTATCTAGTGCGCCATGCTGAGAAGGACACAAGTATTGCAGGCGACCCACCTTTGACAGTAGAAGGTATCAATAGGGCAACAACAATTGCAGATATCATGCGTGGGACTAGGGTAGATGCGATTTATTCCACCATGACATTGCGGACGATGTTTACCGTGGATTCGCTTTCAGATATCAAAGCGATGCAAATACTACCTTACGATAATAAGACATTAAAAGAAACCCTAGATAAAGTGAAATATGATGATGAATACAATCGTATTTTTATGGTAGGACATTCCAATACGATTCCTTCAATTACCAATACATTGGCAGGAAGAGATATTTTTACCAAGATATTTGATGAGTCTGATTATGGTAATTTTATCATCGTAGTGGCTAATAAATCAGGAACTACCGATGTTTTTAAACTGAGATATTAATTTAATTGCAATTCAAAAACTTAATTTTTGACAATGATTTCACCAAGATATAATCCTTCGGAAGTAGAGCAAAAATGGTACAGCCATTGGATGTATAAAAAATATTTTCATTCTGAGCCGGATGAAAGAGAAGCTTTTAGTATTGTCATTCCACCACCCAATGTCACAGGTGTACTCCATATGGGACACATGCTCAATAATACCATCCAAGATATCCTAATCAGAAAAGCAAGGATGGACGGTAAAAACGCTTGTTGGGTACCAGGGACTGATCATGCATCTATCGCTACCGAAGCTAAAGTTGTCAAAATGCTTCGAGAAAAAGGGATCAAAAAAGGTGATCTCACACGTGAGAAGTTTCTAGAATATGCTTGGGAATGGAAAGAAGAATATGGTGGCATCATCCTGAAACAACTCCAAAAATTGGGTGCATCATGCGATTGGGATCGTACAGCATTTACAATGGATGAAGTCAGATCAGAAGCTGTCATCAAGGTGTTTGTCGATCTATACAAAAAAAATAAACTTTATCGTGGCAAACGTATGGTCAATTGGGATCCCGAAGCTAAAACGGTTTTGTCCAATGAAGAAGTAATTTTTGGCAATGAAAATTCAAAATTGTATCATGTAAAATATAAGGTAGCAGATAGTGATGAGTATATCACGATAGCAACTACAAGACCTGAAACGATACCTGGAGATACTGCTGTGGCTGTACATCCTGACGATCCGAGATATGCACATTTGGAAGGCAAAAGTGTCATTGTACCGATCATAGGTCGTGTTATTCCCATCATCAGAGATGCGTATGTCGATATGGAATTCGGTACTGGCGCGCTCAAAGTAACACCTGCGCACGATGTCAATGACTACGAGATAGGCAAACGTCATGATCTCGAAGTAGTAGATGTATTTAATGAAGATGGTACAATGAGTGTTGATGCTCAAGTTTATATCGGTGAAGACAGATTTATAGTTCGTAAAAAGTTTGCCAAAGATCTAGAAGCCGCGGAACACATTCATAAAATAGAAGATTACCAAAACAATGTAGGTAGATCAGAGCGAACGAATGCTGTGATCGAACCAAGATTGTCACTTCAATGGTACGTAGACATGAAGGCGCTTGCCGGGCCTGCTGCTGAAGCGGTTGCAAAAGATGAAGTAGAGTTTTTTCCTAAAAACCAAAAGAATATCTACCGTCACTGGATGGATAATATCAAGGATTGGTGTATCTCCCGTCAGCTTTGGTGGGGACATAGGATTCCGGCTTATTATTATGGTGAAGACGTTTTTGTAGCTGAAACAGCTGTGGAAGCATTGGCAATTGCCCAAGAAAAATATCCATTTATTACCGCTGATGATTTAAGACAAGATGAAGACGTACTCGATACTTGGTTTTCGTCTTGGTTGTGGCCGATATCCGTTTTTGATGGTTTTAATAATCGTAAAGAACTGGATTATTATTATCCGACATCAGTGCTTGTGACTGGATGGGATATTATTTTCCTTTGGGTAGCGAGAATGGTTATGGCTGGTTACGAATGGGAAGGCAAACGACCTTTTGAACATGTATATTTCACGGGCATGGTGCGTGATAAACAACGTCGCAAAATGTCAAAATCACTGGGTAACAGTCCTGATGCACTAAAATTGATAGAAGATTTTGGTGCAGATGGTGTCCGTTTTGGAATGTTGTCTTGCTCGCCAGCAGGTGGAGATTTATTGTTTGATGAGAAGTTGGTAGAGCAAGGTCGTAACTTTAGCAATAAGATATGGAATGCACTCCGTTTAGTAGATGGTTGGGAAATAGACACAAATCTCAAAACAAGTGAAGGCGAAACATTGGCTTTCCAATGGATGCAGCACAAATTGACATCACTAGCTGTTGATATCGACAAAAACTTTAAGGAGTACAGGCTTTCTGAAGCTTTGATCAGCATCTATAGTTTTGTTTGGACAGATTTTTGTTCGTGGTATCTAGAAATGGTAAAACCAGGATTTGGAGAAAAAATGGCACCACAAACCAAAGAAAACACCATCGATCTATTCAGTCAGATTTGTTCGTTGATGCATCCATTTATGCCATTCATTACAGAAGAAATCTGGCACGCACTCCGAGAAAGAGTTGCTGGTGACGATTGTATTTTGAGCAGCTATCCGAAGCCAGGTGTTTTTGATCAGACCATCATTGATAGGGTAGAACAAGCTAAAGACATCATCACCAACATCCGAGATATCCGCAACAAAAATGGTATCAAGATGAAGGACGAACTCGATGTCTGCCTAGTAAAAAGTGAGAGATCGGATGTGTTGCTTCAACAATCTGGTTGGTCAGATATCTGCATCAAACTCGGTAATCTCAAACAAATCACCATCACATCTGATGAAAACACAGCAGGTATCGGGTTTATTTCCGGTACAGAAAAGTGTATAGTTGTCATGGAACAAGCCATGGATGTAGCCGCTGAACTCGACGAAAAACGCAAAGAACTAGAGTATCAAATAGGATTCGTAGCATCCGTACAAGGCAAACTCAGCAATGAACGATTTGTAAGTGGAGCTCCTGAAGCAGTAGTAGCCAAAGAAAAAGCCAAACTAGCAGATGGTCAGGAAAGGATCAAGATATTGGAAGATGATATTAAGAGATTGGAAGGGATGGTGTGAGAGAAAAATTCGAGCGACGAACGATTCGAGCGATGAGAAATCGAATGATGAATAATTTAAAGTAGGACAATCGAACGATTAATATAATCGGATAATCAAACAGTTTTAGCAAGAAATCCTATTATTTAAGAACTTTAGAAGTTCTTAAATAAGCGTTTTTTCGCTAAAATAAGCACGACAAATAAGAAATCCCTATCTTTGCAATTGGATACAATTGGATACAAAATGGATATATCTGAAAAAATATTTAAAAAACTAGCCTTTGATAGCAAAAAGCACTTGCAATTAGGTAAATTATTAAGTCAGATTGATGCCTTTAAAGGTTCCTGGCAAAATTTAGAACATAAAGATGCAAGGTACTTAAAAGAACTTCGGCAACTGGCTACCGTTTCTAGTGTCGGGTCTTCTTCCAGAATTGAAGGTGTAACTATGACAGATGAAGAAATAGGAAAACTACTCAAGTCAGTTAAGGTTAGTAAACTTGAAAAAAGAGATGAACAAGAAGTGGTAGGTTATTATGATGCCTTACAAGTTGTACTTGAGCATTATCATGATATTGGTTTAGTAGAAAGGTATGTTCATCAATTGCATGGCATATTATTAAAATATAGCAGTAAAGATAAAGCTCACAAAGGTCAATATAAACAAATATCAAATAAGGTTGTCGCTAACTACCCGGATGGTACTCAGAAAGTTATATTTACGACAACAGAACCACATTTGACACAAAGTGAAATGGAATATTTGTTAAATTGGACTAATAATGCTATCGAAAAAGAAGAAATTCATCCTTTGATTATTGTCGGCACATTTGTCTATGAGTTTTTATCTATTCATCCTTATCAAGATGGCAACGGTCGTTTATCAAGATTGCTCACCACTTTACTCTTGATACAGCAAGGGTATGAATTCGTGCAGTACATCTCATTTGAGCACGTTATTGAATCTCGGAAAAACGAATATTACAAAGCTTTGATGCAAGGGCAAAAAGACCGAAATACTGAAGCTGAAAAAATTGATGAATGGTTGACTTTCTTTTTAGAATGTATGATAGATCTTACTGTTCGATTAGAAGAAAAATATACAACTTTCAGTAAACTTAAATTGGAACTAAATGACCGCCAAAGATCAATTCTAGCATTTATAACAATTGAGCAAACAACAAAAATCGGAAGCATTGAAAACTCAATGCCACATGTATCAAGAAATACGATTAAAAAAGATTTGTCATTTTTATTGAATGAAGGAATGATCATACGTACAGGCGCGGGTAGGGGTGTGCAATATCATGCAAAAGATAGGAAATGAACTTAGTAGTAATTATTATTGCCTAAAATAATATTGGCATTCAATTAAATATACATATATATTATTTTAATGCGTCCAAATATATATTTTACATAACACTTTTGGCTGAATTGAAGTTTTGATTTGTCCAAAAAATCTACACTTTCTACAATTGGATAAAATTGTTCATACCTAGAATACATCTACTGTATTAAAGCTAATAATTCCCCATTTTTGTTAAAAAAGTATTAATCAAACTTAATTGTTGACCTTTTCATGATATATTTTGTTTATTTGTCATTTGTTTGAAAATTTTATTCACTTAAAACCAACTTCTAACTTGTCAACCATGACCAGAAACATATTTAAAGTAGTTTATTTAGTCATTTTCACGATTCTTTCAGGAGCTAGTTTATGTGCTCAGAATTTTGAAGTAGATGTAGAAATTAAAGGTTATACCAATGATACGCTCATTGTAGGCAATTATTTTGGAGAGAAACAGATTGTAAAAGATACATTGTTTGCCATAAGTAAAGGTAAATTTGTGTGGTCTCGAGCTGAAAAACCTGAACAAGGTGTTTATTTGTTTTTATTGAAGCCGGAGAATACTTTTTTACAATTCATAGTCAATGATTATGATACAAAGTTTTCTATTAAGTTTGATGCTAAAGACTTAGTTGATGTATCTTTTAAAGGTAGTGTAGATAATAAGGTTTTTTATGAATATTTGACTTTTCTGAAAGACAAAAGAGTACTTGCAGATACTTTACGAGCCAAAATGGACAGAGCTAAAAAAGCAGAAACCAAAGATAAAGATGCAGAAGATAAACTAAATCAATTGGACAAAGATGTGAAAGCTTATCAAAAGTCAGTAGTAGATAAATATCCACAATTGATCACTGCGTTGCTCATTAAATCAAATTTTGAAGTGGATTTGCCTGCTTTCGAAGGTACAGAGCAAGAAACTCAAATGAAAAGATATCTTTATTATAAGGAGCATTACTTCGATTTTATTGATTTGAGTCATCCTGCACTTATCAGAACGCCTTTTATCCATCAAAAAATAGATTTTTATATTCAGAAATTATCTAGTCAACAGCCAGATTCTTTGATTAAGTCTGTGGATAAGATACTTACATTACTCGAACCTAATCCTGAAGCTTACCGATATTATCTTGCAGATTTTCTAAATAAGTATGCTCAGATGAAAATGGTCGGTCTTGATGCTATATATGTACATTTAGTTGATAAGTATTATAGCAAAGGCAAAGCTTCTTGGGTGACAGAAGAGAATCTCAAAAAGATGACCGATAATGCCAATGATCTTAGACCGATCTTGATTGGTAAAATAATGCCAGATATAGTCACTTATATGGAAGACGGAACACCTGTCACGTTGAGTGCCATCAAGTCACCTTATACGGTTGTTATATTTTGGGCACCTGATTGCGGACATTGCAAGAAGATCATGCCTGATGTCGTATCGTTTTATGAAAAGAACAAAAACAAAGGCGTCAAAATGCTAGCTGTATGTACAAAGGGTGGAGACAAAACAGCAACTTGCTGGCCAGCCATTAAAGAGAAAAAGATGGAAGGTTTTATAAATACTGGGGACACCTATCAGAGGTATAATCAGAAAGTGAGAATACCATCAACACCTAAAATCTTTATCCTAGATGAGAAAAAAGAGATCATCATTAAAGATATACCTGGAGAAGAATTGGATAGGATATTTAATGAAATATTGGAATTTGAAGAGAAAAAGAGGATCGAAAAAGAGTAATTCATTTATTCAGGAATATTGAATTTGTTTTCACAGTAAGAACAGATTACGCAAAAAACAAAAGCACCTATTTTGAAACAAAGTAGGTGCTTTTTAATAACTATGTGAGATTGGTTATTTCACTTAAATTATACCAGACATTATAACAGTATTATTTACTTTCTGCTGTTGATTCTGATACTTCTTTCAGACATTTTTCTATAAGTGTTTTGGTAGCGATGACGCCTTCTTCTTCGCCCATTCTGCTACCTTCGTATTCTACACCTATGTAACCTTTGTATCCTGCCTCTTTAACAATGCCTATCATTTTTAGATAATCAATGGTGGTTTCAAAACCTAATTCGCCAAATTCATAAGACTTTGCACTAACTGCTTTTGCGAATGGCATTAATTCGCTTACACCTTTATATTTGTCATACTCTTCTATACATGGAGAATCCCACATTTTGCCATCTTGTCTTTTGACACAGAAGTTTCCGAAATCAGGTAAGGTACCACAATTGGGTTTGTTGACTGCTGCCATGACACTTGCCAACCATGCACCATCTGAAGAATAACCACCATGATTTTCCACGAGCACATTGATGTTTTTTGTGGCGGCGTAAACAGACAATTTAGACAATCCGTCCACGGCATACTTTGCAACTTCTTCTGCGGTGCCTTCTCCATGTGCATTGACTCTGATAGAATGACAACCGAGAAAAGCAGCAGCATCTACCCATTTATGATGATTGTTGATGGCTTCTGTTCTTTTTGCTTCGTCTGCATCACCGAGATATCCTTCTCCATCAACCATGATTAGTAGTTGTTCTACACCTGCTTCTTTAGCTTTTTGCGTCATTTGAGCTAAATAGGCTGTATCTTGGGCTTTGTCTTTAAAGAATTGATTGACATATTCTACGCCATCGAATCCTAAAGAACCTGCTTTGGTTGCAAAATCTAAATTGTCCATTTTCTTATCCATCAAGGCTTTGTGAAAAGACCACTGTGCAAGCGATATCTTTATAGATGTGGTATCTGCATTGTCTGTTTCAGCGGTCGTTTCTGTTTTGATGCCTTCTTTACATGATAGAATTGACATTGAAAACATAAAAAGATATATATATTTATACATGATAATATTGGTTTATTTAGTCACTAGAAGATGTTGTATTACAATGATGCCCACTAGCTAACTTGTTTTTAAATTAAATTATGATAGTACATAAGCTTTACCCACTGTGCTATAATCTATACAACCTTGGTATGGACCTGGCACTTGTACAAAAGCACATAAACCACCTGTTGCGCCTACTTCACTTGAAAAATATCCGCTAACCGTTGCTTCCCTGATTGCTTTGAAGATATGTGGTTTTTTGCCTGTATCATCTTTGTAATCTTTGGCTTCTTTAGCAAGGATACCTAAAATTTCTTCTCTTTCATTTGTGTTTAAAGCTACAAATGCTTTAGAGTACTTAGCTTTAGATTTCTCATCAAACACACCTAAAGCTTCTAAGAAGTACTTTTGTTTGTCAGCATCATAAAAATTAGTGAGTAATTCATCTATATATCTATGGCATAATGCATCTTTTGCACCAGGCGTATCTGTTTTTGGGAAGATGGTTTCACAAATTTCAGCCAAAAGGTCTGATTGTTCTGCACTCAGTGTTTTTGGTGTCCAATCAGTAGATGTTTCTGCTTTACATCCTCCTATCAATGCCGCAGCCGAACCTGCTGTAAGCGCATAACCCAAGAATAAAGATGTTGCTTTTAATGCTTCTCTTCTATCCATTATATTTTGTTTTTAAATTTGATCAATTAATAATTAAAGATTACCTTTTTTGAGTTCCTCTACTGCATAATTTGCTGCACGAGCTGTAAATGCCATGTAGGTCAAAGAAGGATTGACACAAGCTGCCGAAGTCATAAATGAACCATCAGTCACAAATACATTTTTTGCTGAGTGGACTTGATTCCATTTGTTAAGTACAGATGTTTTCGGGTCTTTACCCATTCTTGCTGTTCCCATCTCATGGATACCAAGGCCTGGATTACAACCTGCATCAAAGGTATTGATGTCTCTTAAGCCTGCTGCTTCCAACATTTCTGACGCATTGTCAATCATATCTTTACGCATCAGTTTCTCGTTTTCTTTCCATTCTGCATCCATGATAAGCGTAGGTAAGCCGTACACATCTTTCAACTCTTTATTGAGACTTACTTTATTGTCATGATAAGGAAGGCACTCACCGAAAGCCATCATACCAAATGACCAATCTCCCGCTTGCGATACAGCATCTTTAAATCCTTTGCCATATTCTGCTTCTGCAACGTATTTGCCCCATCCATCACGTCCGCCACCACCTTGGTAACCGAATCCTCTTAAGTATGGTCTTTTGCTCTTCGCATCTATATTCTGGAATCTCGGTATATAAATACCTGTAGGTCTTCTACCAGAGAAATAACTATCTTTATGATCATCAGACTTGCCACTAGCGCCTAGTCTGAAGTGGTGATCCATCAGATTGTGACCTAATTCGCCACTTTCGTTTCCGAAACCTTCTGGAAATCTATCAGAAGTACTATTAAGCATGATTTGGGCAGTACCTAATGTAGATGCACACATAAATATCACTTTTGCATAATATTCTTTGGTTTCTTTGGTTTCTGAATCGTAAATTCTTACCCCTTTTGCTTTCTCTTTTGTGTCATCTAGGATGATTTCTGTAACAATAGAGTAAGGTCTAATGGTCAGATTTCCTGTGGCTTCGGCAGCTGGAAGGGTAGATGCGTTACTGCTGAAATATGCGCCATATGGACAGCCACGCATACATCTATTACGCGTCTGGCAAGTTCCACGATTGCCTTTTGGTTCAGTAAGGTGGGCAGTACGACCCATCGTCATTTTAATACCGAGTTTTTCTTCGATTCTCTTTTTTACATCTTTTTCTAAACAATTGTACTCCATGGGAGGCAAAAACTTCCCATCGGGCAATTGCATTAGACCTTCATTCTGTCCACTTATCCCTGCAAAAGTTTCTACATAATCATACCAAGGCGCCATATCCGCGTACCTAACTGGCCAATCTACTGCAATACCTTCTTTTGCATTTGCTTCAAAATCAAGATCACCCAATCTATAAGACTGTCTACCCCATAGTAAAGATCTACCACCAACGTGATACGCTCTGATCCAATCGAAAGGTTTGGTCTCTGTGTATGGATTTTCAGTGTCTTTTGGCCACCAATGTTGAGTAGCAGGTGTCATGGTGTACCCTGTACGTTGTTGAATGGCGTATTCCTTCATTTCTTCAGGTGTCATTTTGTTCCTATTAGGTAATTCCCAATCTTCCATATTGGCAGTGGGATAATCACCGTGTTTGACCATTCTACCTCTTTCTAAGACGATGGTTTTAAGTCCTTTTTCACATAATTCTTTTGCAGCCCATCCTCCACTAATACCGGAACCTACGACGATGGCATCATAAGTAACTTCATTTGATCCTTCCGAATTGAAATACATGGTTTAAATTATTTAGATTTTATATAATTGGTAAATTGTTGCTAAACGTCGCATATATTAATAGCATTTACTAATGCTTTTTCTTTGCCTTCATGGGTGGTAGCTGTTGTGATAAACTCTTGAGCTACGTATCCTTTGTATCCTGTAGCGACTATTTCTTTCATAATCGCGGGATAATAAAGTTCTTGAGTATCATCGATCTCATGTCTACCAGGCACGCCAGCCGTATGATAATGTCCAAAATATTGATGGTTGTCACGAATGCTTCTTATGATATCCCCTTCATTGATTTGCATATGGTAGATATCAAACAAAAGCTTAAAATTAGGTGAACCAAGGCGTTTGCAAAGTTCTATACCCCAACTGCTTTTATCTGCCATGTAGTCCTTATGATCAATTTTGCTGTTGAAAAGTTCCATTTGGATGATGACACCCTTTTTTTCAGCGAGAGACATTATTTTTTTAAGACCTGCTACACATGTATTCATGCCTGTTTCATCATCTTTTCCATCTCTATTTCCACTGAAACAAATTAGGTTTTTATAGCCTGCTTTTGCTACTAATTCTATGGATTCTGTGTAGTTTTTGATCAGTGTGTCGTGGTATTGGGTATCATTCCATCCTTTGGTAAGTCCTATTTCGGCACCATTACACATAGATGAGTCAATACCATGTTTCTTTAGTAAAGGCCAATCTTTTGGGCCAACCAAATCAATGGCACTAAACCCTATTTTTTTAACTAATATACAAAGTTCTTCTAAGCTTATGTGGTTAAAAGACCAATGACAAACAGAATGATTTATATTTGATTTTAAAGTCGATGTGATGTTCTCTTCTCGGATAAAAGTAGTCAAATCTTGGGACACCATAAATGATGCTGCGCCTAACATTCCACTCTTTAATATCTCTCTTCGATTCATTGGCATGTGACTTTTTAGTGATTATATGTTGTAAAGTTATTTATAATTATTTTATAATTGTGTTAAAGTGACAATATTATTTTTATCAAATTTGCTGATAGACCGAATTAATAAGTTTAGTATGTGATTGTCAAAATTATTTTAACATATTTTCATTAAAGTGAAATTATATTTCGGAATAATAGATCCTTTTTTGGTTTACAGTTTAAAAGTTAATTGGATAGATTTTGTTTTGGCTTTAGTTATTATCATTTATATTAATAATATCAAAGCGGTTCAATTAAATGTTCTTTTTTCTTTTGTCTTAACACAAAAGAAACAAAAAGTCAAGGCTTTTTCATTTTCTTAACGCCAAAACTTTACAAAATTGCTAAACCGAAAAAACTCGCCATTGGTATTTACTTTCCGTCCTGAATATTTGAGGGTACTTCGTTCATTTGCTCTTGAGTTAATTACTCGTTTTGGCTCATACAGTTTTCTGTTCTTAACGCAATTTTGCAAAGTTTTGACTAAAAATGAAAAGGCCATTGGAACGTTAAGTTTGGCGTTCAAGCTTTAAATTTATTTAAATGATTTGAATTGTGAGAAGTTCAGAAGTATTTTCATTTTAATTGATATCAAATTTTCCATGTCAGCCTTCTTAGTGATAAAGATTATCTCTTAGAATGACGGTTTTCAACTTTTGGTGGAATAAAAACCCTATATTTGTACAAAATATAACCTTATGGATACCCAAGATTTATTGAATTTGACTGTCAAAGAAGTGATGACCACTGATCTTATTGTTTTGCAACCCGATACCATATTGAAGGAAGCAAATGTGATTTTTGAACGTGAATTAATTCATCATATTCCTGTGGTAGATGAGAATGGACGTTTTGAAGGAATGGTATCAAAATCAGATATTTTACTATTAAAGGATTGGGGAACAAGGTTTAATCTGCCTGATAGTGAACGGAAAAACACCTTTCTCTTGACGACAAATCTTGTCAAAGATATCATGATCACCAATGTCATGAAGGTTTCGCCTGAAGATACTTGTAGGAAGTGTATGCAGATATTTAAAGAAAATTATTTCCATGCGTTGCCTGTTGTAGATCAAAATGGGATATTAGTAGGACTTGTGACTACGTATGATTTGTTGATTGTGGCGTATACTGAGAGGCCTTTGTTGTGATTGTTTGATAGCAATAATAAATGTAATTTTTGTTTATAATTGTATTTAGCAGTAATTACTTAAGGTCTGAAAAACAATTTTCACTTTTAAGTATTTTAATATTTATTAGTTTTAAATCAAAACATACCACTTTTATTATTTATTTGCATCAAGCCTGCTTTCCCACCCTTTTCAGGTGCCTTCACTTCTCGCATTGTCATGCTCGACCTTTCAGGATCGTTCAGTTATACTTTTTTTCTTCAGCAAAAAAAAGTAAACAAAAAATGCCGCCGCTGTTTTGTCTTCTTAACGCTTAAAAGTCATCTTCCAGACGGAAACAAAAAAAACTCGCCTTTGAGATTCTAACATTGATTTAATTATTCAATTATTTTAGATTTGTTCCTTAAACAAACTATTTAACATTTTACCTAGCCGACCAAAGTTTTGGTCGGTTCCTTCGTTAATGATTGAAACCATTCAATCATTTTTTGCAGAAGCAAAATCACTTAGTCATATTTGTACCGTCTTCAGTGACTTTTAAACTAAAGACAAAAAGGCGGTAAGATTCCGTTTACAGAAAATATGCTACCTTAATCAAAGTATTACATTCATTTTGTGCAGTTCTAAACACTTATATTTAAATAAAATGTTTTGTAATAATCCTGATTTAAACTATTTATTATTTGATATTCTACATGGTTTAATGTCTAACAGTATCTATAAATTCTTAACTAAAAATGAAAAGGCCAATCTAAAGCGGTCTCAGGTATTCTTCCAATGAGAAGGAAATAATTTGCCACCTTAAACTAAAGTTTATCAGATTCTGTAAATTCTTAACTATTTATCAAAAGGATAGTCTTTAGGTTTCTTACTTATGGTTAAGGGATTGATTATTGACATAAGGGCTATTAAGAAATTATAAAGAAAAATAACTGATTTGTAATACTGAAGACATAAAAGTCGAGAAAATTAAAATATAGACGCACTCCACAGTAGATTTTGGTATTTATCCTTATCATTGTGGTCAATTAAAAATAAGTTTCGGTATGAGGAGTATATCCATTTTTGTTGTTTGTTTTGTATTATTTGGTCAATTGGGTTTTTCTCAAGATTTATTACACGCCAAATACGCTAAGGTTAAGGTCAATTTGATAGGAAGAGATATCCGAGAGCTTGCAAAAGCAGGTTTGGAAACTGATCATGGTATCTTTGTCAAAAACAGGTATTTTGTCAATGATTTTTCTACTGATGAATTGGCTATCATTCGAAGTCTTGGATTTGAAGTGGAAGTATTGATAGATGATGTGGCGACCTATTATGCACAAGAAAACAGACAAAGTGAATTGCATTTTCAGCAAAACCAACAAAGGGCAGGATGTATGACCAGTGAACAGAATGAATATCCATACACGACACCTTCTCAATATACTGAAGGGTCTATGAATGGTTATTTTACCTACAAAGAAATGCTCGATATTCTAGATACCATGTCTGCAAGATACCCTAATCTGATTAGTCCTATCCAAGAGATTGCTGGTTTTACGACTTATCAAGGTAATACTATAAAATACTTAAAACTGTCTGATAATCCTAATGCTGAAGAAAATGAACCTAAAGTACTATACACAGCCTTACATCATGCGCGTGAACCGAATAGCCTTTCTCAAATGATTTTTTATCTTTGGTACTTGTTGGAAAATTATGAAACGGATGCCACTGTTAAACGTATCGTAGATGAAACTCAAATGTACTTTGTTCCTTGTCTGAATCCTGATGGTTACTTATTGAATGAACAGACCAATCCAGGTGGTGGTGGCTTATGGCGTAAAAATGCTTGGAAAGATACTTTAGGCGATTTAAAAGGGGTAGATCTTAATAGGAATTATGGATTTTTCTGGGGATTTGATAATTTTGGTTCATCCAATAATCCCAATTCACAGACATATAGAGGTACTGCTGGATTTTCTGAACCTGAAACACAAGCTATACGTCAGTTATGTCTAGATAATGAATTTAAAATTGCTCAAAATTACCATAGTTTTGGAAACTATCTGATTCACCCTTGGGGATATAATGATAGCATCACAGCAGAGGACAAACTATTCAAAACCATAGGCAGAGTGATGAATCGTGAGAATAAATTTCTCATGGGAACAGGCACAGAAACCGTGGGCTACGTCGTAAATGGTGACTGTGATGACTGGATGTATGGCGAAGTAGGGGAGAAAGCAAAGATATATTCTTACACACCTGAAGTAGGTCCATCGTTCTGGCCACCAAAAGTAGATATTGATTATTTAAATCGCTCGTGTGTATGGATGAATCTCGCTACTGCACTCGTAGTGCTCAATTATTATGAAGCAAATGAAATCGTTTTGCAGAGTTATTTATCACCTAGTCAAAGACAAATAAAAGTCAATGTAAGTAGGGCAGGACTGAAAGATGGTGTTGCAAATGTGGTTTTGTTATCTAATACAAATGGTGTAGTAGTCAATAATTCACTCCGAAGTGTGGAGTTGGGGCATGCAGAAAGTATAGAACTTACTTATACAATGACCATCGATACGACACTAAATTATGAAAATGGAATAAGTTTTACCCTAAGTGTAGATAATGATGGCATCATAACGGACAAAGTGATTACCAAGGAATGGATATCTGGGAAGTTTACAAATGTACTTACAGATGGATTAAACACAAATGTTAATTTTGGTAATTCTGATTGGCAATTGACAGGCAGTCAGTTTTATTCAGCTCCTTTTGCCATGACGGACTCTCCTGACACAGACTATCTAGAGAATACACAAGTAGAAACAACCATTAAAACACCTTTTAGCCTTGAAGAATGTGACCATGCATTTTTAAGTTTTTATGCAAAATGGGCTATAGAAGCAGGATATGATTACGTACAAGTGCTAGCTTCTAGGGACAATGTCGATTACATACCTTTGTGTGGGTTGTACACAAGACCTGGTACACAAGATCAGTCATTTAATAATCCGATATATGATGGTGTACAGGCTGATTGGGTAAAAGAACAAATAGATTTATCTGACTTCTTGGGCGAAAAACGTGTATGGATAAAGTTTGTACTCGTGAGTGATGGTGGCGTTGAAGCAGATGGATTTTATTTTGATGATTTGGAAGTAAATGTGGTCAAAAAGACGGTAATATCAAGTACTCAAGATGACATTGCCTTAAAAATATACCCTTCTGTAATCTCAGGTCAAAATGAATGTTTTGTACAAGGATTAAAAGATGGCAATAATATCGTGTATAAGATCGTAGATATAAATGGTCAAACAATACACCAAGATAAGGTACAGCATGGTAAACTTGATTTAACTAAAGTGAAGGTATCGGGTAATTATTTTATTGAGTTTTGGGATCAATCTGTAAGTAAAGGTATTCATAAAATAGCAGTGATTAGATAATCTTGGTTATCTCAAAAGTCATTCTTAAGTTGTGTTTGATAGCTTTTAATGATACACTAAATTTTTGAAGAATAATCGAATCAATCAGAATAATTTATTTTTTGCATTATAATAAATCAACCATATGGTATTCAGAATATTAGCATTGTTGACTTTGCTGTCTCTATTAGCTTGTAGTTCGACAAAAGATATTTCAAAGTTAAAGGAAAAAGATATCGTCATCAGCTTAAAAAAAGGATCTTGCTATGGCAAGTGTGCCGTCTACAATCTCCATATATATAAAGATGGATTTGTAACCTTCGAAGGCGTTTTACATTCGGAAAAACTGGGTTTGTACTCTAAAATACTAACCAAAGAAGAACTAATTGCTTTGCAGAAAGAGTTCGAAGCGATCGGTTTTATGGATTTGCCTTCTGAATATCCTTCAGAAATTGTAGACCTACCTTTGATCACCATGATGTATCATAATGGACAAAAAAGTAAAACCATCAGTGGCAGAACAGATAGGCCCAAAGATTTGCTACAATTGCAATATAAACTAGAAAAACTAGCTAATAGTGCTAGTTGGAAATTGGAGAAAGCTGTAGAAAATCCGAATACCAATTCTACGAATACAGATGGAAACAAAGCATCGGAAAATCAACTTATCATAGAGCCCGCTGAAAATGTATCACTCACAAATTGGTTTCAGAAGTACCAAAGATACGATCTTCAATTAATCAAGAAAGTGTCTCCTAGTCTCAATTATTGGTTAGTATCCTTTAATCTGAAGCTTATCAGCCAAAAGGAGATGATTAAATTGCTTAAGGGTGATAGAGATATAAAGAGTGTGGAGGTGAATCGGGAGATGGAGGTGAGGGATCGGTAGGGAGGACCCTTGGATTGAAATCCTTGGGTAGGGGATGGATTTTATTATGCCTTGGATTGAAATCCAAGGGTGGGGAATGAATCGACCTTACAGGTCTGGGATGGTTAATTTGATTTGATTTTAAATTTTGTTTGGGGAAAAATATACTGCAAATTAAATTTCTTATAGATTTGTGTAAACTTTGTTAATCGGCTAAAAAATTATATTATGGCTAATACTTATCATCAGGTTTATATTATGTTTGTTTTTGCGGTAAAGTATCGTCGTGCTATGCTTTCTAAAGAATGGCGAAGTACTGTATTTGGGGTTATTGGTAATTTGATTAATGAGAATGATAGCAAGACCTTAATCGTAAATGGCGTGGAAGATCATGTGCATTGTCTTGTTGTTTTTGGGAAAAATATTTCGCAATCAGATTTAATGAAAGTTGTAAAAGCAAAATCATCGAAGTATATTAATGATCATAAACTAACCGAAGAAAGATTTGAATGGCAAGTTGGATATGCTTCTTTCTCTTACAATAAATCGCATATAGGTAGGGTGATTAAATATGTTGAAAATCAAGAAGAACATCACGCAAAAAAGAAGTTTTTGGAAGAGTATGTAGAATTGCTTAACTCGTTTGGTATTGAGTACGATGAGAAGTATATTTTTCATGAGCCTATTTGATAAACTTTGGATTGAAATCCAAAGTTTATTATGGATATTGCTTTGCCTTGAATTAAAATCCAAAGGGTATTATGGATATTGCTTTGCCTTGAATTAAAATCCAAAGGGTATGGAATGTTTTATTATGCCTTGGATTAAAATCCAAGGGTGTATTATGGGCCGACCTTACAGGTCTTTTATGGTGGTGATACCTTGGATTGACATCATAGGTAGTTGATATATCTAATGCCTTTTCAATTTATGAGATGCGTAGTATCGGATCATCTTTGGCATCGCGATTTTAATCTGATGCTTCATGATGATTTGTTATATGAGAGTGCCTTAGGCACAGGGCATGTTTTTACCATGGATTAAAATCCATAGTTACCTAGACAGATCGACCTTACAGGTCTTTTATGATGGTGATCGCTTGGATTGAAATCCAAGCTTGGAGAATGAATCGACCTTACAGGTCTTTGCCGTTCTATTTTATTACACCCAATTCTTTGCCTACTTTTGTGAAGGCTGCTACTGCTTTGTGGATGTGTTCTGTTTCGTGGCCGGCGCTTATTTGGACGCGGATTCTTGCTTTTCCTTTTGGTACTACGGGGAAAAAGAAACCTATCACATATATACCTTCTGCTAATAATGCGGTTGCAAATTTCTGGGCTAAGGGTGCATCGTACAGCATAACTGGTGTGATGGCGTGCGTGCCTGGTATAATATCAAAGCCTGCTTTGGTCATCTCTGAGCGGAAAAGTTTGGTATTTTCTTCCAATTTATCTCTTAGAGCGGTGCTTTTGCTTAGGATGTCCAATACTTTTATAGATGCGCCTACGATAGATGGTGCTAGTGTGTTGGAAAATAGGTAGGGTCTTGATTTTTGTCTTAGCAACTCTACGATTTCTTTTTTGGCTGCGGTAAATCCACCTGATGCTCCACCAAGTGCTTTGCCGAAAGTGCCTGTGATGATATCTACTCTGCCAAATGCTCCTGAATGTTCTGCGCTTCCACGTCCTGTTTTGCCTACAAATCCTGTGGCGTGGCAATCATCTACCATCACCATGGCGCCATATTTGTCTGCAAGGTCGCACACTTTGTCTATCTGCGCTATGATACCATCCATAGAGAATACGCCGTCTGTGGCTATTAATATTCTTCTTGCTCCAACTGCTTTTGCTTCCTGAAGTTTGGCTTCTAGGTCGGTCATGTCGTTGTTTTCGTATCGATATCTTTTTGCTTTGCACAATCTGATACCATCTATTATGGAAGCATGATTAAGCATATCTGAAATGATAGCATCTTCTTCATTTAATAATGGTTCGAATAATCCACCGTTGGCATCAAAGGCTGCTGCGTATAGTATGGCATCTTCTTGGCCGACAAAGGCTGCTATTTTCTGCTCTAATTCTTTGTGGATGTCTTGAGTACCGCATATGAAACGAACTGATGACATGCCAAATCCATGTGTATCTATGGCTTCTTTGGCAGCTATGATGACTTCATCATTGGACGAAAGTCCTAAGTAATTATTTGCACAAAAATTGAGTACATCTCCACCTGCTGTGGTGCGTATGGTGGCACTTTGTGGTGTGGTGATGATTCTTTCTGCTTTAAACAGTCCATTATCTCTTAGATCTTGGAGTTCATTAGCTATGGATGTGATGGTATTTATGGTATCGTTGTTCATTATTTTTTATTTTAAAATATTAATTTGGTAAGTGCACTCCGAAAACAAAAAATGGAAAAATAATCAACCGTTTTTCACCCTATCCCTAAAGGGAAACGTTTGATTATTAATGCCGTAAAAATAAACATTCTTTTAAAACTCAATTTTTACAAAATGGTTTCTCTTAGGTGCATCAACATATCATCTGTCATGCTGCTCAGATCGAAAGCTGGTTTCCAATCCCAATCTACCCTTGCATTTTTATCATCAATGGTTTCTGACCATGTTTTGGCGATGTCTTGACGGAAGTCTGGTTTGTAGGTGATTTTGAAATCTGGGATGTGTTTTCTGATCTCGTCTGCTATCTCGGCAGGTGTGAAACTCATCGCCGCAAGATTGTAAGCGTATCTTATTTTTATTTTGTCGGCATCTGCTTCCATGAGGTCTATCGTGGCTTTGATGGCATCATCCATATACATCATTGGGAGACGCGTATTTTCACTAAGGAAACATTCATACTGTCCATTTTTTAATGCTTCGTGGAAGATCTCTACTGCATAATCCGTAGTGCCACCTGCAGGAAGCGACTGCCATCCGATGATACCTGGATAACGTAGTGATCGGACATCTACACCATAACGCTGATGGAAGTAATTGCACCATAATTCACCTGTGGCCTTGCTCATGCCATAGACCGTGGTAGGTAGTAAAGGTACGTCTTGTGGTGTGTTTTGTCTCGGTGTGGTATTGCCGAATACTGCTATCGTACTAGGGAAAAATACCTTGTCTAATTTTTTGTCTCGTGCCAACTCAAGTATAGAAAGCAGACCATTTAAGTTGATATTCCAAGTTTTGATGGGATTCCACTCGCCATTGGCAGATAAGATGGCCGCTAGATGGTAGATCTGCGTAATCTTGTGGTCTTCAATGATTTCTACGAGACGTTGATGATTTAAAATGTCAAGGAACTCAAATGGTTCGACAGTGACAGGAAGTTTGGCGATATCGGTGGCTAAGACAGCATCTTGACCATGCAATTTACGCAACTCTTCGGTTAGAACACGACCAATTTGGCCATTTGCTCCAGTAATAAGTATTTTTGGTTTGGACATATTTGGTTGTTATTTGTAAGGAGCTCAAAAGTAAAGAACAAATTAGATATACCCAAGATATTGATTCAATATTGGTAATTTTTATACCTTTGCACCCTTTTGTAAGAATGCTTAAATAGAACATTGGAAGAGAAGGGGAAGTTGGAGAAATATAGTATTGTTTATAATTTATATTCTGTAGAAGGTCTTGGATTGATCTTGCCTACTGCCATCATTTGTCAGGTGGATAGTGATGGTTCGCTTGGGTATATGCGTGCTGCAGCTATTGCCGAAACAGTAGAAAGTTATGGTCTGAATATTAAAGATACCTACCATGAAGCCATGATATCCTTATGTCAAGAACTGACCATTCCTGCTATAGAAGCGGTATTTAATAAAGGGGTGAAGCGTGGTGTGAAACCTATTACGAGTCTTTTTGCAGATGCAGAAACAAAACAACTGGTGCAAAACACCATCGATAGGCGTATGTCAAAATTGATGACTACCCTGAAGGAAAATGGCGCACCTATTTGTTTTAATATCGAACGAAAGATCAAAGCCAAAGATGTACGTTTGTTCTATTATGAAGATAAGGCAGAACCATTACTTTATTTTGCTAAAACACAGACAGGTATCAGCTACAGGTTGTCACTTCAGGTGGGCACGGAAACGGTTTTGCCCCATAAATATGACATCAAATTGATAGCCAATAATCCTGGTATCGTCATTATCAAAAATCAGGTGGTCTGGATTTCGCATATTAATGCCAATAAACTCATGCCATTTATAAAATCTGAAACGGTATTTATCCCCGAAAAACTGACTCGAACATATTTTGAGAAGTTTATCATCGACGTACTTGGTAAGGTAAATATCGAAGTAGATGGTTTCGAATTGAATCAAGTGAATACACTCAAAAATGCCAAAATAAGGTGTATTTATGATTTCCTAAAAGGTGTGTGGGTTTTGGACGTATCATTTGATTATGATGGTTTTTCTTTTTATTATAGTGATGTCAACCAAAGGAAAACAAGACTGGAATTTGGACAATCTGGTGAAAATGATGTGGTCGTATATCAATGTATTCGTAATAATGGTGCA
>Ga0209812_10000429_pt1 | contig 38973 bp, 33 predicted proteins | sample JI71714BDNA_FD_187502 | JGI IMG/M metagenome (GOLD analysis project Ga0209812, IMG submission 187502) | Wastewater effluent complex algal communities from Wisconsin, to seasonally profile nutrient transformation and Carbon sequestration -... | ecosystem: Engineered > WWTP > Effluent > Algae...
TACTGAGAGTGTGATCGTGCTTTTCTTTGCGGACCTTATTATTTTCAAAAAGATTGAACATCGACATGATATAGTTGGAAAGTAGATAAGATGAACACAGTAGATACCAATCAACCAACAATAAGCAATTGTACTCAAAAATCAAGAACCAAAAAACCCTATCCCGAAGGATAAGGTTTAGTGTAACAATAGAGACTAGATTAGTTTCTGTTGTCAGTGAATGTCCATGAAGCAGTTGGGAGAGTTCTCACACCAGCATCAGTGAACCAGTTAACAGTAGCTGGAGTCAATGTTGGAGAAGCGTTGTCACTCCATACGATTGAAGCACCAGTGAGAGTATTAGCAGCAGCCATTACAGACAAGTCGCTAGATCTTTGCTGAAGACTTGTTGTTACGTATGCATTAGGTGAAGATACACCTACCTGAGCTACCAATTCGATATCTCTTGATGCACCAGCAGCAATAGACAATCCATTAGCATAAGTACCTTGGAATACACATACGATATCTCTTGAACCAGTAGATGAAGCAGTACTTGGAGTACACATTGCATCAGTAGGCTCGAGATTTACTGTAGAACCATCAATTCTAAGAGCGAAGCCAGATGTAGTTACACCTTGAGAGTCATGAGTGAATCTCACTGAGTAAATATTAGCATTTCTTGAACCAGCAGCTGTAATTCTTGTTCTGAAGATAGATCTGAGTCCGTTGTAACCAATAAGGTTAGTAGTTGGAGCAGTCTGATCAGCAAGAGTAATAGTTGAAGCTCTTACAGTATGTCTGTTGAACAATACGTTAGTAAGTGTAGAAGTTACATTTACTGAGTTACCTACAGAACTGATCAATGTTTGTCTTGTACCATCAATCAAGTTGTTGGTCTCAAGTACACCCAATCTTACAGTCTTGTTAGTTTCTCCAGCTGAAGTAATGCTTCCAGCACCAGATACCTCTACATCAAATACTACTGATTGACCAGCAGGTACTTCGACAGGCGTAGCAAGCTTGATATATGCAGCACCATTAAGAAGCTGAGCATTACCTACTACTTGTCCACCTCTTCTCAAAGTCACAAGAAGACCATCAGAAGTCATATCACGAGCAGTACCTGAAGTAACATTTGTACCAGTGAATGAACCAGCAACATTTACAATTGTAATTTCTTCGATTCTTGCAGCACCGTAGTCAGCCTTAAGATCGAATGATCCTACTCTTACTGCAGTTGTTGTAGATGAAGGAATAATAGAAGTTGGCTCAGAGAATGTTCTGTTACCTACTACATTGATTTGACCTAGAACAGTAATATTGTTACCAGTCAAAGTATATGTATCTGATGAAACATTATTAATAGTAGTGATCTTGTTACTTTGAGTATCTTCAATATCGAATGTTGAAGCACTGAACCTAACGGTAGGATCTACAAAACTATTGTTAGTCTTAACATATACCATGAACTCTACAGAGTTACCAGCAGGAATTCTTACATTCAAACTGTTGAAGTTTACAGATGAAGTAGTTGATCTTGGGAAGTTTTCAATAGCTTGAACACCTGTCAAACCAGCTACCATAAGTGATGCATTTTCAAGACCACCGTTAACATTACCAGTATTAGATGCAAATCTAAATCCTCTTACCACAACATCTCTTACATTGCTAGCCTGAATTGAGAATCTGATCGCAGTGAAGTTGTCACTTTCGCGGATCTCAATCTGGTTAGCTGAAGGATTAGTCAATGAGATAGTAGTAGAAGCAGCAGTAATGATCAACTCAGCACCATTGGCAACACCACTAATATCATTAGGACTTACATTGTTGTTTGTAGCAACATACTCAGCACCAATAAGACTAGAACTATTTAGAGTAAATCTAATTGTTCTACCATTAGCAGCATTTCTTTCAGTGTCGAATCTTACTTCTACCTTGTTGGCACCAGCCTTCAAGTTACCAAAGAATGAGAACTCGTAAGCACCATTTGTCAATGTAGTAGCTTCATCTACAAGAAGATCGTTGATAAACAACTTAACTTTTTCGATGTTACCACTTGTATTGAGAGCAGTACCAGTAGCAAATACTCTAATTCTATCTACAGACATTGCTGATGTAGCGTTGATATTCGCTGAAAGACCAAGAATATTATCTGCGTCTACAGGAACGTTAGTTCTACCCATTGTGTCTACTCTAGAGATCAAGTTTTTACCTTCTTCGATTCTGTATGCCTCGAGGAATGTAGAAGAACCCTTGTTGATAGAGAGAGCAGCATTAGTACCTACTTCGAGAGCTACAACATCAGAATTTTCTTCAAGTTGGAATTCTACATAGTCAGTATTTTCACCACCGATCACATCACCTCTTACGAAGAATCTTACAGATCTACCGTATGGGATTACATAATCGTTGAGTACAAATGTTACAGTCTTACCATCAATGATAGTAGCAGTACTTACAGACTGACCATTTACTTCGAGTCTCAAGTTATTTACAATACCTTGGAGAGTCTTAGTAGATTTGAGTCTAATGTTCTTCAAAGCAGCATCTCTGTTGTTTGTAGAACCAGCAGACTCGAGTCTGAAGTTACCAAGTTCTTTGTTAGTCTCACCAACATACAATTTGTTCATTGAATTAAGATCGCTGTTTACACTAGGTCTCTGACCAATAAAGTTCAATGTCTGAGCTGAATACTGAACAGTGTTGATTTGATTAGAACTAATAGGGAACTTACCACCTACAGTAGCGTTTGCACTGATAGAGTTAGCACCTTCAATACTAATAGTAAATCTTTCGTTGATAGAGTTAGAAGTACTAACAATAGCGTAGAATGATCTTACAGTATTAGCTGGAATCATCATACCATTTGCAGTGTTAGCTGTTACAAGTGCTTCGAAGTTAGTGTTGAATGTTCTTTCAGTAGAAAGTCTTACACCATTTTCGTCAGTAATTGCAACTCTTACTTTTTCTCTTGCAACAAGACCGTTGAGCTTGAAGTTGATAGAAGATACTCTTACATCTGACTCACCAGCAGCAACATCAAATTTGAGAACTTGAATGTTAGAAGCGTTACCAGGAACATATTGTACACCTGGAGTTACGTCAGAAACAGTAAATGCTACTTCACCTTCTACAGTTACAGTATCATCTGAATCATCAGAGTCATCTGAATCATCACCACCATCTACGATGTCTGAACCATCCATAGCACCTCTATAAAGCATAAGCATTGCTTCATATCTTGTGATAGGTTTGTCGAGAGCAGCACAGTCAGTTTCTCTTGTGATACCACTTTCTTGAGCCCACTCACAGTAGTTTTTGAACCATGGAGTAGTGCTTTCTTCCATCATACCGTCGAGACCTCTTACGAGAGCTACAACAAATTGAGCTTTAGTCATAGTAGCCTTTGGCATGAACATACCATTAGAACCTCTGAGAAGCTCTTGCTGGCAAGATGCAATAACATACTCTTGGAGAGTACGATCAGCAGACATAAGGTCTGTAAAGTTACATGCAGCAGACTGATCAGCCTCGATACCGAGAACTTCTGTACCAAACTGTGACAAGAATCTTGCGCCTTGCTCTCTAGTGAGAGTGTTCATAGGCATGAATGCTGCCTGTGTGTTGAAGCTAGTGAGACCCATTTCGTAACCCCACGCGAGTGCGGCATCGAATTCTGGATCGTTCACTACAGCCAATGCCACAGGAGCGAATGAGAATACATTAGCCAATACAGCAATGAGAGCTGTAGCAGATAATGCTTTTACGTTGAATTTATTCATCCGAATAAAAGTAAAAAATAAAAAATAATTACATGAGATTTAAACATCTCACTGTGTCTCCACACAGCTGACGCCAAGATAAACATCCATCACACAATTACAAGTGAAAATTATGCATGTCTGACAAATCCTGTGTACGGTCGTCATAGATATGTACGATGTCACATCCATCTTGTGACAGATAATGTGTCAGACATAAGATGTATTTGATTGACATTATATTAATAGTATGTTTGATATGATTATGGTTCGATCATACTACCCACCATATCATCAGCATCAACAAAAAAAATCAGAGTGGCGGGGCTCGAACCCACGACCTCAAGACCCCCAGCCTTGCGCGCTACCAACTGCGCCACACCCTGATATATCGTTATAACAAGGTTTGTAAAGTTATAACACACATACTATAATCATATATGTATCAAATTCAAATTGATCAATTGAATACATAATCGCAATCGGACGTGCCAAAAACTTCTCGCTATGCCTATGATCTATAACTTTTGACCGATGCCCTGACTATCACATCCATACCACTCATCTCTATATTCATCGACAATAATATGTCACTCACGAGCATCAGTGCCTATACTCAGTCAGATAATCTTATGTTTGGGATATATCATTTGGATACGATCCACATAGTCTGCTACTGTCTGTGGAGATTGTTCCATAGCCACAACACTCACTCATCCATCATCAACAAACTGTACAAACTCCTGTGATAGATACCACTGCGACCAATCCGAAACCAATACATACTGACGATCGGTATCAGGGAGTCATCACACAGCTTCAATCATACTCGCTGGCATATAAGTGACAGACTGTGATAATGTTCACTGATACCACATACCTCATTGTGATACAATACCCATATCATCAGGTACATGACGATGTGTGATTCTGACGTATGTGGGCTGCTGGACATCACAGATGGTAGTATTCAGATCAGACAATGAAATAGGCTCATATACCTTCCACCCATATCAAGTCATCAACCCTATATCATCAAATTCTGGTGCAAACTTATGCCCAATACCAGCTACTCACACACGAAGATTAACAATCGTGATCTGAGTCAGATTGGTGATATCATACATCTCAAAAAATTGTGCCACTGTGAGACGAGAAAGGATGATGAGTGTAGGTTGGTCTGTTGTAGAGTCAAACTGCAACAATGATGTGCAATTAGGAAAGAGATGTCAGACATCAGCATAAATCTTATCAAACACTTGATCTTCAATCAATTGATCAACAAAATCTCAAGATTGGATATAGTGGAGGAGATTTACTTCATTCATAGGGGATGTATATAATAATTAAACAAGAATGATATGGTTGGGAGACTGATCTCTAGCTGGTAGGAAAGAGTGTATTGTATTTATTGACCATGACTTGCATCAATTCTGCCAACTTAGACTCAGACACATCAAACTGTACTCATCACAAAGCCATTGTCTTTGGAATTGAGTGGATATATCATGAAGCAAGGATCTTGGTATAGTTAGTAATAGCTGTTGTTCTATTAATCACAAATTGATTATAGAGCTGGACACTAGCAAGATATGCAATACCATACTCAATATAATAAAACGGTACTTCAAAAAAGTGCATCTGTCTGTGTCGATAAGTGTCCAAATAATCTTGATATTCTCCAGACCATGAGCGTGAGATTCCTGTACGCATTGAATATGGATAAAGCTGATTGAGCTCTCTCCAATGTTGCCTTCTCTGATCATGAGTATGAGTAGGATGATCATACATCCACTGTTGCATCAGGTCTACTTTGGACATATATGGCAAGAAACCAATATCGTTGAAAATTTTGTCATCCAAAGCATCTTTGACTTGGTTGGCATTGCATCCAATACGAGCAAGATCATCACTGGTAAACAACTCCATCGCCATCGAAGCAATCTCACAAATTTCCGAAGGACAACTCCTAAACACATCAAGCTCAAGATCACGATTGAGGTAATGATGTATTGCATGACCAGCCTCATGAGCCCATGTAAACCACCCATAACTATCTCTCATAGCATTCATAAACACAAATGAGTCTGACGTACCTGAGAGTGGATAATTATATCATCATGGTGCTTTGTTGGGGCGAGTTTCAAGGTCAAGATTGTTGATCTGTTGCAAATGTCTAACGAATTGTTCTAATTCTGGATTCATATCATGAAGCAACATACACAGCTTGTCCACCATCTCCTCAGTACTTGCAAATAGTTGCGTCTCAAGCCCTGTGATGAGTGGAGCATCAAAATCATATGGCATGATCTCATCAAGCTTAAGAATCTCATTTCTCTTAGCATAGAATGATTGAATGATTGGAGTAACTACTGTGCGGATTGATTCGTGAAATTGATTGATCTGATCTTTGGTGTAGTCATATCTATAAGAGAATTTATACTCTGTATAGGTATCAAAGCCACAATTACGAGCGATTTGAGTTCTGATAGTGATGAGCTGAGTCATGATGTCATCGAGCTTGTCACTGTCTTGATATCTACGAGCCTCAATCAGCTCAAATACCTCTTTTCTGACTGCACGATCATCTGACTTGAGATATTGCTCGGCTTGTTTCATCGTGAGCTCTTCTCCATTGTATGTGATACTGAGTGCTCACATAATCTCTGCAAACTTACTCTCAATCTCCTTTTCTTTGGTGATGAGTTGTATATTTTCCTCACGAAACATCTCCACACCATGTCTGACTGATCTGATGAAATTGGAATACTGTGATGGAAGTTGTATAACAAACTCACTTGCAATCAGTTTACGTCCAAGTTGATCAGATATTCTCATCCACTCAGGATAAATCTCCTGAGTAAACTCAAGATATGACTGCTTAGCAGTCTCATCTGCAGTATTGACGGTAGTACCAATATATCTCCATGCATAGTCTTGTGACAGCTGTGCGTCAAGATCGTCACCAGCTTTGATCCATGAGACAAGTTCTTCATATGAATTGATCTCTTGTGCAAGAAGAGCATCAAACTGTGGCTGAATTTGTGATCGAGATGTAATAGGCATGAGTTTGTAAGGTTTGTAAGATTATAAAGTTTTTAGCACCTCAAGACTTTCTAGTTTATATATTTCAATCGGTGGTTCTTCGTAAGGATGAGAATCTTTGAGAGCTTGAATCACGGCTGATAAGTGCTCTGCATCACAGACATACTCAAGTCTATCTTCAACTACTGATTCCATCTGTCAGACAGATCAGATCGTAGGGTTGGCGCCATTCATTAAAATATCCTAATCATGGTATCACAAATGCACAGTAGTGATAATTACCAATAATTCAAGCTCAAGCATCTCACATTACCAAACGTACTTGTTCGGCGTGAGTTGATGGGACGTTGGTGTGAATTTTGTACATAGATAGTGATTATAGTGGATTAAAAGGATTATGGTAGATTATTTATTAAAGGTATCTGATTCTCGACTTTGTGGATTGGTCTGAATATAATATTTGATTCTGTCAAATTCTTGTTGGTTTCTGACAATATGATCATGAAAAGATCTTTGTCGAGTAAACGATCACAATCAATTTTCTAATCATTGTTTATTGCATTCTCTTATAACAGCCGACTTAAGAGATCATACAATAGATGAAAGAGTCTGATTACTATATTCCTTCGTAGGGTTATGGCTTGCCTCGACCATCAATGAACCAAATGAAAACAACAAATGAATATGGTTTGGCATAATGATGTATTCTCGCATTTCAAGGTCATGGCGAAGTGACATCATCCTTTGAATCTCTTGATCGCAGATTTTACCTATATCGGTCAGGGCGAGCCCTGCCCCTACAATCTCTCCGAAACAATGAATTCTGTCTTGTGTACAAATCGTCACAAAGTAACATCATGATGATCCATAATCATATTGTTTTCGACGAGGAGATTTACGAATAAGTCGTGACTTCATCTCGACTAATAATACTATTAAAACAACGTCTGCGGCTGAGCTATTGCGACTACTTCTGGTTCAGGATCTCAAGTCGATACATTAACTGGTGTGAGTCTTGTGGTCTCATCATCATACTTACTAGCTAGGGTAATCAATTCACCAATATTCTCCATACGCTCTTCGGCTCATGTTTTGCCTTCCTCTTCGACAAGATAGTCTTCATAGCGAATATCTTTGAGGATTTTGACAAGAAGCTGACTTGGAGTGAGTTGGTCTACTACCTGAAAGCAATATGACATCAGACTAGCAAATTGCTTAATCGAGGTGATAGCACGAGCACTGAGTCAGATCTGGCAATGATCAATGGTCTGAATCACATCATGAAGTGATACATTATTGCGTAGAGCATACTCTTCCATCTTGGCAACCGTCTCTGTACCAATACTACGCTTGGGCACATTGATAATACGCTTGAGGGCTACGGTATCACGAGGATTGTAAATATAACGCAGATAGCTAATCATATCCTTGATCTCTCTACGCTCCAAAAACCTCAATCAACCAAAAATCTTATATGGTACTCACTCAGCAATGAGCACCTGTTCAAATGCGCTGGATTGAGCATTTTTGCGATAGAGAATTGCAAAGTCAGACCAAGTCATTTGTTGCTTATTTTTAATCTCTGCAAATAGATTGACCACTGTTTTGGCTTCTGCCATCTCATTATCATTGGTAATATGAATGATCTTCTCTGCACCATCACGATGAGCAACGATGTCTTTGAAGTATTGTTTGGAGTTGTTTTTGATGATATGAGATCCAGCATAAACAATATGGGGCTTGGAACGATAGTTGGTCTGGAGCTTATAAATGACAATATCTGGTCGCATCGATTTGACATTGAGGAAATTCTCCATCATTGCACCACGCCAACGATAAATACTCTGAAAATCATCACCAATGAAAGTAATGTTGCCTTTGTGTGTATCACAATCTGCTGCGAGGAGTTTCATGAGTTCAAACTGAATCCAGTTGGTATCTTGTGCTTCATCTACCAAGATATGGGGGAAACGACGCTGCCACCTGAGCAACACATCAGAATGATCGCGCAATATCATATATGGTATCAACAACAAATCATCAAAATCACACATATTTGCTTTGCGCAACTCTTGTTCATAGCGATCATAGATCATTGCTTCTCGCTCTTCTTGTTGCGATCCTACCAAACGCAATGCACGCTGAGCAGTGACTCACTTATTCTTATAGCGAGAGATGGCTCACTGAGCCTCTTGATATTTGATACGCTCTTCGTATTTGAGTTCTTTGATAATATTTTTGATAATTGTCTGACACTCACCAGTATCATACACCCCAAAATCTTTGGTCAATCCATGACCAAATACCTCAATCTCAACCTTAAGAAAACGCAAAAAAGTAGAGTGAAATGTTCAGACTCGAGGAAACTTGATGGAAACTCAAAAAGGCGAAATAGCTTCGCTGGCTCAACTTCCTTCGGAAGCTCAAAAGGGCACTTGATGTTCAGCCTCTTTTCAGCATTTTTCAGCATTTTTCAGCAAATCATCAGAAATCTTATATAGTCTTTCCTTCATCTCATTGGCTGCCTTGTTGGTAAAAGTCACAGCGAGAATACTCGAAGGATCAAGCCCACAGCCATGGACAAGATAGGCTATCTTATATGTTAGTACACGAGTTTTGCCAGATCATGCTCCTGCCAAGATCAGAGAGCTTGTATCAGTATGAACGGCAGCAAGGTATTGTTCGTCGTTGAGTTGTGATTTGATATATTGTTGGATAGGAGTCATATGGCTGTAAAATCATAAAGATGATGAATGAATCAACTACCGCGGTGCAAGCACACGCAGTATGGTGATCTAAAAAGATTGCGCCTACGAAGCGAGCTTCGAGGAAATCTTTTTGATTATAAGGATTATCTACTGTGCTTCAATACGATCAGTCAATCACTGTCTCACACACAATGAAAACCTCTCATCTTCGAGACATTGTGATGCAATTGAATTGATATAGTAGAGTTGTTTGGTCTGGTCAAATGGAAGATCCGAATCAATCAATCATAACTCATATGCTACACGATCACTATAATAGGGCAAAATGAGAGACCAGTCAAATGGTATAGGATCCTCACGGAGCTTATTGATGTGTTTTCGGATAGAACTAGTACAATTGTCAGTAATCGTATGATAAAACTCAGGATGCTGACTCAGCTCATATGCACGAGTGACCATATCAACAAACAAGGCTCTCATTTTATCTGGAGTAGTGCGAATAGGATACAGATACACATCATCCTTACGATGATTGGCACGCAAAGCAATCACATCTTGCTCACTGGCAATCACATACATCAGTTCGTATCAGTTGACAAGTCAATATCGAGGATTATAGGTCTCTCATTGTTCCTTACGAGTCTCGATCGAGATTGATACATATTGACCTGAAAACCCAAAACTCAACAATGTGTGAGCTGGTCCACGATAATCACTAAACGGCTCAACCATAAATCGCACCTCATCCAACTCAGTCAGATCAAATGTTGTATCATAATATGTGACGGTATAGTCATCTTCACTACGATATATTGTATTGCGAATGTTACGAATTGTGACCAGATCACCAGAAATCATCACCGTGGGCATGACAGCTACGTCAGGGTACCAGTTGCGATCGAGGCGAGGAGTCTGGAGATATGAGTAAATAATCGCCCCCATAATCACACAAAGCAGTGATCAAAGCAGTGATCGTAGCAACCATAAGAAAGATTTTGTGATATTAATACGGAATTTCATACAATGGTAGTAATGAATTGAGTAAAAAAAACAAATTGAAGTCTTGTTTTCCTACATCAAACCATTATTGTCACTTTGCTTGAATTTTAATCATAAAAGAATATATTCGGTTAAATTAATCAGACAAAACTTAACTACTAAACCTCTTACTATGGATTCATCACAAAATTATAAAGATTTTAAGCCAGACCAATCTCCATCCTGATGATACTGATAAATTTGGTGAGACAGCAGTTAATCTTATTCATAGATCAGATCAGCTAATGAATGATTTAAAGCTACTGAAACAATTTATCCAAGATCAAATCAGCTACCTAGAAGAAGAGATCAAGCACACTACTAAATATAAAAATATCGTATATCATCCCAATGTATCACTATCAAGAACCTATGAAATATATGTATATCAGCAGATACTAGATCGACTATAAAAAATCAAGCCTATGACCTTTACCCTATGACCTATCACTTAACCATGAACTACAATCAACTTGCTCTCGAAGCACATAAACTATACAAATGAAAGCTTGGAACTCACAGTATCCCGAAACTGGAAACTAGAGATGATCTATCTACCTACTACAGTCCTGGTGTGGCTGCACCATGTCTAGAAATACAAAAAAATCCTGAATTAGCCTATGATTACACCTGGAAATCTCGTACGATTGCAGTGGTGAGTGACGGTAGTGCTGTCTTATGACTGGGAAATCTCGGGTGACTTGCGTCACTGCCTGTCATGGAAGGTAAGTGTATATTATTCAAAGAATTTGGATGAGTAGACGCAGTGCCTATTGTACTCAATACACAAAATCCAGATGAGATTATCGAGACTGTCTTGCGTATTAGTCCGACATTTGGAGGAATTAACCTGGAGGATATCAAGGCTCCAGAGTGCTTCTACATTGAAGAGGAACTCAAAAAGAGAGCATGAATCCCAATCTTCCATGATGACCAACATGGTACAGCAATCGTCGTACTCGCGGGTCTGATCAATGCTCTTAAGGTGACTAACAAGACACTGTCAGACATTAAAATCGTCATGACTGGTGCTGGTGCTGCTGGTATTGCAATCGCAAAGCTCCTATGGAAAGCTGGTGCTACAAATATCACCATGATCGATACCAAAGGTGCGATTCACCACGCTAGAACAGATCTCAATGACTATAAAAAACAAATCGCTGACTATAATCGCGACAACCTCAGCGGTTCATTGTCTGAAGTAATTGTAGGAGCAGATGTGTTTATCGGTGTATCATGACCTGGAACACTCAATCAAGATATGATCAAAAGCATGAATAATGATGCCATCATCTTTGGTCTCGCCAACCCAATTCCTGAGATTATGCCAGAGGATGCTCATACAGCTGGTGCAGCAATTGTAGCTACAGGAAGATCAGATTACCCCAATCAAATCAACAACATTCTTGCATTTCCATGACTATTCAAGGGTGTGCTTGCTGCTCGTATTCCACAGATTACAGACGATCACAAGCTTGCTGCTGCATATGCGCTTGCTGATTATGTGACAGAGCCTAGTGTTGATATGATTGTACCAAATGCGCTTGATAAATGAGTGGCTGATATCGTAGCTCAGGCAGTGATACACTGCTAAGAAAGCACAACCATCACATCACAATCCTAAATCTTGTATTTAGGATTTTTTTGTGTAGTATAGAAGACATGAACATCACTATCTGACCAGATGCGGCAGACCAAAGATTTGACCGCTATCTTCGTAAACTATTCAAAAAATATCGTGAAATCTGACTTGGTGACATTTTTGGTTGGATTAGAAAATGAACAATTGTTGTCAATGGCCGCAAAACCAAAGAAGACTACAGACTCAAACAAGGAGATGCAGTAGAAATTAGCAACCTATCAGACATTGAATCAATCACTCATCAAGTATTCAGTACAACACTGGGAAGATCTACCACCAAACCCAAAGTCACAATAAACACAATCCGTCAACTCATCATCTACGAAGACGCAAACTGGCTCATCTGGAATAAGCCAGCATGAGTGGTTATTCATCCAAGCACCAATCACTACAAAGATGTCTGCATGAATGATTATCTGGAGCAATACCTTGGCTTTCATGATGACGGAGATCAAAATACATTCAAACCATCATTTTGTTATCGTCTCGATAAGGATACATCTGGAGTACTCATTGCAGCCAAAACCTATGAAGCACTCAAACACCTCAATGAGATGATCAGAACCCGCGACGAAGGTATTGAAAAATATTATCTAGCCATCGTCATATGAAAACCACATGATCAAAAGATCGATGCTCCACTATTTAAATGATTTAGTGATAAGTTGGGCAAATGACAAACATTTGTCAACCATGAAAAAGGATTACCAGCAACATCTATCATCCAAACACTACAAACTATCGATCATCGTGATCTTGGTCAGATATCACTCATAAAAGTCAAAATTCTCACTGGACGTATGCATCAGATTCGTGTACATTGTGCACATATCGGTCATCCAGTATTGTGAGATGTCATGTATGGAAGCAAAGCACACAACGATATTCTAACCAAAAAATTTGGTATCAAAAGACAACTACTCCACTCATATCAGTATTGATTTGTGAGTAATGATGGTAGTCTCATACAGACACAGTGTCCTGCGCCACAAGAGTTTGCTTTTTTAGGATTTGTCACTATAATATAGGCCGATATACTACAACATATTGAATTATATGGAATTGTTTGATATCTATTTATATCCTACCACTACTGGTCCATGAGATGACAATTAGTGCCAGCACATAGTATAGAAGAAAGCGATTATTATGATCGCAAACAACAAAAAAATGCATTAGGTGGAATTTTTCACTGAATCGTAGACTGGTGAGTAACCAAGAAATTTGCATTGAAGCTTATGTTAAGAAACACACACCACACATCACTATGAAGACAACTATGTAATATACTTGATCCAGAAATATGACCAGAATTGGAAGCTAAGCATCGATTGGAGCACGATGAACAATGAAAAACACTAATACTTGACTGTGAAACAATACTCAGTAAAAGAACTATTGGTGACATTAGTGAACTCCTAGATAAATGGAATGAATTGTTGAAAGATGAAAACAACAAACACAAATCGCATCTTTTTTATCTTCGAAAAATGGCCCTCAATCCACATAACTTTTATGAGCGAGTAGTCGAACACATACACTATGGAATAATAAATAAAAATCTTCCGATAGGACTAGACTCTATGGAAAACATTAAAAAACTATACAATACATCTATGCAGTGTAAGGGTGGTCTGATATGAGTCAAAGACGAAATACAACAAACAAAAAACTAACCAACTATGGCTAGTATTGTGCAGGCCCTGCAAGACTCGAACTCGCGACGCGAGGCTTTGGAGACCTCCGCTCTACCTCTGAGCTAAGGGCCTAAAAAGTAGGCCTCCATACAATAGTGATTATGAATGTATTTTCAATCACTATTTTTTAGTAAAATCAATCATAATTGTGCGACGGTCTCATGTACTCATAATATCATATGCGGCTGCAGAATCTAATCATGCATCAAACACTACCATCCCCGACCCCTGTCAGTCAATAGATTGTAACACAATACCACTACCCGCAAACACAACACCCTGATACTGCAACAATGGTTCAATACCCAAAATATGACGCTCACGCTGCGTCAAATGAACCTGATATTTATCCTCAAAGCGTGAGATATACTCATAGTAGCGACGAGGTATTGATAGTTCATATTCTACAGTCAAACGATATGATCCTCATGATATTTGGCTCATAGGGATAATAGATCACTGCGTCTCATATATGATTTGATTTCATGTTTGAATACGCACAGTTCTCGAAACAAAATCTGAAATCTTGTTATATCACTGATTAATGTCCCATAGGTAAATATGGTGCGAATCAAGATCAGTGATCCAGTGTAATTGTTTGATAGTGTCACGTAGTCATGGTGATATCTGTGGAAGATAAAGCTGAACCATTCATGGTTGCATCAGTATATCACCATACACCAATCACTGAACAAATAAATTGATAGCGTGTGATCTCAGATATGATCTAATACTTGTTAGATATAAGTCTTTTTTGAATCCTGTGTTTGATCAGCGTATAAGATCAACAGCAGCATTAACAAACTGCCATTCTCGTAATTGGGGCTGTATTTGTGGGAGTAAACGTGTAATTGTGTCAGTACTAATAAATATAATCCCATCAAGTTGTGTATTATATGTTTTGTTATAAATTGCACTAATCACACGACCATCACGATCGGTAAAACCAAATTTATTGCCAGCGATAAATGTTGCCTCATTGTGACCTAGATACTGATTGGTTCGCTCTGGTAGTGTCAATATTACTCAAGAATTGGTGAATGGTACTTCATAACTATCATGAATTGTGGCAGATTGTATCGCTCATGAAGCCACAACGATACGCACAAATGATCAATAGAATCCCCCATTTGGTCTGACTTCGGCTGAGTTTTGAAGTAGTATAAGATAGGTTTTGGGTGCATCATATCACAAATAATACCATAGTTCTTGTTGGTGATTATATAGTGCACACGCCGGATGCGTCAATACAACACAATGTTCCTGATACATTGTATCTACAAATCACTGTAGTGTCTGTTGAGAAATAGAACGATCAGTGAGAATCGACTTCCCCATCATCAAAAGATAGCGCTGTGTCTGAGGCTGATGTATGACTCTACCAACAATGCTGTGTAGATATGGTGACAGACTAACTGTCTGCTGATTAATATAATACAATAATACAAAAACCATAAACCATACCACCAAGCACACAACAACAAATCGCCACACTACCGCAAAGGAACTGGTTTTATGATAAGATATGTCAAACGCACCAGACAGTTTCACGAAGTCATAACACTAAATAAATAAATAACACAACCATCAAACATTATCATGAAACAATAGAATGTAGAGTTTGAGTAATAATGTGCCACAAACGAACGTATAAAGGAGTGGTATCAATTTCATCACCTCCTACCAACACCTCTCATTGATCTCCACTCATGAGTTGCACTCGAACAGCTGGGTATGAGTTTTGTAATTGATACACCAAAGACTGATAATTACGATTGATGTCATAGTATTGTTGCCTAAACTCCTTAGACTGACGATAAAGATCAGTGATTCTCGTAGCATATGACTGCACTGTCTGCAAATATTGTTGGGAAGAGTTATTGCGCTCCTGTAAATAATTAATATAAGATTGTTGTCTATCAGTAATGGAGCGATAGGTCAAATATTGTTCATTTGTTTTGGAACGATATTGATCCCATACTCCTTGTACCTGAGTACGATACTCTGACTTCAATGACTGATTGATAAGTTTTTGTTCTTGTAAATCAAGTTCGAGTAATTCAATCTCATCAATCACATATTCCTTAATTGACGGTGGGGTCAGTTGTGACTGAAGTGATTTCGTAAGTTTAAGATTTTCAAGTACAAACACATCTCATTGTGTATACACACCATAACAAACATGATCGTATACTATCGTCATATCAGTGAGAGCAACACATCATCACTTATTGGGGAGAGGAAAAGAGTCATAGATGTGCTGCGTACCTGAACTAGGAGCAACTATTCTATTAGCTTTGTTATTAATTACTAATATCATTGGAACACTAAATACATCATCCCAAGTCAGCTCAATTAATTCACCACCATCGGTATCACGGCCAGGAGGATCTGCAATAATAGTAGAAATAGACACCCCAGAGGAGAATCACATACGAACCAGCTCACCATCTGTTATTATAGATCACGTCTGAATGGTAGCACCCATACCACATGAACCACCAATAATATCTTGCGAGTTTACCGTACAGCCTCTTGCTCTTACTGAGGTAGCTAGTTTTTGATGTTTCTCTTTTCGTTTACGATATAGATCTTCATAATAAGTACTAGGAGATTGTTTGGTTTCAATTCATCAGGCAGGATAATTGAGGATCATTGAAGTCTGACAGATAACTTTGTTGTCCTTTGAAATTGTGAGCGATAAAGGAATCAGTCATGACTCATTGAAGGTATTGTATCCAGGATTACAACTATCACGTCACTCAACCATAGCACCTGACCACTGACATTGATATGAGCTTGTATTTTGTAAAGGATTATCATTGAGCAATGCGATAAAATTAACAGACTTACCTGCGGTAATAGGTGTCGTATTTTGTATACTAATGGCACATGAAGGAGGTTCAACAACAGGAGCCTGAGCCACATGGATTGCACCATATATCATATACTCATCTTCACATACCAACACATTACCACTGTATTGTTGATATCATACACGATACGATCATGGAACAAACGACTCTCACAACAAACATCCAGATCCACTTACACTATCTCCATTGACAAACCATGCTCAGTGATCACATGATGGTGAGACCAGAGATCCAGACACAGTAAATCACATCGAAAATACACCACTGTGATATCACTCATCCACAGAATGGATACGACATCATCATACCTGAGGTGATTGTATTGACTGATTACACACAGTACGAAGCGTAGAAGGTGCAACAGAAGCAAACAATCTCACACCTCAAGAACTCGATGATACAGTGCTCGCAAATTTCGATTGGGTCTGCGTATAGATAATAGAATCCCATAATAATCATGACATACCTACCAACGATAACGATTCACCTCAATCAGTAAGTGTGATATCTGGAACTAGTATGACATTGTCTGACACTATGCCACTCAAAGATTCCACAATGTATCGTATCGATCACGTATCTGCTCTTACTGAAAATGTCTTGGAAGACTGAGACACTCACAAACCACCAACAGACAATGTTCACGAATATGCGTGCCCAAAAAATAACCCAATATGTTCGCCAATACAATCTGAAAACGGATAAACCTCTTGTATCACAATTCATGAAACAATCTGTCATCATAGCCCATCAGTACCACTACTTATCGACCACGATCACAATCATCATGATCATATCAATGATGTAGACATGTCACCAGACACTCAATCTCATGAAGATCATGTCATAATAATATCGGATCACGTGATGGTAGGGTAAGACACAGCAACAACTCATCGTGTTAATCATCGAACAACACCAGGATTACCATATTCTCACGTAATGATTGAGTAATTCGTCAACCCTGTAGCAATCAACCAATCCTTAGTAATATGTGAATACTCCCACGAAGCCTTACGATTGTCTGAGGATTTCACTTGTTCAGCACTCAGTTGTACCATATCAAGCACTTGTCCACCATAAACCAATGAGACAATAAGAGCAGAGGTGTCCGTCATAGATAATCATTGATTGGGTAGAAAAACTCAAGATGATCAAACAATCATTAGTCATGAATCACCAATCACAACACTCTGATATGTATCAATATAAATCGACGCAGATAATATTGTTGATCATCATTTAATTCATACAAGTTGTATCTCACCACTAAACAACGGTCACCAATTAGTAATTTCAACATATTCATCAGTACCGTCAATCCTAATCTCCGTAATATGTAACTGGGGCAAAGCAAGTACAGACATTTCCTGTATTCCGGATATAGGTACAATATTATTTTCAATACTACCAGTGGCCTCATATATAGGGTCAGACTGAACAATATCATCTCATACATAGTCTTGTATTATATGATTTGATACCAATGGGTCGCTCAATCAACTACCACCATCTCATGACAATACAATAAGCACATTATCTCCAGTACTATCACCTCATCATACATCATCTATGGTGGTAATAATTGATGATATTGATTCTTGTGCATCTTGAATCGGAACAAGAGGAATAACATCCATTGTGTCTAACTCTGTCTCCATTGACATGACATAGTTTGACATTAATGTCTGACATATGATGACAACAATAGACACAATAGTTAGACAACTACGACAATTTTTGACACTGTACAATTTTGCTTGTTTTTTGTCTGACATATTAAATCACATTAGCTGATAAAATGCCTATAAAATAAATTAAATATAAGATCATCTTACAAAAGCAAATGTCTGACAATAAAAGAAAATTTAAGATGATATGTCTTGGTTATCATGACAAACTATGACATAGATATGAAAGAACTTGTCGAAATGCAAGATCTTTTTGTCCAAAAGAGTCAACTGAAGACATATTAAGTTTGACAACAAAACAAATATAAACAAAAATTACATACATATAATATAAAACGACAGACAAGAAAACATAGTATGTTACTAAACTATCGTACCATATAAAACCTATCAATTAGACAATAATACAATTAATAAGCATCAACAAAGGATGTCATGCTAACAGTTGGTTAGAGGATTTTTGTTTTTTATGCTTGTAGAGTTACTAAAATTTCGTATACCATCACTAATCAAGAATTCCAAATAGATTCTTGAACTGCTCAAACAAAAAAGTTGTTTAACAGTTCCTTGTATATCTTGGGGCCGTATAATAACACCCACCCGGGTAGGTTATTACACACTATAGGCCCTTGTGATCGACTTTCTTCTCTATACTGATTTATATCAAATTATTGCTTAGGTAGTGATATGATATAGCTCTGTGTTCAGGGTGTGTCGGTCACAAGGCCGCAAACACACTTCTGAATCAGCTTGTTTTTCTTGCTGATTTTTTTTATACTCAAAAATAGGAAACAATTGATTTTTGGTGGGTATTATATAAATTATTAATGAGAATAGTGTTATACAACATACCACCCCATTAAATTCATGATATAACACAAGAATTCGGCATCACTACACTCACTTTTAGTCATTTTATAAACCAAATACATGAAGTACCATCTCAACTGAATCAAACAATATATCTCACTCAAAGATAATCTTGAAAATCTGGTCAAAAATATGACGATGAAAATCTTTGAGGTAGAAGATGAGATTATGAATAATGTACTACCCGATCTGCTCGTGATCGGATATGTCACAGCCGTCACCCAACACCCAAATGCAGATAAACTCAAAGTATGTCAGATTGACTGCGGTACTCATGGAAATTTCCAAATCTGTACTGGAGGAGAAAATATAGCTGAGTGACACTATGTGCCAGTAGCGCTGCCTGGGTGCTATCTGCCAGCGATTGACCTCAAGATTGAGCCAAGACCTATGAGAGGAGAACAATCCAATGGAATGATCTGCTCAAAAGAAGAGATTGGAATACCGGAAGACACAGACAAACATTGGATATGGTTATTAGATGAAGATCTTCACGACCTATCAATCGAGGACAGAGGAATAAGTATGAAGGACAAATACCCATGGATGGAAAACACCCAATTTGAGGTCAAAAACATTGCGATCACAACGAGGCCTGATTTGACTGGATACTGGGGGGTAGCATGTGAGCTCAATGCAGTGTATGCTGATAGCGGTCTCGTGCAGTTTAATCATGTGCCAACAGTGCTCGATGAGCTACACCATATCAATATCAGTGAAGCACTACACACAGCTCCCAATGCAAGTAGATGAATACAGCTTGATACTGACTTATGTGCGTGTTATAGTCTCGTTGAGTTTGATGGAATCACAGTCAAACCTAGTGACTTGTATCAAAGGATGATGGTCTACAGCACTGGAGCAGTCCCAAGAAATAACTGGGTCGACTGGTCTAATAATGTTATGAATTTGACATGACAACCAGTTCACTGTTTTGATAGTAGTAAGCTTGTAGGCAATATTATTGTGAGGAGCGCAAATGATGGAGAACAGTTTATCGATCTCCTATGAGGCGAGCATGTGCTTCAGAAATGAGATATTGTGATCTGCGATCAAGAGAAGATCATAGCACTCGCAGGTATCATAGGATGAATGAATACTGCGATCAGCGAAACTACTACCAAGGTAAGTGTGGAAGTAGCACAATTTGACCCAACTCAAGTACGCAAGACTGCTACCAGACTGGGGCTCAGAACTGATGCAGCAATCAGATTTGAAAAATACATCAATCCATACCGGACACAATACTGTAGTATGATCGTAGCAGCCCAGATCAATAAACAAAGTATTAGTCTCAGTCAGAGCACGTATCTTGGTATCAGCCATGCAACAAGCAAGATGCCTACTCGTACGCCTGTGACTGTGTCAGTAGCCAAAGCTCAACAATTTATCTGGGGTAATGGACAAGCATATAGTGGTGAACAAATGAAAAAGCTCCTCGAAAATTTATGATTTGTTGTGAGTCTGGATGGTGATATAATGGTATGTATGCCACCAATCTGGAGGTCTCCGGTAGATATCACTCACGCACAAGATATCTATGAAGAGATTGGTAGAATTGTATGATATGAAAACCTTGGTGCGCAGACACTCAAAACAAGCACTACGCCACAACCCAACATCATCCCACAAGTCGTGATGAAGATCGAAGATACGATGGTATTGAAGCACGGCTACGATCAAGCAGAGACATATTTGTGGACAGAGCAGAAATATCTCGAACTCCTCGGACAATATGATCCCAACTCATATACCCTCCTCAATCCACTCAGTCCTGAGCAGACGATCATCAGACCGATGTTGTACCCAGGACTCATCCAGTCAGTAGTTAAAAACCACAGAATGCATGATGAGATCAAGGTATTCGAAGCGGCTCATGTAGTAGATAGCAATGGGATCGAAACTCATCATGTCTGTATGATAAGCTATACACCAAAAAACAAGAACACACTCAATGATGCGATCATCCAACATAAAACGATCTTGTCGGACATTGTCGGACAGTATAACATATCCGCTACAGATAAAGCATATCTCCACCCTACCAAGCAGGGAGAGATTAAAGTTGGTCATGAAATAATCTGACTCGTAGGTCAAATTCATCCACTCGTGTGTGATGAACTCGGACTCAATATTGACTATCAACTTGTGGTCACTGAGGTAAATCTCACAGCTCTCATCACACAAGGCTGGACGTGAGTCAAGTCAGGCAAATCATATCTCACCAACCAACATCATATTATTACTCGTGATGTATCATTTGGTCTCACAGGTAGTGCGACTTATGAGCAGATCTTGAGTATTGCACAATCTGCCAAATGAATCAATAAAGTAGAAGTATTTGACCTGTATCAGCCAAGTCCTGAGCTCAAGACTATTGGTATAAGATTCACGATGGTCTATGACGAAGCTCCAAGCACCGAATCTGTCACCAAGAAAGTAGAATATATTGTAGGACAAATAGCGAAAATTGAGGGAGTAAGTGTGAGGTAAGGGAGATTTTTTAGATCTTTGGAGACTAAAATGAAAAACAGAAATATTATTATTTGTTTTATTTATCGTGGTGAGCTATTGTTATTACTACAATACAAAAAATGAAATTGATGGACGTTCCCCAAATGATGAATAAAGTCTAGTGAGTTTCCTTGCAATGCTGCATACAGAGAGCTACTAGAAGAAGCTGGTATACTAAATATTGAGCTCATTCCAATAAATAAAGTACCAATATTTGCCCCCTATTACTACAATAAGCACAAACCACTTATCCCTAGCTCTAAGTGACACAAATATCTCTGAAAAGAGATATACTTATTTCAAGGGTCTATCGACCCCAAAATAAAAATAAAAATCGATAATAATGAAATTTCTGATTTTTGCCGAGAAAAAAAAGAGCATATTAAGAATAAATTTTATGACAAAAATTTATTGAAAATTATATATGATTACATATAGTTTATGTGTTTTTTATAAAATAACCCCTAAAGATGAATATTTATCCTATTGCCAATACATCGAAATGAGGTCTCTTTTATAAAAAAGAGTTAAATGAAATTACAAGTCAGAACAAGATCGATAAATACTGATGATTTCTTTCATTCTGAAAGCAAAATACCAAAGAAATAATATTAGATATCTTTAAAGATTTATGAATCAAATTGGACGATAAATTTATTAAAGATCTTTCTTCAGTATCATTTCAGATCAGAAAGAAGATTAAAGATGAACAAAAAGAACTTATTGAGATCTTAGATAATCCTAATTTTTTAATACCGTATGCATATTTACTTAGTTGATTCAATACACACTCTCAATGTTTTGTATCACAAAATAACACAAATTCCATTGATGATTTTAGTGAAACTATAAAAATACTTCTTAATACAAACAAAATAATTACTAAAAGCTTTTTGTGTGCTCATAGAGAAAATAAAGATATTGTCGCGAACGAGCTGGTAAATAATATTAATATTTACGACTTTCATAGAGCGGAAAACCTCTTGTTATGAGTCTTGAGCAATACCAACAACAACCATGAAATAAATTTCTTCAATATGCAATGAAATAAGATAGGAGTAATGTGAGTTTTTCCGAATATCTTTATTAAATATTTATTGGAAGGTAGGTTAGGCGAACTCTTACGCCAATTAAACAATCATTTGCATCAACTACAAACACACAGTAAAGCAAGTCAAATTAAGCCAGTGGATGAACATCATAAAAACGTAGAACAATTTTTAGCACAAAGATACTGAAGTAACTGGTGAGACATAGACCTAATCGATACAAATAAAAGTGATCCACTACTTCATATCGCTTACCACGAAACCATGCCCTCCATGAGGAGGGTAATTGGTGCTTTAGATATCTTTTATAACAATATTAGTAACAAGGAGCTGTCCAAAATTATAAAGCTAAATCAACAAAATTCTGATATCAGTTCAATGGAAATAAAAGAAATTATTGAGATTTTTTTAAATCAAAATATCACACAAAAATCTATTTATGAAACAGCTTTCTATTATTTATGGTGAAAAGAAACATACTTAAATCAAGGAATTGGTTTTGGTTTTGACAGGGATCATGACTACTACCAAACTCTTTCATTTAAAGCTGGTTATAATTTTTTACAAATAACTAATTGATCTCCTCTTTTATACGCAAAAAGAACTTGAAAAAGATCACTAGATAATATTAGGGAAATATCCTTTAGACAATTTTGGCACTTTAACAATGTTTAAACAACAAGACGACATCCCTATAAGTCTATATGCCCATAAAGATGTGGTGTGATTTTTTGTAGTCTCTAAAAATAAAAATGGAACAATTATGCTGATGTATGGCAATATACCAGAGAAATATCTCAAACAGGGATTAATATTGACATGTGGAAAACAAAAAATTACACTCAAAACAATTAATAAAATTAACAAACACTATTATATTTGCTCATTTAACAACAATAATCTTATACAAAGCTGAGATTTCTTAACATACTACCATAAAGAAACCATTAACAACTGATACATTGTTAAACCATATTTAGATAATCGAATATGAGTTAGCTTAGCAACAAGACTAAAAGAAAAATACCCTCAAATAAAATTAATACAAAGTTTTGATGAGGAAAAATCATTAACCTACTCATGTTTTCCAGATAATAATGATTTATCGATAGTTATAGACACAATACGACAAGATTTTCTTAAGGATCCCATTGATCTTGATAAAGTATATTCGATAAAAAATACAAAATATACAAAAAATATCAACTACATAGAACACCCTCACGTAGCTTTATTAGATACCAATTACAACTTCCCATTAGAAATAGATAAAATAAAAACAAAAAATAAAAAATATATGTTTATGTGTGCAATTACTGAATGACATTGACCCAATTCTAGTGCAAAGCTGGAAACAATTGAGAAGCTATATTTAGTTATTGAACTTATTATCAAATGAAAAATATATTGATTATAGGATGATGATCAAAAGTTTGAAAAAATCTCATTAATAAATTAGCCGACAGTAAACTATATCGCTATCATATTACATATAGCAAAAAGGAGAAAATTAGTAATGATAGCGAGTATGTATTAAATTTATCATCAGATGATTCAATTAGTAGGTTCATAGCATGAGTAAGAAATATAATATTTGATGCTGTCATATGTCTTAGTGCAACCTATACGGCCGATGTTGATGATAATATCAAAAATTATGAACAATGTGCAATTAGTGCTCTAAACTATCGTAAACTATTAAAATGACTAAATATATCAAAAAACTCTAAGATATTATTCTTTACTGATGGAGGCACATGACATCCTAAGCTTGGATATTATTCATATTCGATTTCTAAAGATATACTTAAATTAATAATACCAAAACTGGCTATTGAAATGATAGACAATATCATTATCTGAATAGACATGTGACCAGTGTTAACAGCAAAACAAAATATCAATAAGAAAGAATTCTATCAAAGATCCATTGTCCAAGTAAAAAGTCCTATAAATGGACTTATTAATCTTATAATTTTTTTATGTAACGAAGAAAACTATTATAGCACTTGATGTATTATTGATTTTACTGGTTGAGCTTATATTTTAAGAAATAAAAATAATGCAAGAGAACAACTTATATAAAAACTATCAACAATACTTAGACTGATGATTAGATATCCAAAAAGATGTTGGAACTTTTGACTTTGATTGCCTGTATCCCATAATTGGCCCTACTGGCAGTGGGAAGAGTTTTCTTATAAATCAACTTACACTTCCGTCATTATTCTCATACAAATACTCAGAATTCCCATTTGAAGCTAAGTGAAAACAAATCCCTATTACGAAAGAAAAATTTAATCAAATGCTCGAAAACGGTTTGTTTTTTGATGTATACCAAGAAGATAATAAATATTATTGATACTCTGTTATTGACTACTTTATCCTAAAAAAAGAGTTTGGTAAAGTGTATATAGAAATATCACCTCAAAACTATTTCTCATGATTAAGATATAAATATAGCAGACTAATTATAATCAATCCAACAAAAGAACAGCTTATAAAAAACATACTAAAAAGAGCGAAAGAAAGAAATTATGACGAACATAAAATAGGTGAGACCATTAAACAACAAGAAATAGAAAAAAAATTAATAGAAAAAATAATCGAACAAAATCCTCAAAGCATTATTTTGGATAGTATGGATTTAGACAACAGTGATTTAGTTAAAACTTATCTAAAGTGTAATTAAGGCAACAAAATAATAACAAGTCTTTATCTAATTTAACCACCTAAATGAGCAATTCAACAACGGAAGCATTTGCTTCTTTTATGAGATCTCTTTGACTTGATTTGTCAAAAGATTGATTAGACCAAACACCATATAGGGTTGCTAAGATGTTTAAGGAAGAAACATGTAGGGGTCTTTTTGAAAAACCACCAAGATTAACCGTCTTCCAAAATGATTGAAACTACAGCTGACCAGTACTTATCAAAAACATAAGCGTTAAAAGTCTTTGTGAACATCATTTCCAACCATTTTTATGATATGCTCATATTTGCTATATACCTTGAGAAAAAATTATTGGACTGTCAAAATTTAGTAGAATTGTAGATTATTTTTCTCGTCGCCCACAAGTACAAGAAAGACTAACAATGCAAATATTTAACTATCTTAAAGATATTTTACAAACGGAAAATATTGTAGTTTATATTAAATCTGAACACTATTGTATGAAGGTAAGAGGCGTATCAGAACACCAATCAGAAACCATAACACAGTGTTTTTGATGAAAATTTTCCAACGTAGAATTTGCAAGTCAAAACTTTTGGAATCTTATAAAACAATAATACTTACTCTACCCAATAATTCTGATATGTAATTCCCTCTAGTGGGGAGTTTTCACTATCTCTCATATATCTACGAAACCAGGTGCGTTGCTTCTTGGCGAGGCGACGATCGCCGAGCTGCATGAGTCTGATGCACTCATCGCGATCATACTCTCCACGCAGATATCACATGACGATCGGATACAAGATCGGCTTCTTGGTCGTCAAATGATCAGCGTATCACAGTGAGATCAGGTGCTGGATCTCATCAACAAACCCATTATCTAACATCTGCTCAATCCTACGGTTGATGAGATCATCACCACTAACAGTATCTCTCCACAACCCAATCATAAGTAGTGGACGAATCGGTGCTTGCTTGGTGATAAGTTCTGCTTTTGTCTTGCCAGTAGCACGAATCATCTCTAATGCCCTGATGATGAATCTGATTGAGTGAGGATGATGACGAGCTGCTTCTACTGGATCAAGCTGGGTGAGTAAGGCGTGACAATATCACGGCGATTGTGATTCTAGATTCTCAAGGTGAGCACGATACTCATAGTCAGCACTGATATGAGGAAGTCAGAAATTATAGTAGACCATATCGATATATAGTCCCGTACCTCATACAATTACTGGGATCTTGCCACGTGTCTGAATCTGTCTGACACACTCGTGAGCATCGGTCTGCCGCTGTCCTGCCGTATAGGTCTCATCTGGATTGACAATATCAATGAGGTGATGAGGAAGACTTGCACGAATCTCAAGACTGATCTTATCGGTACCAATATCCATATAACGATAGATCTGACGCGAATCGGCGCTGATCACCTCTATGGGGAAGTGTTCACTGAGTTGAAGTGATAGTGCTGTCTTGCCAGTGGCAGTCTGTCCCCAAATCGCAATCATACCATCTGGATAACAATCCAGAAAATATTGTACGTCTACTGCAATCTGCTTAATATCATAACGAGGAATTTGATTGGTGTGCATCATAAGACTATAATCAAAACAAAACTATAAGCAAAGCAACTTGATATATCTATATAGGTGATTATACTATCCATATATTTTATTGTTTATACTATTTTCATATGAAAAAATGATATCATCTTCACCTCGAAGAAGAAACAACCACCAACACATCTTATCGTAAAGTATTGTATACATGACAACACATACAACTTGTGTTGATGTCGCTCAAACCAAAAGAAGAAATTGGCCTAGAAACACACCACGAAAATGATCAATTCTTCCGCTTTGATGCATGAGAAGGAATGGTACTCATCAACAACATTACCTATCGTGTTAATGACGGTGACGCAATTATTGTACCAGCATGAGCACAACACAACATTATCAATACTTCGGAGACAGAAAATCTACAATTTTATACAATTTATACACCACCACACCACGCAGATGGGATCAATCACATCGATAAAAACTATGCAGATACACACGAAACAGAGTTTGATGGAACTACGACTGAGTAGATATTATTTTGATTTGAAATTTACTATAACTTATGTATACACTATGTTACATTTGTTATGGTCTATGGTCGTGTAGCTCAGCTGGTTAGAGCGCATCTCTGATAAGGATGAGGTCGATGGTTCAAGTCCATCTACGACCACCATTATATATCAATGGTCTTCAGTTATATGAAGATTTTTTGTTTTTGTGTAAGCCTCTTTGAAATATCATATAAAATCACTATAAGTGTATTAGTTTTTCAATAATTTAATACATTGGTTTTAATTTTTAGCATATTATACATGTCTAGTCGCATTGCAGACCTACTTTATCCCCATGTATCTAGTGATCTGAGTCTCCTCAAACAACAATATCCTGATCGTGAATGAAACAAGATGGTAGTCAGATTTGCACCATCCCCTACTGGTATGTTACACTTGTGAGCAGTCTATACCTGTATGATCAACACATTATCCAACCCAAACACTGACAAGATTTTTATATTGAGAATTGAGGATACCGATCAGAAAAGACTTGTAGAATGATCAATTGAAAAAATCATTACTGGTCTGAAATACTTTGGAATTCAATTTGATGAATGACCACTCCAAAAGACCGGTGACACATTTGATAGCGTAGGAAACTATGGTCCCTATATTCAAACACAAAGACAACATATATATGATAGCGTCATCAAATATCTCATTGAACAGTGACACGCATACCCATGCTTTCTCACCGAAGAAGAGATCGCTACAATTCGTACATGACAAGAACTGCAAAACAAGCTACCTGGAGTGTATGGCGCATATAGTACATATCGTCATACATCAACAAATGATATCATACAGCTTATTCAAGAGGGTAGACCATATGTGATTAGACTCAAAAATAATTATGGACTAGGAGATAAGGTTCAGTTTTATGATCTTATCAAATGAGACACTACAATGTGAGCGCCACATCAGGACACTGTACTAGTCAAGTCCAATGGTATTCCTGTATATCATCTTGCTGCAATGGTTGACGATTGGTTGATGGGAGTCACACATATTATCAGGGCTGATGAGTGGTTTGCTAGTGTACCATTACACATCTATATATCATGATTATTCAACCCACATCCACCACAATTCGCACACCCATGACCACTACTCAAACTGGATAATGGCAATAGACGTAAACTCAGTAAACGTCATGATCCCGAAGCAGATGTACATGAATTACTAAAATCTGGTTATGAGCCGGAGGCATTGATCAACTATCTTGCAAATATTATTAATTCTGGATATGAAGATTGGTGGTTAGAAGATAAGACAAGAACACATCATCACTATCAATTTGAACTCAGTAGAGTAAATAGTGCTGGAGCAATCGTAGATATGATCAAAGCCAATGCCGTAAGTCAAGACACATTCGCACGCTTTAGTGATGAACAAATTTATCATAATACACTAAACTGGGCAACACACTATCACCTAGAGTACGCCACAATACTTGAAAATAACAAAGACATATGCTTACAGGCAATCAGTATCGAGCGTCATGAGGGCAATGATCCCAAAAGATTTATCACCTATCAAGATGTAATCAATCACTGTAGACTATTTATCGATAGTGAGTTTGACACAATCGAATACCCAGCAGAATGGACTAGTCTGACCTGATATCAGGTCAGTGATTTTATCAAAGTTTATCTTGATAGTCTGGATCTATCATTAGATAAAGAAACATGGTTTGCTCAGCTCAAGGAGATTGGGGGTAAACTATGATATGCTGCTAGCAATGCAGAATTTAAATCATGATGATATATTGGAAAGGTAGGAGATCTTGCTATGGTTTTGCGTATTGCATTATGTAAATCACCTAGAACTCCAGACCTACATGAGACCATGCAAGTAATGGGAGTAGAGAGAGTAAGGACAAGACTAGGACAACTCGTCCAACTATATTGCTAGTATCTCCGTGAGCACTGTTTGATCACTAAGAACATTAGCCCATATCATACCACATTGATGATCAAGAAACTATATAAACTCACTACCAAAGAGGTAAACTATCTTCTCAAACGCAAACAATCACTATACAAACATGGATACAAGATTTTGTGGTGTGTGCAATATCCCAATAATCAGTATCATCAAACTGGCATCCAAGTATCCGCCAAGATACACAAACATGCTGTTCAAAGAAACATCATCAGGAGAGCATTTTATGCATCACGAAAAAATCATATTGAAAACAGCATCAACAATCACTATTACAAACTATTTGTTATTATTCACCCCGAACACTGTAGCGATCTACACACCATACTACAACAATCAGACTCTACAACAACACACTACGTCCTTGTACAACACTTTAACCAACTCATTCAATCAGTCCTATGAAGCATTATTCACCAATGATTACGTTCTTGATCAACAAAACAAGTACAATCTGGAACAACATGAAAAGCAAAAACACCGTAACTCATCATGATGATCCCGATATACAAACAACAGATGAACCATCTAACGACATCCATCAAATATGGTGAATGTCTTTTGCTTTTTGGTTTGCTGGAGTGCTGATTGTGTATGTATGATATCTACTATACTCATCACTAAATCTTATCTATCTCATTTTCACTGGCTATATTTTGTCAATGGCTACGGAGAAAATGATTGGATGGTTTCAAAAGAAGACAGGGAGTAGGGGCTGGTGAATTTTTTTGTCATATTTCATTTTTCTTGCAGTATTGTTGAGTGGAGTTCTTATTATGATACCATTTTTGGCAACACAAATATGAGATATTTGATCGATTATTATAGGGGCAGTTAATCAATTACAAACACAACTTCAAGTGCAATGAATTCAAGGGATTGTAGAATCAAGTATGCTCCCCACAGTACTCAAAGATAACATTATACAATCAATAGCATGAGAAGATACAGGACAAAAACTACTACAGCTACTACAACAAAATATCAACCAAATCGCAAGCACAAGTAGTACCTATATTCAAGGAGCATGATGAATAGCGGTAAGCATTATTTGATCCATATTTAATGCATTTACACAAGTCGGTTTTGTATTAACACTTGCCGTATTGTTCAGCGTAGAAAAAGACAATATGATGAAACTCATCAAAAGACTGGATCGTAAATATCGTACACATCGACATCATAAAATCGGTCTAATGTACGAAAAATTGTGATTCTGGATGAGTAGTCAATTGTTATTATGTTTATTTATCTTTACTATGACATGAGCGTGACTACTTATATTAGCTATTTTTGGTATTCAATTACCAAGTATCTTCTCGCTTGCTATTATCGCATGATTAACAGAAATGATTCCCTATGTCTGACCACTACTTGGTAGTGTACCAGCTCTCTTAGTTTGAACACTCAATCATGGTATGTGGTGATTTGTATGAGTGTGATTGTTGTTTTTTGTGATTCAACGATGTGAAAATAATATTTTGATACCATGGGTAATGAATAAAACACTATGAGTCAGCTCATTATTAATTTTTATATGTATGCTTATTGGTGCAAGTACACTATGATTTATTGGTATTATTCTTGCAGTACCAATTGCTATCATCCTATCCATTGCTACTGATAAGTAAATGAAATATCGTCACTATTTCTATCATTGACTAACAATTACTATTGCATTGTGTGCTATAGGATTTGTGTGGATCAACGATTATCAAATTTCTATTACATGAAATCATATTTATTATCGTCCAGAAGAGCTTCCTCAAGCACAAGCGGTCATGATTTTATGAGCAAGTGTTCGTAGTGACTGAACATTGTCTCGTATCTTAAAAGATAGGGCAGATATGGCGATTATCATCTATCAAATGAATAAGGCTGATCGTATTCTCATATCAGCAGACAATAGTACATCACACTATGATGAAACTCGTGCTATTCGTAACTATCTCGTATCTCAGTGAATTAACACATGAGATATTTTTCTTGATTTTGCGTGATTTGACACATATGATAGCATGTATCGTGCACATCATATTTTTCAAGTACAATCACTAATTATCGCAACACAAAAATTCCACCAACCACGTTCGGTCTATCTTGCTCGTCAACTAGGCATCGAAGCACACTGAATTGTTTCTGATACTCGTATTTATCGTGATGATTTACGCAACAATCTACGCGAAATGATTGCAAGAGTAAAAGCTTGGTTTGATATTCAGCTATGATCTTCTGCAAAATTTGGAGGAGAAGTAGTACCTATCACTGGAGAAAGTAATGGTACACAATAGTTATTTATTCTCCACCTTGTAGTCTCCACATTGCAGCATACAATCATCATAACTGCAATAATTGATAGTGTGTTCAAGACTCAACAATTCTTCCTCTTTCCATTACATAAATGATATCAGAGCGCATTATTGTGCTTAGTCTATGTGCAACCACAATTGTCATTAAATGAGGATTGGAATATGAAACGTGTTCAATAGTATCAGAAATCTCTCTTTCTACAATACTATCAAGCGAACTTGTTGCTTCATCAAAAATAAGTACCTGAGGATTACGCAATAATGCACGAGCAATCGCAAGGCGCTGTTTTTGACCACCTGACAGTTTGATGCCTCATTCCCCAATAACAGTATCTAATCATTGAGGCAAGTCAGCAATAAAAGAAGTTAATGAAGCCTGATATATTGCTGTTGTAATTTGCTGATCACTGGACTGAGGAGCAACAAAGAGCAAGTTTTCTTTGATTGTACCAGAAAATAATTGTGCATCTTGTGATACAATACCAATTTGTTGTTTAAATGCTGTAACATTGATGCTAGTAGTTGGTATATCATTGATCATAATACTCCCACTTGTTGGTTGATATAATCAACATAATAGTTTCAATATAGTAGATTTACCACTACCACTAGGTCATACAAACGCCACACGCTGTCAAGCTTGCCATGATGCATCAATATGATGCACAACCTCTTTGTCTTCGGTATATCAAAATGATACATCCATCATAGTCATTGACATAACAGTATCAATTATTTGAAGATGAGAATCTGATGGTTCAGGGATTTGGATTAAAATCTCTTGAAGAATTGTATGATTCGCTTTGGCTTCTTGATAATTTTTCACTACTGTACCAAACAGTGACAACTGTCCAAACACAAAAAATGAATAAAAATATAAACTCATCAACTCACCAACCGTCAATCCACCAACATATACTAAATATGCAAGCAATCCAATGAGACTTGTACTCATTGCATTAATGACGGTTCCCTGAATAAACTCAATGGACCTAACAGTTTTGACTTTTTTGAGCTCTAATTCGAGAATATGAGCATTGGCAATATCCAGTCTTTTGGTTTCTTGTTTGACAAGTCATAACATCTTAATTAATGATACATTACGAATAGACTCCGTAATAGATCATGCCACCGTATTGGATTCAGCAGATATAATCTCTTGTGCTGCTTTAATCTTTCTAGACAACATCAGCGTAGTAAATCACATTACTGGAACCAAGATTGCATACATTAAGGTTACTCTCCAGTCTACTGTTGCAGAATAAATCAGAACAAATACTACACCCACTAATGCAAAAAATACCACATTAATGAGGCTTGCAATATAGGTCTGGATTGAGTCTTTTGCTTTGACGAGTTTGGCAAGGAGTTGTCCCGATTGTTGATTTTCAAAGACGGCATACGGAAGAGAGAAGGTATGTGCAATCGTGTCTTGGTAAATACTTGTACCGATCTTTTGAGTCATCACATTGACAAAATAATCCTGAAAATTCTTGGCAATACGAGATACCATAGCGGTACCCACCATACCACCCAATCACCACAATACTCCAGTTACATATTGTTTGGTGGTAAATTCTACCACTCCCACTTGAGTCAGATAATTATCAATAAGCCATCTTAATACTTGAGGACTCAACAATGAAAACACTTGATTGATAGAGGCAAGAATAAGAACAAGGATAAGTAATTTTCGATATGGTTTGAGATAGGTGGAAAGAAAAGACATACAACAAAAGATAGAAAATAAAAAATGAGACTATTGACATAGATACCCATTTAACCATCCATAAATAAACATCACTATAATATTAGTCGATGTTCAACATCAACAACAATACTCAATGCATTAACAACTAAACCATATACAGATACCTACAATCTTATAACCTCATAACTCACTAATTTTGTATTAATAGTTTTCTGAATTGCGCGCTCATTAGCGTTCTGCATTGAACGACCAGACTTAATCTCAAGGAAAACAATCTTACGTAGATTGCCTTCACTAAGTCAGTCTAAAACCAAATAATCAAACCCCTTACCGATGAACACCATGTCTTTGAGATGATAAGGAAAATTTGGCATTACGGGAGCAAGTTGTTCAGAGATGTGACCGAGAGTAACACGTTTTGATTGTTGAATAGCGTCGCGGCGTTGGGTCTTGATAGCACGAGAAAAGGTATCTCATGAGATTGATTTACTCATCAAATATCATATAATCAATCAAATCCCAATACCCACAATAATCAATACTATTTCGTTCATATAATCGTAAGAATAAATGAAGACTTAATTTTTTCAAATATGATCTTAATTTCATATTGTCCCACATGATCAAACTTATCACATTTGATCATAGCAGCATCCACAGAAAAACCATATTTACTAGTTAACTCTTGAGCTATCGTCTTATTGTCTATTTTTGCATATAACTTACCAGCTGGACTGACCTTACCAGATAGAGATAGTCCTGATTCCTTAAGCGAGGAAACCATTGACTCAATATGCTGTAGCAAATTATCGTGTCATACTTGTTTTTTACGTTGATCAGCAGCAAGCTTATCAAGGGTATTTTTGTCTGCAATTTTAGCATATCACTTTGCAATAAGGACATTCTTTGCATATGCTGGAGCTACGCTCAGTATTTCGTTTTTACGTCAAATATTTTTTACATCCATCAGCATCACTACTTGAATTTTATCGTTTGCCATCACTTCAATATATTACAAACTAAAATAATAACCTATACTACAACACCATGATTATCAATCATCATAAACTATTCTGTCTTTGTAATTGTATATAGTGTCACATCATCATTGGGTGTTACAGTGTATACAATCTGTGGCGATCACCATATAACTATTGATCATTCTTGAATAATGCCCTGTTGCACTCTCCATGTTCATACACCAATTGGAGTACGTAGCTCATTACTCGTATATATATATCAATACACCTGAAAATTGCTCAAACTAGAGCCATAGTTATGTATCTTGTCTTTTGCAAAGTAATATGTCACTGGATCTAATTTCATCTCAAGTGTAGTGAGTTGATCATCACGAATCATTCATACATCGATCAATGCCTGCATTGTGGCTCATGTTGAAATAATTGTAATAAAGCGTGAATCAGATATAGGTATAATTGGGGTCCTATTAAGATGAATATTACGCAACCTATAAAGCAACTTAGCAACCTCTAAACGAGTTACAGTCTGATCCATAGCAACAAGAGATCTATCAGGAAGTAGTCAGACTTCTCGTCCTCTTGTCACATAGTTTCTATACCAAGGGTCAACATTCTCATCCAACATTGTACGATCAAACATTCTTATCAACACAGCAATCAGCTGTCATCTTGTAATACCTTGTTCGGGATTAAATTGAGAAGATGGTCTAAATATTCCCAATGAACATGCATCATTAATCTCTCATATCGTAGTTTGATCATATCTTGAAATATCACCATAAGCACATGTTGTGTTTTTACGCTCTACATTGTTAAATACAGAACGAGAAAGAACAGAAAGCATTTTTGCAGCATCTACTCTTGTGAGATAATTATTGGGTCTAAACTCATTAGGATCACTAAATTTTGTAATTCATTCATCATAAATCCATCTCAATGCCATCATAAACTCAGCATCACGTTCAATCTCAGAAAGTTGAGCGAGAGGATTGGTACGAGTTGGAGTCGCTGGTCCTGTAGAAATTATAACAGGCACAGATGCTGCTGTATTTGAAAATCCAGAAGTCTGACCCGTTAGCGAATTACCCACCAATTCATCAAGATATATGGTTGCATGTGTAATATTAATCATACATACCAACAACAAGGCTATCAAGTAACGCATTATATAATCTAGGATAATAAAATAAATAACAATTATCTAATATGTAATTCAACAACAATTCAATACTTCATTTAATTGACTCAGCAACAGATCAATCTTATCACAATAACTAAAGACTATATATCAATTCACTATAGTATTCTCATTAATGGTGTATAATAAATAAGAGCCATATATAACCAAAAACCAACAATCATTGATGGTAAAAATGCAATTTCTACCTCTTGGCTACCACTGGACCATCTGATTCACCAATACAATAATCATAAGGTACTAATCACAACCACATATCATAATACAAGTTGAATCACAGAAACAATACCACCAAACTCAGCAAAATTATTGAGTACATTATATCATAACACAAGAGGAGCAATAAAACCAAGTAACAACGCAACAACTACATCACCAAATCATAATCATTGATTTCGTGTACCATATTTAATCCAATGCACCATATATCCAAACAAAAATAACAGAAGAAACAGGAAAGCCAATATTATACTAGATTGTAACGAAATCCATAATATATCTGAACGAAATAGTGCTATATATCATCATGCGACCACCACACCAACAATCCAAGCAATCCAGTGTAAATATTGTGTACGATGATCATGAATCACCAATAAAACCAGTGACCAATTAATCATACACCAGCTTATAAGTGATATCAAGTCATATCACTGATATAACAACACCAACCAGGCTGTCACCGCAAAAACAAATCACATTATCAGTTCTGTTATAGGGCAAGATATTGGTATAGGAACAGCACAATATCTACATTTACCACCAGTGCTAATATATGAAATAAGAGGAATTAAGTCTTTTGACGATAATGTGTGTTTACAAGTTAAACACATTGACCTTCCTAAGAGTGCAGTCTTAATTGATTCTCGCCTATCCAATAGTACCAAACCAAAAGAACCCATGATGATGCCAACTATAAAAGCAATTATCACTACAAAAAACATCATTATCTCAATTGATAGTAAATAAAATAATCAATGATATCAAACAAATTACCCATTATTAATCTGTATCACCAATAATAATCTTTGTTCAAGTAGTAATTTTTGCCTCTAGTGCCCATCATGAATTTGCTTCAATTACATATGTAGCAGGATAAATACTTGAAATAGGTGTCTCATCAGTAGGTCTTGCTCCATAATACAGTGATACAACTTCTCATGTAGCATTGACAAAAATCATATCTAGTGGTATATATGTATTTTTCATCCAAAATGATCTTATTTTTTCATCTGGAAAGACAAAAATCATACCATCTCATCGTTCAATTTGTCATCTAAACATAAGACCATATTCATGTTTATAGGGAGTATCAGCTATTTCCACATATAAGCTTGGATTATCTTCTCAAGTAGATGTCACAAAAGTGACAGTTGTTCTCTCTCGATATTGATCAACTGCATTGCCTGTAAACTGAATATATCACATTATTCCCAACGATAGCAACAAAACTACTACACTTATGAGAACTATTTTGAGACTATATGATAATTGTTTAAATTTGGAGTATATGGTCATGAGATACACAATAAAATAAAAATATTATCATTCAATAGCAATTTTTGCGGCAACAATTTCTGAAATTTCTTTGGTAATAATAGCTTGTCTTGCCTTGTTATATTGAAGAGTTAATCAGCCAATCAATTGAGAACAATTATCTTTAGCAGACTTCATAGCAACCATACGATTTGCATGTTCTGTTAACTTACTTTGAGCAATAGCTGCAATAATCATATATTGTCTGATTTGTCTTAATAATTCTGTGTTAATTTCACTAATAGATGGTTCAATCAATGTTTCATCGTGCAATTGTTGGTATCAAGTTTGACGACCCATGTAACCAAATAAATCATCAATTTGTTTATGATGTAGTGGATAAATCTGCAACACCTGAGGTAACTGAACTAATGTGTTTTTGAAAAAGTTGTGCGCAATAGAAATAGAGCTATATGTAGATTGATATTCTTGTATATATGCGAATAATGATAATAAGTCTTGCTGTGTATATTCATCTCATAATATAATGTTACCAACAATAGAATATCATGATCTCACTGCAAACTCTAATCATTTTTTACCAATAACAAAGATATCTACACTTCAGTCAGCAGGATAATGTTGGTGTAATGTTCTAAACAATTTACTATTACTTGATCAACACAATCATTTATCACTAGAAACAAGGATAATTAAACGTTTATTTCAAGAAGGATTGACTGATGTGTCGAACAAGTTGGTATATGACCCGATACTCATTACTAATTGAGATAGATTCATGAAGTAATCCCTCAAAGACTCTGTTTTTTTCTTATTTTTTTGTAACTTTACAGTAGAAACTACTTCTAATGCTTTAGTAATTTTTTTGAGATTTTGAGTTGATTTGATGCGAGTTTTGATTTGCTTAAGACTTGGCATGACGGACAAGTAGATAAATAAAAAACATACTATACTGCAAAATAACCATTATCTACATCACTATACTAAAATAAAACATTTTATCAAATACATGATTAAATTTTCTTGCATTTATGTCATATTTATCTACATATGCCAACATGAAAATATTGATGATTAGTGATTATTGTACTCCACTGTGATGAATTGAACAATATATTGTCGATAGTAGTAATCTATTATCAAAAGATGGTCATACTGTGACTAGTATTGGCTCTAGACTACCATCATCCATGATACACCATATCAGAGGAATGATGTTATTTTGTACCTCTTTTAATGTACCATTATCTTGTGTACTCTGGTATCATATCATCAATAATCGTCCTGACATAATTCGACGACATTCTGTAGTGAGATATGTATGACGATTACCAATCTATCTTGCTAGCTGGTACAATATACCTATGATGATGATGTATCATGATCTATGATATTTTCATCCATATCCTAGTTTGGTAACAAACATATCTCAACTAGTACAACAATGGAATCTCAAACAGTGGATACAAGCATGAAGAAAAGTATGAAGATGATCAATACATCATATCATTCTCATGACTTTAAAATATTGGTCACTGTCCCTTATAAGAAGCATTCTTATCAAGCACATAACACTACATCTTGTACCTAGTGACTATATGATACCAATTGTGACACAACGATGAGTCCCTAAAAATCGTATCAGTGTACTATGACATTTTGGTAGAATCG
>Ga0209812_10000431_pt1 | contig 38938 bp, 42 predicted proteins | sample JI71714BDNA_FD_187502 | JGI IMG/M metagenome (GOLD analysis project Ga0209812, IMG submission 187502) | Wastewater effluent complex algal communities from Wisconsin, to seasonally profile nutrient transformation and Carbon sequestration -... | ecosystem: Engineered > WWTP > Effluent > Algae...
AAGTCTAATTATCAGATTGATGATGCTATTTTGGGTTTGATGTTATTATGTCTTCCTCTTGGAGCTATGACTTTCAATCCATTTGCAGCCATGATGATTCAGAAGTTTGGTATGCAGCGTATGACTGTCATTGGGATGTTTTTGTTATCTTTTGCTTATGCTATTCCTTTGAGTTTGCCTTATATTTTTGTTGTTCCTATAGGGTTGGTCACGGTAGGTGTTTGTATGACTACACTTAATATCGCAGCTAATACTATGGCTACTTCATTGGAGCAAACAGAGCGTATCAATATTATGTCTACGTGTCATGGTATGTTTAGTATAGGGTTAATGACAGGTTCGTTGATGCGTAGCCTCACTTTATTAATTGGATTATCAGAAAGTAAGCATATGTTTTTGATGTGTAGCATTGGTATTATACTGGCACTCATAGTAGCCAAAACGATATTGCAAATCAAATCTATGCCAGTAGTTCAAAATGAAGCTCCAGAAAAATTTAAGTTGATATTGCCCAAAGGAGCTTTGATGGTGATCATCATTATTAGTATTTGTATCAATGTGACCGAAGGCTCGATGACAGATTGGGCATCATTATACATGAAAGAGATTGTGGAGACAAGTCCATATTTTGTGGGATGGGGATTGTTTGGTTATTCTTCTTTTATGGCTTTGGGAAGATTTTTTGGTGATGGCATTATTCCTGTTTATGGCAAAAATAAAATATTGACTTATGGTGCTATCGTAGCATGTTTGGGGCTATTGACTATGATTATACTTCCTTACACTTGGACAGCCATATTTGGATTTGCTTTGATTGGATTAGGAGTTTCTTGTGGTGCGCCAATACTTTATGCTGCGGCAGCAAGATATCCTGGTATGCCCAACGCAGGTGGATTGGCCATCATGAATACCTTTGCGATGGGCGGATTTCTTCTTGGACCTGTGGTGATTGGGTTTATTTCTGATCTCACCTCATTGCCTGTTGCTTTTGGATTTGTAGCGGTACTAGGTATGTTATGGTTTTGGAAAGCAAAGGATGCTGACTTATTTTGATATATTCGTATTAATTAGAATAATAATCTAATATATTTTGTTATTTTGAATTTATATTTTATTTTTGTACGTAATTGTATAATTATTCCTTACTTCAAAATTAAAACAAAATGAACACAAACAGACTTTTATTGGGTGCTTTAGCTGGTTTTTTTGGCTATTTTATGTCAGGTTATTTATTTTATGTTGTATTGTTTAAGGATTTACTTGCATCTACCAACCCTGGAATGGCGAGTGTACAATCAGAGCCAAATATGATTGCCATCGTAGTGGGAAATCTGATGGGTGGTTTGTTATTGTCTTATATATTTGAACGATGGGCAGGCATCAGATCCGTATATACAGGAGCTGCCGCAGGAGCAATCATCGGATTGCTGATCGCTTTGAGTTATGACTCCATGATACATGGCACAACAACATTGATGACTTGGAATGGCGTATTGGTCGATGCTTTTATATATACGATTATCAGTGCCATAGCTGGTGCGTTGACTGCTTTTGGCTTGAGTTACAAACGAGTGTAAAATATAGAAATACAGAAATTTAAAATGAATGCCGAGATTTAATTTCGGCATTTTTTTTTACATTTGCCATCAGAATCAAATCGTATAAACCATGAAAGGAATTAATTCTATCTTTTTCGTTTTGTTATTCATCTCATTGGGACAAAGTTTATCTGGACAGATATATGAGCCCAAGTTGACTTTTGGTCTTAATTTTGGTAGGACTTTTCCTATAGGTAAGTTTGCTGATTTTCAGGATGGACTTGGTGGTAGTGGAAGGTTTTTTCATTTTCAAGCTGGCTATTTATTAAATAATGAATATACGATTCATGCTACGTTCCAACTGAACGGTGTGGGAAATAGAACATTAAATAATAGATATGGACATCTATTTCCAGAATATACCATGTATTATAATAATGCTAGTACTATGTTGAGTTTTTATCCAACGATAAATAAGAAGATATTTTTGGATAATGACTATAAAAAGCATTGGTTGAATGTCTTTGTTGGTGTAGGAGTGGAAATGAACTACACATTTTTTGACAGATCATCTTTCTCTAAGCCAAACTCAAATGAATCAGTGATTATCTTCAGTGATAGAAATTTTAGTCCACTATTTGTGCTAGGTAGTTCATATGAAAGATTTGTATATAAAGGTCTATTTATCAAAGTATTGTTTGATTATCATCTATCGAATTTTGGGACAGAAGACATCTTGTTCGAGGATTGGGGCAATAGGCAAAGCCCTGTGCGAGTAGATGATGTACATTTCGGATGGCTGAGTAGAATAAACCTAGGTGTTGGCTTTGGAGTGCGATTTCCGAATTTATTTAAGCCTAAATTAATGAAAAACTAAAACATAAAAACAAAAAGTAGAAAATATTTATAATTAATTATCGTTAAGAAACAAATTAAAGCAAACAAATGAAATACATTTTACCTTTTTTGATGATGATTTCTATAAGTCAATCCATCTTTGCACAAGACAACATCTACCTTCTTTATAATCAATTACCACTCACGGTCAATCCATCCTTGACAGGTTCAGGTTGTGCTCCCAGAGTAAGTGTGTACTATCAGCAACTTAGCAATGATTTTTTTGATTTTAACAATTATTACTCAAAAGGTATTAATTTTGATATTCCCATTGTATTAAAAGATAATGATAAAATTGGGTTAGGGTATAAGCTAATGCATGATGTGGCAGGTGAGTCAAAATTCTCCAACTTTGGAAATTACCTATCTGTAGCATACCACAAATCAATGAATAAAAATGTAGAAAGACCACAATATCTTTCTCTAGGTGTAGAAGCGGGAATAGCAAATTCATCTTTAGAAGGAAAAAATTTAAGGTGGCCAAGCCAAATAGGTCCAAATGGATTTGACCCTTCTTTGCCAGGGGAAGATATTGATTTAAGTGTGAGGTATTTTGATATAAACCTAGGAATGGCATGGACAGGCTACTTAAGCGAAAAAATAAAATCTACAGTTGGAATTGCTGTCAACCATATTAATAAACCCAACAGGTCACTTCTGGGTTCATCAGATGATTTAGAGCAAAGATTTGTATCTCATATTGCACTAGATGTAACTATAAATGATAAATGGAGTATTTTGCCTTCTGCTTTTTATACACACCAATATCAATTTGGTTATTATATTTTGGGTGCCAATATCGGTCATCAATTCTCAAATACAACAAAAGTTCAGCTCGGTGGAGGTTATGCTAAAAACGATCAACCATTTATTAATGCCACTTTAAATTATAAGATGCTAAATCTTGGTGTGGCATATGGTTTCGAGAACAAGGCTAGGCTAGACAGACTGGAAATAGTCTTGGGATATGCCTTTGGAGATTATTCATGTGGAAAATAAATACTAGCCTAGATTTACTTTTTCTTAGCCTTTTTCTTACCGTATCTTTTATTTGGTTCTGGAGTTAGCTCTATCAGGATTTGTTTTAGGTCCATGTTTTTGGTTGCCGTAAGATCTGTGATTTCTTTATAATCATCCTTGTCTAGCGACCGGACTTTTACTTTTTTACCGATATATTCTTCTACAGCTGTGAGCAGTCCTACTTCGTCTTTATCGCAGAATGAATAAGCAAATCCTTTTTTAGTACCACGACCTGTTCGACCTACTCTGTGTACATAAGCTTCAGGATGATCTGGCAAGTCATAATTCACTACAAAATCTACATCTGGTATGTCTATACCTCTTGCGCTGACATCTGTAGCGATCAGCATCATCGCTTCGCCACTTCTGAAAGCATTGAGCGTTTCCATTCGATCTTGTTGTTCTTTGCCACCGTGCATAAATATGGATTTTACACCGACTCTTTCCATCGCTTTTTGCACACGTTCGCATCTTACTTTGGTACGAACGAAAACTAATATTTTGCTATCAGGATTTTCATTGACCATACGTTCTAAGAAAAAACGTTTGTCATCCATATCCACAAAAATGACAGAGTGATCTACGTTTTTGGATACAGGATCTTTGGGAGATACTTGTATTCTGATAGGATTGGGCGTAAGCGTGTAAGCTAGGTTTTTTATTTCATCATCAATCGTCGCTGAGAAGAACAATGTCTGTCTTTTGCGTGGTAGAAAACGAAGCAAATCCTTTATATCCTTAATAAATCCACGCTCCAACATGTGATCTGCTTCATCCAATACGAGCAATTCTACACGATTGAGCTTAATAAACCCTTGACTAACAAGGTCAAACATTCTACCAGGTGTAGTAATTAGGATGTCTATTCCCTTTTCTAGCTTGGCTATTTGTGGGCCTTGTTCTACACCACCAAAAACTGAAAACGAATTTACCCTAGTATTTTTGGCAAGGGTCTGAAATACGCCATTTATTTGGATGGCAAGTTCACGAGTGGGTACCATGACGACACATTTGATACCATCTTCACGCTTAGTATTGAGTTTGCTGTGTAAAATATGGATGATAGGAATGGCAAAAGCAGCTGTTTTTCCTGTTCCTGTTTGTGCGATTGCTAATAGATCTTCACCCCGTAGGATGTTGGGAATACATTTGTATTGAATATCAGTAGGTTTTTTAAAACCCAATTTCTCTAGGTTATGTTTGATTTCATCTACAAAATGATATTGGGAAAAACGCATTGACAAAAGATATTAGGCCACAAAGGTAGCACAAAAATCAGGTTTTATATCAACTTCTTTAGAGTATGTTTAAATTTTTATTGCCTTATAATCAATATCTTATGAACCTGACTTCAAAATAATCTCATCGTTTAGTTCACTAAACTCTTTAATTCTTTTATCGTCAGAACCATAATCTATTGATTAGCAACTAAGAAAATTTTTAAACATACTCTTATTTTGGTCGATGCATTTAATTGGTATTTTGTACTTTTACATCTATTATGTACATTTAAATCGACGACATTGAAACCAAGTATAAATATTTCTGACCAATTATTTGAAGGTATCCAATACCACGAAACTGGCCTTCATTGTGGAGAATATGACCATTGTACTTTCAAAGGTTGTATATTTAGCCAAGTAGATTTGTCATATTCGATCTTTACATCATGCCGTTTTGAAAATTGTGACTTGAGCAATGCTAAAATAAATGGTACAGCATTTAGACAGGTTGTATTTAAAGAATGTAAGATGCTAGGTTTAAGATTTGATTTGTGCAATACTTTTCTTTTATCATTTGCTTTTGACCATTGTCTACTTAATTTTTCATCCTTCTATTTACTGAAAATAAAGAATACCCAATTCCGATCTTGCACCCTTCAGGAAGTAGATTTTTCAGAGTGTGACCTTACCAAATCTTCATTTGCTGAGTCTGATTTATCTGGTGCCATTTTTGACCAAACCAATTTAGAGCAGGCTGATTTTGCCACAGCATACCACTTTAACATCATACCAGAAAACAACAAGATTCTAAAAGCTAAATTTTCAAAACAGAATATAGAAGGGCTATTGAGTCATTATAAGATTATTATAGAATAGAGGAGAATTGTTTAAGGTCGAAGGTTTAATTGTTTAAGGTTGAAGGTTGCGTCAAAGCCTGAATAACGTTTTTCTGTTTTAAACTAATTTGTTTAAATATTGATAATCAACTGTTTATTTGCTTTTTGTGCAGAAAAACAGTTGATTATTAAATACATGTTATTTGGTTTAGTTGAATCTCAATCTTAGTCTTAATCTTAACCTTATCCTTTACACCTCTACACCTTTCATCATTTTATTCCAATATAAGTATGGAAGACCGTATTTTTTTAGCATCCAAAGTCTCCAATCTTCTTTCGAGCTATCAAAAATAAGCATTTGTTTTAGTTTCGGATCTGGTGTAAATTCGTTTTTGTAATTAAACTCAGCTAGCACCATTTTACCATAACCTGTTATCAAAGGACAAGAAGAGTACCCTTCATAAATTTTTGTACTTAACACATTTGTTTTTATGAGTTGTAATATATTGGCTATCACCACAGGCACTTGTTTGCGGATAGCGGCACCTGTCTTTGCTGTAGGAAGGGCAGCTACATCACCCAAGCCAAAGATATTCGGATATTTGACATGTTGGAGTGTGTTGATATTGACATCTAGCCATCCTGCTGCATTTACTAGATCTGATTCTCTTATAAATTTGGGTGCAGCCTGTGGAGGTGCAATATGCAGCATATCATAATGCATGGTGATTTCGTCAGGGGCAGCGGAAGTATCTGTAGTACCGTCATCATTTACAACGCACAAGTTTTCTTTTGGGCCGATATGTTTAAAAGTTATTTTTTGATTAGGTCCGTCTATTTTTATGGGTGCGTAAAAGGGTTTGAAGTCGATATTGTATCTCTGAACGACTTTCATAAGCGTATCAGCAATAGGTTTGACACCAAAAATAACAGAACCAGGCGTTGCGAAAGTCACTTTTGTTCTCGCTCCCACGTTGTGCATTTTAAAGTAGTCTGCGGCAAGGTAGGCTATCTTTTGTGGAGCGCCACCACATTTTATAGGAGTAGTAGGTTGTGTGAAGACGGCATGCCCACCTTTGAAATTTCTAATGACATCCCAAGTGTGTTCAGGATCTGTATAATTGCTACATACCACACCATGACCAAGTGCTTCAGTAAGTCCTTCTATCAAAGAAGTATCCATCACCAATCCAGAAGAAACTACCAAAAAGTCGTAAGAGATATCTCCATTCTTAGCAGTAGAAACTATGTTTTGATCAGCTTTGAAACCTGTGGCAAAATCCTTGATCCATGTTACATTTTTTGGTATCATATCAGCCATAGGTTTGGATGTTTTTTTGATATCATATGCGCCTGCACCTACAAGGGTCCAAGCAGGATGGTACCAATGCGTATCAGAAGGCTCTATCAATGTTATATCTACCGGCGCTTTTAATTTCATGAGTCGTGCTGATAGCATAATGCCACCTGTACCTCCACCTATTATGAGGATTTTTGTTTTTTTGTTGTTCATTTTTGCTGTGATTTTAATGATTATGAGACAAACTTACAAGTGTGCAGAGATAAAGATTGTAACATTTGTTACATTTGGTATATTTTCTTATAAATCCATCAATTTACAGAATAAAATATAGTGATATTAAATGATTGTGAAATATTGGTGATTGAATACCACAGTAGAGATTCCATCTAATACACCTTTTTATCCGATGGTTGATGTGAATGGATTTGCTAAAAGTGTTCATGTAGCTACCAATACATTGCTTACTATTTTAACAGGATTTCAATTACAAGTTGTGGAATAGGGTGGGGAAACAGATATGCTTTTAAAAGTATAGATTGGTCGCTAAAACGTCTCAAAAAGTAATTTTTTCTACGAAAAATATCTTCAAATGATCAGAGTCAGTTATCTTTGACATGATTATAAATAAAATGATATGGAAAAACGTAAATGTTTGGAATGTGGAGATCCTTTTGATGGTAGACAAGACAAAAAGTTCTGTAGCGATCAATGTCGTACTACCCATTTTAACAAACAAAACACTGATCAGAACAAATTTATGCGCAATATCAATAACATTTTGCGTAAAAACCGTCGCATACTCGAAGCACTTAATCCTACTGGCAAAGCTACTGTAACGAAAACAGCGCTCTTGGATGAAGGATTCAAATTTGCTTACTTTACGAATGAATACAAGACTAAAACGGGTAAAGTTTACCGATTTTGTTACGAACACGGTTACTTACAACTCGAAAACAACCTTTTTGCTTTGGTATTCAGAAAAGAATACGTAGATTGAGTAAAAATAGCGTCATGAAGGATTTGTTTGATAAAAAAGTATTAAAGACAAAACCAGAAAATTTTTCTCCGATAAGGGAAAAGTTACATGAGATTATTTTTGAAGCAGAGACAAGGGAAGGCAAACTCTTTGATGTACTGTTATTAGTCATGATATTTTTGAGTATAATTGCATTAATGATGGAATCTGTACCCGAATATTATGCGTCTTATCAGCATACTTTTCTTACCTTAGAGTGGATTTTTACTATTTTTTTTACCATTGAGTTTTTGCTAAGGTTGTATTGTGTTTATAGTCCAAAACGTTATATGATCAGTTTTTTTGGTATGGTAGATTTATTGTCTCTTTTGCCTAGTTATCTCACTTATTTTGTCCCTGGATTACATTCTTTGATGATCATCAGAGGACTTAGATTGTTGCGTGTTTTTAGAATTTTTAAATTAGAAGGTTTTATAGATCAAGGAAATATAATAGTTAGGGCACTAAATCAAAGTAGGAATAAAATCATCATTTTTTCTTCCACTATATTGATTCTAGTATCGATTTTTGGGTCTTTGATGTATCTTATAGAACATAATGTCAATTCCAATTTTGATAGCATACCGAGGAGCATTTATTGGTCTATCGTGACTATTACAACTGTGGGATATGGAGATATTTCTCCCACCACTTCTTTAGGACAGTTTGTAGCAAGTATTATTATGTTGCTCGGTTATGTGATTATTGCCATTCCCACAGGCATCGTGACTTCTGCCATCATCATGGATAATAACAAGGATGATATGAATACAATTACTTGCCCTAATTGTGCAAAGGAAGGCCATGATACCAAAGCTGTTTATTGTGATAAATGCGGTCATACTTTATAATTTTATACTTCACATCCAAATTTGACATTAATGACCATAAGAACATTTAAAACTGAAGACACAGATGAAGTTTTACATTTATTTGATGTCAATACCCCGGCATTTTTTGCTCCTGAAGAAAGAGATGATTTGATATTTTATTTAAAAAATGAAGTCGAAGATTATTTTGTTTTAAAGGTAGATGATGCCATTGTAGCTTGTGGTGGTTATAATAATGGACCAAAACCATTTGAAAAGCGCATTTCTTGGGATCTTGTCCATCCTGATCATCAAGGCAAAGGTTATGGTGGAGAGCTACTAAAGTTTAGAATACAACAGATTCAGGCAGATGGTTCAATCCAATTGATTACAGTACGAACTTCACAATTGGTTTATAAGTTTTATGAAAAACATCATTTTTTACTGCAAGAAGTGGTAAAGGATTATTGGGCAGATGGCTATGATTTGTATCTAATGTCTTTTGAATTGAGAAGATAAACTAAATTCTTCATCCAATTTTATATCTGTACACGTATATATTCAAAATCTTTTTAGTAATCCATTCATTTGCAATTCCCATTCAATCCTATTTTTTCCCTGTTCAGCAGGTATGAGTATAGTGATCATAATAATATCTTATATCTTTGGGTTGTAATTGGAAATATAAAAGTTGTTATTTGGTCATTCAAGTTGTAATCTTTAGAAAATCTTACTGAAAAAATGTAGGACCTAATGATGGAATTGTAACCAAAAACGCATTTAAAATAAAAGTAGTAAGATGATACTGGAACGAAAAATAGTATGGTTTATAATTTTGGTTGTTTTTTCTAGTTGTATGCACGAACCCAAAGTCGGAGATGGAGCTATGACCTTTAGTACTTCCACAAATGTAACCACTACCTGTGTGGGATGTCCGACACAACCAGTTTGTCCAGTGACTGATGATATTATTGTAAATGCATCTACTACTTACAGCACGTGTGAGCCAAATCCTATAGGACAAGGCACCTTCGTACTTGATGCGAATAATTGTCTCATTTGGACACCTTCATCAAATCAAACCGATATCGTCAATACATGCATCATCGCTTGTACTAACGGGGTTTGCGACACCATTTTTTTGGTGATATTCCCACCTGTTCCTGTCGATACTACTTCCACAGGTACTCCTTGTGACCCAAATATTGTTTATTTTGAAAGAGATATTTTGCCTATTTTAACTACAAATTGTGCTTTTGCAGGTTGTCATAATGCTGGTTCTGCAGCGGATGGAGTGAAGTTGGATAATTATCAGAATGTGATCAACACAGCTAAAGTAAAACCATTCAACCCTAATAATAGTGAACTTTATGAAGTAATTACAGAAAACGATCCAGGAGATATCATGCCGCCACCACCTGCTGCAAAATTGACACAAGAGCAGATTAGTATCATTGCAAAATGGATAAATCAAGGTGCTAAAAATGAAATGTGTGATTTTAATTCAGAGCCATGTAACATAACCAATGTAAGTTATAACACTTTTGTAAAACCAACTTTGGCAGCATGTACTACTTGTCATAAAACTGGAAACGTAGGAGGAGGTATCAATCTGGAATCCTATGCGGGTATGAAGTCAGCGGCAGAAAGTGGAAGATTATATGGCGCTTTAAGTTGGGCGGCAGGTTACAAGGCTATGCCACAAGGTGGAAGCAAGTTGTCAGATTGTCAATTGTCCAAAATTAAAAGTTGGATTGATGCTGGTGCACCACAAAATTGATCATATATGCGTATTATGTATATTGAATTCTTTATATTTGTGTTTTGAATTGAAATTGATTTTTAATCAAGCCTTAAAATAGATCTTAAATTTTTATAAATGAACAAGGTTTTTTTGATTTTAGTTATTGGGTTGGTAAGTCTTTCTTCTTGTTACTATGATTCTGAAGAAGATTTATATCCATCTGCTGGTTGTAGTACTGAGAATGTAAGTTTTGCAAATGATGTGAAACCTATATTACTAAATAGCTGTCTTTCATGTCATAACAATGTTTCTTTGCAGGGAAATATCACCCTTGAAAGTTATGATGACGTCATAAGTTATGTTCCAAATGGACTTTTATTAGGTTCCATCAAACATGATAGTGGCTATAAGGCAATGCCACAGAATGCAACCAAATTAGATGATTGTCGTATTTCAAAGGTGGAAGCTTGGATCACAGCAGGTGCTTTAAATAATTAATAGTTATCAAATTTCGTGGGATAGGTCAAGACATCTTCCAGTTAGTTAGCCTATTTTCATAACAATCACATAAATACTTAGGATGAAAAAGTATCTCATTATAATCGCTTTGCTAGCACTAATAGGTAGTGTGGTTGCATACAGAATGTATAACAAACCGCATGTCGAAACCGCAGATTCTACAGCAGATGTGGTCATTACACCAGCGGAATTATTGGCTGCTTATGATCAAGATGAAATGAAAGCTGATAGCCTGTATTTAGATAAAATTGTACAAATAGAAGGCATTATACTTAAAATTAATGAAGTGGAGAATGGTGGCAGTATTTCTTTAGATACTGGAAATCCTATGTCATCTATTATTTGTGAATTTGAAAATAAATCGGATGTATCTAATGTAAAAGTAGGTGATCAAGTTAAAGTAAAAGGTTTTTGCACCGGTAAATTGATGGATATCGTACTATCAAGGTGCTCATTATAAGTATTTAACAGTTTCTTAAAGTGTTTTAAGATGCATTTATGAAACTGTTATATAGATTGTTCGTCTGTATGTAGTTCTTTATTGACGTCATATCGTTTTACATAACAAGATCAATCTTATTTATTAATCATTTAAATATTTGAAAATGAAACATTTAGTAATAGTTCTATCACTTTTTTTAATAAGCTCAGTGGCAGTAAATGCCCAAAAATATTTTACCAAAACAGGACATATTTCTTTCTATTCAGATACACCTATCGAAAAAATAGAAGGTCATAATAAGTCATCAAGTTGTGTGTTGGATTTGGCAACTGGAAAAATGGAGTTTGGCGCATTAGTAAAAGGATTCCAATTTGAGAAAGCACTTATGCAGGAGCATTTTAATGAGAACTACATGGAAAGTAATAAGTTTCCTAAAGCTACTTTTAAGGGTCAGATAGACAATTATAAAGATATCGTTCCGACTAAAAATGGTAAAGTCAACGTGAAAGTTTCAGGCAAACTGACTATTCATGGTGTGACCAAAGATGTGACTACAGATGGTGTAGTGACTGTAAATAATGGTAAAATTGATGCTGATGCTCAATTTAATGTTTTGGTTGCTGACTATGGTATTACGGTACCTTCACTAGTCAAAGACCAAATCGCAAAGTCCGTCAAAGTAAAGGTGGACGTAACACTCGAAGCATTAAAATAATTGATTCATAATGAGAAACGTATTTTTTTTATTTTCATTCATATGCCTGTTTTCAGGAAGTCTTTGGTCACAAGAAGATGATTTGTTGTCCCTACTCGGAGAAGAGGAAACCATTGATTACACCAACGCAAGTTTCAAAACTAATAGAGTTATAAACTTACATTCACTAGAAAGTACAGCCAAAGGTGTGCTCGATTTTAAGATAGGACACAGATTCGGAACGCTGAATGGTGGATTTTATGAGCTTTTTGGTTTGGACAATGCATCTATCAGATTAGGTTTTGATTATGGTTTGTCTGATGCTTTGACCATAGGTGTAGGCAGAAGTGGTTTCCAAAAGACATATGATGGATTTATAAAGTACAAGTTTCTTAGACAAAGTACGGGCAAAAGAAATATGCCACTTACAGTAGGTGTATTGTTGACTTCTGCGATCCAGACTTTAAAATGGACTGATCCAGATAGAGATAACTTCTTTTCTAACAGATTGTATTACACAGGTCAGTTGATCATAGGACGCAAGTTTAATGAGTCTTTTACCTTGCAATTAAGTCCTACATTGGTCCACCGAAATTTGGTGGCTACTAATGCAGAAAAAAATGATGTGTATGCTTTGGGTACAGCTGCAAGGATCAAAATAACCAAAAGATTGGCTGTAAATGCGGAGTATATTTATCTATTACCTGACCAAGTAGCTCCTGGTATTACCAATTCGCTTTCGGTAGGTGTGGATATAGAAACAGGTGGTCACGTATTTCAATTGCATCTTACCAACAGTACTTCTATGATCGAAAAAGGTTTCATTTCTGAGACTACCAATTCATGGTCTGATGGAGGTATTCATTTTGGTTTTAATGTGAGCAGAGTTTTCACAGTTAAGCGACGTAAAATAGATTAGACTTAGCCTTCTATTAGTATTTTGTCTTATTTATAAGTAGCTTTTATTTAAGTTGCTAGGCTTAATTATTTGCTATTTAATTTTCAATAATTTATCATTTTTAAAAATATAATACCATGAGAAGTATTCTTTTTGGCCTAATAGTCCTATGCGTAACTTTTTTTGCATCTTGCAGCAAAGATGACGACAGCAGTTCAAGCGATCCTACTACGATCACTAATCAAATAAGCAATAGTGGCAACTGGCGAGTGGCGCTTTTTTCAGAAGATGGTGTGGATGAAACATCTTATTTTAATGGATATACCTTTGTTTTTAACAGTGTGAGTTCAGTGACAGCTACCAAATCAGGATCTTCTATAACTGGTTCGTGGGTAGTGATTCAAGACAGTGGTAAAAATAAATTAGTTTTGGCATTTCCAGATCAAGGAAAGTTTGAAGAGATCTCAGAAGATTGGGAAATCTTAACAAAAACGGACAACAATATCAATCTACGACATGTAAGTGGAGGTAATGGTGGTACAGATTTACTGAATTTTGTTAAATAGGATTGTATCGTAATATCACTTGTTTTTTAACCATGCTGGTATTTTGTCTTTGTAAAAAGGCAGTACCATCATGGTGAAAAGGACAATTACAATGATCTCCAAAGCCACTATGTAGCCTGGCCAAGTACCCAATAAATCATAAAATGTCTTTCCTGGTGGTTTTGCGTTTAAGTACATATAATTTGACTGCAGAGCCACATTAATAGGGTAGAGTATAGCGGCTAAGATATTCATGGCCAATATCGATCGGAAGGCGTCGTAAAATGTAAGCTTAAAGTTGAAGACAACAATACCATGCAATGCAACTAGGATGATAACTGCATGTACGACCCAATATCTTAGTGCTTCGTAATGTGGCATAGATTCTGTTAGTGTAGGCGTAAAAATTGCCTGAGCGCATCCTGCTATGATCCAAAAGAATGTAATACCCCATAGTTTTTTCCAACTAAACCACACCACAAATGGCATTAAAAGCGTCAATATATTACATAAATGAAGTGGTAGATCGTTTACCACATCGAAGTAACCTGCTTGGTATCGGTAGCCTACTTTGAATAATTGTAAAAGTGCTCCCGCTGTGCAAATGATTGTAAGATACAATTTATTTTGGTCATCGGTCCAATACTTCTTACCGATATAAAGCATTAGGAAGATACCCAAAATACAGAAAGAAAAACACATTAAATGTTCTAATCCATAATTTTCAAAATTACCATTTTCTTGAAGGAATGCATCCATATCACTTTATTTTTAATTATTCGTCTCTCAATTTTGCATGTACGTTAGCCAAAAGCAAATATAATTAAAATTTAATTCAGAATAGGTTTTACAACATTTGAATTCAAATTGATGTTAGACTCAGTCTTGTTTGGGCACATCAACGCATTTTTGACTTTGTCCCACTCTTAATAATTTCAGTATTCCTTTCCATGAGTTTTTATAAAATATTTGGCCAAATTCCAGCTGGCAATAGAAGTGAGCAGGTAAAGCAATCTCCAAACTATAAAAATGGGGCTTTCCAGAATTTGAGTCATACGCCAGATTTGTCAGAAAATGCCACTTTTGCATCTGTGTTGTATGAATTTTTATTTAAGACTCATAAACGTTCAAAACCTAAGTCGGAAATCCCATCCGTGAAGACCGATCTTCACCAACTTGATCCTTCCTCCGATGTCCTAGTTTGGTTTGGACATTCTTCTTATTTCATGCAACTCGAAGGTAAACGAATATTGGTTGATCCAGTTTTTGCAGGATATGCGGCGCCTTTTTCCTTTACTAACAAGTCCTTTGGTGGAACAGATAGGTATTCAGTGGAAGATTTGCCTTACATCGATTATTTATTATTATCACACGACCATTATGATCATCTTGATTATGAGACGATTATGAAGTTGAAGTCGAAAGTTGGTACCGTCATTTGTGGTCTGGGAACAGGGCAACATTTAACATATTGGGGATACGATCCTGACAAAATTATTGAAAAAGATTGGTATCAGGAAGTGGTTTTGGATGGTGGCATAAAGATAAACATACAACCATCAAGACATTTTTCTGGTAGGCTTTTAAAAAGAAATCAAGCGCTTTGGGTATCGTTTGTCTTGACCACACCAAAGTTAAATATCTATGCAGGTGGAGATAGTGGATATGATACACATTTTGCTGAGATAGGCAAGAAGTTTGGTCCGTTTGATGTAGCCATATTAGATAATGGTCAGTATGACAAAAGTTGGAAATATATCCACATGGTGCCTGAAGAAGTACTACAAGCTGCACAAGATCTAAAAGCCAAAAGATTAATGCCCGTACATTCTGCCAAATTTGTACTTGCAAATCATGCTTGGGATGAACCTTTGGAAAGAATTTCTACTTTAAATGCATCTTTAGGAATCCCTTTGATTACGCCTATGATAGGTGAAATGGTATATTTAAATGATATAAACCAAGTTTTTAAATCTTGGTGGAAAGAGATAGATTGATACATAGGTATGATACATGTTTGAATGACGCTTTTTTATAAAACGAAAGACTGAAGAATGACTTTTTGAAGATATAATTGACTACATTTGTTTTTTAATATTCTTACTACTTATCATAAACTAAAGTTATATATTTAGTAACCGTTATTTAAATTAAATAAGTCATGGAACAAAGAGAATATCCCCGTATTTTTCGTGTAATGCATTGGTCTATAGCTATTTGTATGATCTTGCTGCTTTGTACAATTTTCTTGAGAATGACTTGGCTCAATAAAGAGCATGTAGCAGATATTATCCAACAATTTATGGTGGATAAAAATACCAACTTCACAAGAGACGAACTCATCATTCTAGCCAAACAAATCAGGAAGCCAATGTGGAATTGGCATATTTATTTGGGTTATGCTATTACTGTTCTTTATGTCATCAGGATGTCTTTACCGTTTTTTGGTCAGATGGCATTTTCAAATCCTTTGAACAAAACTTTATCACCAAAGGTGAAGTTTCAATATTGGGTGTATATGATTTTTTATGGATGTCTTGCTATTTCATTAATCACAGGTTTGATCATAGAATGGGGACCTAAAATCTATAAGAAACCGATGGAATCTGTCCATGTATTGTCTATTTATTACTTAGTAGCTTTTATGGTCTTGCATATTGGCGGTGTGATTTGGGCAGAACTTCATGGACATAAAGGACTGATATCTAGGGTGATAAGTGGTGGAAATGGAAAGTGATCGGTTTTGAAGTTATTTTTCTAACCACTCTTTAAATTCCTTGACACGCTCACGAGAAACAATCACCTGATCTTGAAAATTTGGTTCTAATGAAAGGATATATCTGGAGTTGAAATATTGCTCCATTTTTTTGATACTAGAGAGACTAATAAGCATAGACCTATTGATTCTGAAAAAATGCTGTGGATCTATTTCTTTTTGTACAGTTTCAATGGAGTCGTCGATGATGTGTTTTTTACCTTGATTCGTGACCAAATGTGTGTAGCCATCTGAGGTAAAGAAGTAGGAAATGTCTTTCATTTGTATCACGATCAAGTGATTGCCACTTTTGACAAGGAATCGCTCCTTAAATCTGAAACCATTAATTTGTGTAATTAATTTTTTTAGATCAGTTGTTTCTTTTTCTTCATTTCTGTAGATGTGAATATACTTTTTTATGGCTTCTGCAAGTTCATCAGAATCAATAGGTTTTAGTAAATAATCAACACTGTGAAGTTTGAACGCTTTTAATGTGTAGTCGTCAAAGGCCGTCGTAAAGATGATGGGTTTGTTGATATCCACTTGTTCTAGGATGTCTAAACTTAATCCATCGCCCAATTTTATGTCCATAAGGAGCAAATCTACTTCTGGATTGGTTTTTAAGTATTTAACGGTAGATGCTACACTGTGACTTTTATCAATAATTTCAATGGGATATGGTAGTTCGCTGATGATTCTTTCCAATCTTTTTGCAGCTAACAACTCATCTTCGACAATCAGTATTTTGATGGGTTTTGACATAATATTTGACTCTGATCTTTGATTAAATTTTACTATTTATACTTATGTTTTCATCTAGCAAGGGTAAACCTACTTCAAAAACATTATCATCTTTACGAATCTTAATGTCCATAACCGTGAAATATGAATACCTTTTGATGATGTTTTTTAGGCCAACGGAAGTGGTTGTATCGTCGACAGGCATCAATTGAACATTATTCGTAACATAGAGATATGGTCCATCTTGACTACTCTTGATGGTAACGGTCAATGGTTTTTCAGCGGTGGCTACATTGTGCTTCACACAATTCTCAAAGGTAATCTGAAGACTTAGTGGGATGATATTTTTCTTTAAAAGACGAGCATCGATATCTTCTATATAAATCAAATTGTCCCCAAATCTTTCTTTTAATAGATGTATATAGGCATGTAGATAGGTGAGTTCATCTTGCAAAGACACCAAAGTATCGGATGTATTGTCCAACATGTGTCTATAGACTTTTGAAAGTTTGGTCACAAAGTTGTCCGCTCTTTTCTGGTCTTCATGAATAAGGGATGAAAGCGTGTTCAAGCTATTGAAAAGGAAATGTGGGTTGATGTGATTTCTCAATGCAGAGAGTTGTGAACTAATATTTTCTTTGTAAAGCTGCTCTTTTTCTATCAAACTTTTGCCCAATTGGCTGGATAGATAAAAGCTTTCGTAAATAGTAATGATTAGAATGGAAAATAAAACACTTGTTATTAGTTTGAGTACACGATTAGGTTCAATATTATTATCTAATTGAAAGTCCAAAACTACATGTAGGAATAATCCACCCAAAAAATCAATCACAAAATACCCAACTATTATCGTAATTAAAGTGACAGATTGTCTCTTCTTAAAATCATTATTTAGTGGATACTTTTTAACTACATAGAAGTACAATTCTCTGAAAGTAAACCAGTATAATGCTGTGAAATATAATGAAATGGGAAAACATGAGGTGAAGATACCATAAGATTTTTGTTGGATTAAATGTCCGAAGAGTAGGGTATTGACCAACAAAGAAATAAATGGAATGCCTAGTAATATCATCCACCGATCATCAAAACCCAATAGGTGTTTTTTAGATTTAAAGATAGTCAACATATCTTGTTTGGTATTATCTTAATTGAATGCAATGTAAAAATATATATTGTACTTCAGTAAATTTACCTTCTTATAAAAGTATAAATGGCTTAGCTCTTAGAATTGAATACGATACAGAATATCTGGGAAAAATCCAATTTGATATAAGGTGTCTACATTGTTGGTCACTCGATTGTATCTTTTTGCAAATACATTCTGCTGATTACTGACATTCTGGAAATCAAGGAAAAATTGCTGACTGAATCCTTTTCTATTCATTCTAAACCCTATTTTAAAATCAACCCTTAGATAAGTATCCAATTTTTCGCTAAATGCACGATCTTCAAATAATATTTCTCTTCCAGCTATTTTGGATGCTTCTAGATTTACAGGTGTGATGTACCTGCCACCTGCCGTGGTAAATTTAAAGTCGGTGGTCAAGGCTGTTTTGCTGGTTATTTTCCATTCTTTACCACCCAATAGATTGAATACGAATTCATTATTGAAGGCACTGTTGCGTTCTATATCGTCACTTCCTGTATATTTACTTTGGAAAACAGAGGTACTCAAGAGTCCATAATATGACTTACTAAAGAATTTTTCGACCGTCAATTCCACACCATAATTTCTACCTTTGCCTTCATTGGTTAAGTCTCCTGCTTGTGGGAAAACAAAATCTGCGCCTGCATTTAGAAGTGAGAACGATGAAGCTTGTCTTTCAATCGGCACATCAAAAAGATGCTGATAATACGTCTCTGTTTTTATTCTCCAATCATTGGCTGGTTTAAAATCCCAACCTAACACAAAGTGATGTGCTTTAGTAAATCCAAGATCACTATTCAAGGGCAAAAACTGACCTGTTTCATTAGGAGAAAGCAAATAAAATACGGGCATCGGTTGGACTTGGCTATGCAAACCATATCCGATATTAAAATTAGATTTTTGGCTTGCAGCATAATTAAGACCGAAACGTGGCTCGATGGCCGTCTTAGTATTTAGAGATTGTATTTGTCCATGGATACCCACGATGATGGTGGCTTTTTCGGAAGGCCTATACTTAAATGTAGTATATGGTTCGTAAGTGGTCAATGTACCATCTACATCTCTCACAGGCAATAAATCAGGTCTACCATCATCATCTAGGTCAGGATTATCATCTCGACTATCAACTGTCGAAATCAAAGAGCGTCTATCTATTGTGATACCAGTCCTACTACTCAGTTTTGCGTTGTATTTTGTATTGTAAAAACTATGGATATTTATTCTGTTCAGGTCGTCATTGACATCGGTGTAGGTATAACTTTGTTGGTAGGAAGTGTCTACATATCGTTGTTCATCAAAACTATTTTTTGACTTTGAGTATGAGATCGTTGTTCTGACATAATTATTATCATTGACCATGTATGTATGCTTCATACCCACTACGCCGAATTGTGACTTTGCCCTTGAGTCAGCATCTTTGGTGGCAAAAAAGTCTGTATCTTCTAGTTCTTTGCCAATAAAATTGATATCGCTCAAGCCACCTATTCCAAAAAATCTGAAATTGCCCAATTTGCTTTTTCCTAGGTCGATATGGAAAGTCAAATCCTGATATTTCGGTGTGGCATTGGTACCAAATTTAAGCCCAAAAGCGTCAGCCAACTGTACAAAACTATATCTGTAACTAACCAAATATGACTTGTCGCCCGATTTGCCAATTGGTCCTTCTGCCATTGCTTCTAGACCACTGAAAGCAGCAAGCTGAAAGGTATATTCTGACTTATCTTTATTGCCGGAGCGAAATCCTACATCAAAAACGCCAGACATTGCATTACCGTATTCAGCAGGAAAAGCAGAAGTAAGGAAATCGGAGTTTTTGAGCAGATTGGTATTTAAAGCACTCAGAGGCCCACCCGTCGTACCAAGTGTTGAAAAGTGATTGGGATTCGGTATCGGCACACCTTCGAGTCTCCATAGGATACCAGCCGGACTATTGCCACGCACTACAATGTCATTTCTGGAGTCATTGGCTGTGGATACACCTGCAAAATTGGATACTAATCTACTCGCATCGTTTCGTCCGCCAGAATACCTAGTCACTTCTTCAAGCGAGAAGGTACGGGCGCTGATGGTTGCCATTTCGTTGAGCGCTTTATCTTTGTCCGCTGATGCAGATACGACCACTTCATTTAAGACTTGGACACTTTCTTCCAAGGCGATTTCCAAAATGGACTCTTTACCAGAAGTGACTAGAATATTGGGAATTGTGGATGTTTCATAACCAAGATAACTTACCTGAATGGTGTGTCTACCTGGCACCATATTTATTAAAGTAAATTTGCCATTTTCGTCAGTTGTGGTACCAATATTTTCAGTATTGGAGACAAGTATAATATTTGCCCCTATTAGTGGCGATTCAGTCACTTTGTCTTTGACAGTCCCTTTGATGATGGAGTTTTGCCCATGTAAAAGGAAGTTGGAAAAGATAAACAGAAATAAAATTACATTCTTCATGAAATTGATTTTAAGCTTGATAGAATGGTGCAAATGTCTATAGGTTTTTTAATTGGGCTAAGTAAAATATGGTGAATTGTTACATTTGGGGTATGAATTGTCTTTTTTAATACAGGAAATACTTTAAAACGAAGTTGGGTATCTACCATCAAATTATTATCTATTGTAATTTTAAAGGTAGATTTATTAAAGTGACTTTTTCTTTAAGTTGTTATAATCTTATTCTAGGGTTTCTTTTTAAAACCACATAGTTGCCCAAATAATAAAGCCAACCACTATTGCATTGGCTAATAAATTTACACCATCATTATTTAGCCATGAGTATCCTTTTATTAGTAGGTTTGTAGATGTTTTTTCTTCTGTAATATCATTGTTTTGTTCATACTTAGCTTGCCACAGACTACCCAAAATACTATCTAAAAACATACCTGAAGAACCTGCAATGGCGATGATTATACTTTCTTTAACATCTAAATTGAATATGTAACCTACTAAAAAAGCAAAGATGATGGAACCTACTAAACCAGCTAATGTTCCCACCATCGATATACCACCTGATAGACCCACCTTGATAGGTCGCATTGTAGTGATATCATATGTTTTGTGCTTGAAATAAATACCAATATCACTGCTTATCGTGTCTGCAAAACTTACGGCAACTGAAGCAAACGAAGCTAAAATATATGCATCATTTTTTGTCATGGCATACGCTATCATACACATTACCGCAACCAAACCATTGGCAAAAACTTGAAAGGCATTTCTGCCTGAAGCATCTTTGGATTTTGGATGAAGTTTGGATGACAGGCTTCCGACTATAAAAAATATGGATATAGGAATCAAATAAAGTTGTCCAACTGAAAAGATGATCATCGAACCAAACAAAACAGCCGCAGTAGTACCAGCCATAGATAACCATTTTTTATGATAAACCACACCCATAATTAACAGCATACACAAAAACGATATCCAAATTAAGGAAGTGTTCGTTGTGTTTGAAATGATTGATATCCAAAGTGTTGCTACCAAAGGTACAGTGAGATTGTCGCTGCCACGATAAGAAAATAACTCACTCAACGCAGGCACCAACGCAAGGATAAACAATAAAGGTGTAAAACCAATAAAAAAATACCCAATACCTAATGTACTAAAATAAAAAGCAGCAAATCCTAACCAAGATTTCGCTTCATACAAAAACAAATGTTTCTTTTTGGCAAAATATTCTCCACTGATCCCTGCTAATGCATCGCTGATACCTAAGGTAATGATACCGAATATAATGTTTTGGGTAGTAAAAGGTGAGATCAGAAGTAAGGCAAACGACAAAGGGAAAAGTGCAATACCATAGCTTTTTCTGGGACTAGGCAATAGAACATTTTTATAGGCAATTATAAACAGGACGATGGAACTTACGAAAAATATAACGGCCAATTCTAAACGTGATGGTGCATGATAAACTACATAAGCACAAGTCATTACAGCCACTAAATGAAGGATCTTTCTACCTGTTTCTCTATTAATATCATACTTGTCAATACTAAGTTTGACTAAAATAGTAGTCAATAAGATTAATACTGCTGCACAAAGATATAAGATGTATGGATCATGCTCGAATAGAGTCATTTGATTGTTTTTGTTTCTAAACGCCAAGATAATGTAAATTCTGTCCTTTTTGTTTTATTAAAGAGTGGTAAATTGAATTTTATAGTACTGATCGAATAGCAGGCCTGCAAGATTTATCATTAGCATATTTATAGGGGCATCTTTACAACTTAAGGAACATTAATAGGTTAATAGATCGATGTCATTGTCAAAGAAGGCATATTTTGTATTATGAAGTTGAAGGAACTTGAAGATTTTGATTGGTTTCCGCTCATTCTGAGGAAGTTTCAGATGGAATTGATTGGTGTTTTGGTCAGTCAGTTTGGGTTTTACCATCATGTAGTCAAGATGATCAAAAGAGATCTTATGAAATCTAACAAGGTATATATCACTGATTTATGCAGTGGAAGTGGATTACCAGCGATTTATGTGCATCAAAAGTTAGCACTTTCTAACCTAAATACAACCTTAACAGATAAATTTCCCCAACAAATAAGTGGTATCGAAGGCGTTGAATATCTGACTTCATCTGTGGATGTCAATAATTTGGAATTGGAAGAAAATACTTATTACACCATGTTTAATGCTTTTCATCATTTAGAGTCTAATGAAAGAAAACAGCTTATCCAAAAAGTTTTAGACAAAAACAGTCATTTGATGATTGTGGAGATTGTGCAACCCACTATTCTCAATTTTATTTTGGTAACACTTGCATCTACGCTCGGCGTTTGGTTGTTATGTCCATTTATAAAACCATTTGAATGGAAAAGATTGTTCTTTACCTATATTATTCCCATAAATGTTTTGACCGTTTTAATTGATGGATATATTTCAATATTAAAATCCAAAACAGTTCAACAGTATCGGTCAGAGTTTGCCACTATGTTTAACGATATGTCAAGGATACAAATATCATCGCATCTCAGTTTCCCAGCTTATTTGGTCACCATAAAAATATCGCCTAGTCATGTATAAACCATTGTCGATTTTATGGAAATTTAGTAGACCACATACCATCATTGGGTCTACGATTAGCATCGTGGTGTTATGGCTAATGGCCTTGGAAAAGATGACTTATGAAGCGCATCTTCCATTATTGTTTTGGACATTATTGGTGGGGATTACTTGTAATGTTTTTATCGTTGGACTCAATCAAATCATTGACATCGATCTTGATAAAATTAATAAACCCAAATTACCACTTGCTGATGGATCTTTAAATATATCAAATGCTTACAAAATTATTCTTGCGAGTTTAGTGATTACGTTAGTGGTTTCATTTCTTACTAGTCCGATATTGGGTTGGTTGATCGTAGTGATATTACTTATTGGAATCGCCTATTCTGTGCCGCCTATTCAGCTTAAAAAACATCATTTACCCGCAGCTATCGCTATTACTACAGTGAGAGGTCTGTTGGTCAATTTGGGTATGTTTCTACATTTTTCTTATGCGTCTGGGCAATTCTCTATGGAACAAATCATGCAGTCGCCACTCGCCCTGATACCATATCAAATATGGATGTTGACGAGTTTTGTGGTGGCATTTAGTATCGCTATTGCGTGGTTTAAAGATTTGCCAGATACAGAAGGAGACGCACAATTTAAATTTAATACTTTAGCGATTGTATATTCACCGAAGGCTGCACTTTATGGTGGTGTCTTTTTGATAGGACTTGCATATATCATTACTATTTTTTGGTCTTATGCTCTTGGTGATACATTTTTAGGTATTTTTCATATAATTGCTTTTATGGCATTTATGATGAATGTATGGTTCGTGGATTTACGACAATCAAAGACCATCACGAGATTCTATATGATATTTTGGGTGTTTTTCTTTTTGGAGTATATTTCTTTCGGCATCGATGCAATAAATTTTTTATAAAGGTAGCGAAACTTTATTTAAAACTAATTTTGATATTAAAATTGCTTATCTAAAACTTTAGAGTCTTAATTCTTTGACATTAATTATTTTGAATTGATATCATTATATACCTTTGTGCCAAATTTATAATATGTTTTGGGATATCATTATTACACTGACCTTGGTTTTTCTGAATGGATTTTTTGTAGCGGCAGAGTTTGCCATAGTCAAAGTCAGGGCATCACAAATAGAGCTGAAGGCACAAAGTGGTAATAAATCAGCTATTCTTTCATCACATATTGTTTCTCACTTGGACGGTTATCTTGCTGCAACTCAATTAGGTATCACGCTTGCCAGTCTAGGTTTAGGGTGGGTAGGAGAGCCTGTTGTTTCAGTGATTATAATAGATTTATTTGATATAGTAGGTTTAGAAATGGGCGCAGAGTTGGCCCATAAAATAGCACTTCCTATTTCATTTGCTATCATCACGGTATTGCATATTGTATTTGGAGAGCTTGCACCTAAGTCTATGGCTATTCAAAAACCTGAAATAACAACTTTATTTATAGCTTATCCGCTCAATTTGTTTTACTACATTTTTAAACCATTTATTTGGGTTTTGAACGGTTTTGCCAATGTCATATTAAAAGCCTTCGGAATTCATGCTGTACATGGCGCTGACATCCACAGTTCTGATGAATTGAAATACCTAGTCCAACAAAGTGGGGAAAGCGGTACAATCGTCAATACAGATTATGAAATTATCAAAAATGCCTTTGATTTTGCGGATAGAACGGTCAAACAAGTGATGGTGCCACGTAATCAAGTAGTTGCCATTGATATATCATCTTTTAATGCTCAAATGATTGATAAGATATTAGAGGAAGGTTATTCTAGGATACCTTGTTATGAAAATAATATAGATAATATCATAGGTCTCATCTATGTCAAAGATTTATTAGCTGGCTTGAATAAAGGAGTGACCACTAATCTGAAAGACATCATTAGACCTGTCATCATCACTACTGAAGGACGTAAAATAGGCGGTTTATTAAAGGAATTCCAGCAGAAACATATCCAAATGGCTATCGTCGTGGATGAGTTTGGTGGTTTTGATGGCATTGCAACCATGGAAGATATCTTAGAAGAACTTGTCGGAGAAATCCAAGATGAATATGATAACGAAATACCTGTGGTAGAAAAAATAAATGATTCCACCTTTAATATTATTGCAACATCAGCAATTAATGATATAAATGCATTCCTTCCATTTGCACTTGAGCCCACAGGCGATGTTAACACACTTGCGGGGATTTTGATTTATAAATTGGGTAGGATTCCAGCCATGAATGAAAAAGGAAGGTTGGATGAATATGAATTTACTGTTATGAAACGAATCAAAAATACCATCACTTTGGTGCAGCTCAGAGTAGTTTCAGAATAAATATTTAGATACTGTGTCCACTCCGAAAACATAGATCGGGGAATAATCATCCGTTTTTTACCCTAACCCTAGAGGGAAACACCCCTGCCCCTAAAGGGGTATGACTCTGATTATCAATGTACTAGGGATTAGTATGTACCTTTTGTTTCAACTATGGCCTTTCCGAAGAGGACTTAATAGTAATTTTTTTTACTTCTTCTCCCAAAAAACCAATTTATCTCCAAAATGTGAAGAAACTTTTTGGTAGCTAGGAGGTACTTCCTTCCGAAAACTAAAGTAAGTCGCTAGTTTAGTTCCGCTAGGTTTTTGGTCAAGTTGGTCTTCCACATGAGCTGAATAATGGTCGTAAAGTGCTCTGTTTAATGGTATTTCGTCATTAATTCTGTCCATGACACTGATGTTTTCTTGAAATGGATTGAAAATATAGAATGCATCATACGCTTCAAAACTGATGTCCATGATATTGGCATGGACAAAATGTATGTTTTGTAGGTCACTTTCTATTGCCATTTTTTCTGCTTCGTCATGAAATGATTTTCGTAGTTCTACACCGGTGAAGATTCCATTTGTATTCATAGCTCCGATGAAACAAAATTTACCACAACCTGAGCCAATATCGAGTATGCGTGTGGTATTGTTATTGGCTAAATATTGACTTGCTGACTTTGCTACTTCTACAGGGGTAAAATGTATTTCGGATACAAAACGTATTTTGGGTTTAAATACTTTGTCAAATTCTTTATCAGAAAATTCATCTTTCGTTAGCAATTGAGATATTTTCACCTGCTAATTATGGATGTTGGTAAAAAACAGAAATACTCATCAATCAAGATTAAGATTTTGATGCGTTATCTAATAAACCAGCTATTTCTTTTGAAGAAGGTCTTGGCGCGTTAGCATCAATGATTTTACCATCTTTACCTATGACTATAAATCTAGGTATTCCACTAATTCGGTAATCAGATACAAGTGAAGAAGCCCAATCTCCATCTGCAAATAATTGCACGCCTTTCATGTTTTTGGCTTTCACCATTTTCTCCCAAGCTGCTTTATCTTGGTCTATGGAAATACTTACGAAAGTGATATCTTTATTTGATTTATTTTCTTCTTGCAACTTTTCCAGTGCGGGCAATTCTCTTAGACATGGTCCACACCAAGTAGCCCACACATCGATATATACAACTTTTCCAGCTAGGCTTTCGAGGCTTACTGATCTTCCATTGATGTCTTTATAATCAAATTTTGGCGAAGGCTGACCTACTATAAGGTGCTGCCATTGTTGGTATTGATTATTGATGTCTTCCAGAAATGTTGGATTTGTTTGCGCAGTACGGTATTTATCTATGACCAAAGAAGTTTCATTGATAGAAGTACTAAGTGTATTTTTTAGCAAGTTGTAATAAAGGACTTCTTTAACTTTTTGGGATTTAAATAAGGTCTTTATATTGTTAAATTTACTGGTAACCAAAGCTGTTTTTGCTGCTGTGGTATCCGCTTTTGTATTGAAATCAAGGTACAAACTAATGAATGGTATGTACGATGGTACTAGTAAGTTTGCTTCGGTGTCTATGTCTAAGTTTTGGAAAAAACTGTCATAAGTATCACTTAAGTTTAATGTACTGTCAGGCATGATGTAGGTGTAATACTCTGGATAAGTCATTTTTAGATTTGCAGCATCATAAGATAATTCTGCGGACATGAGTTCTGCAAAATCTTCTTCGAAAGCACCATTTTTCTTTTGATATTCTTGTTGATCTTCGACAAAAACATTGAGTCTGTCTTCAACAGCTTTTAGGAAATCTGTTTCGTTTTTAGAGAAAAAAGCATACATATCTTGTGGCTCACTTACTAGCTGTAAGTTGTGGTAATGTATCAAGTAGTTGTTTTCCAACTCATGGCTTCCAGAGAATTTTGTTGCAGCATCCAATGTTCTATAGTCGCCTATGACGCTGATACGATCGCCAGGTACGATGTATAAAGATACGCTTTGGTCACCATGAAGTAAGGTATAAATGCCGCTTCTGTCTAATTCTGCTTGGATAAAAAACTTACCTTCTTGGGTGATACTTGCTTTGATATCTTCTGTTCCACGTAATATGATCACAGGCGCAACTGCCGAGGTAATAGTGCCTTCTATGGTTGTGGTGGTAGGTTTGTATGTCCTACTTTTTTCTTTACAACTTCCGAAAAAAAGCAATAAAGTCGAAGTCAATAATAACAAATGTAAATATCTACTCATGATGAGATGGTATTTTGATTGGGATATGATAATGGCAAAATTAAAACCATTCCATCGATTATTGGCAGTTTTTGTGTTATTAAACGAGTGAATAGCCCTTATTTAACAAAGATTAACAAGATTGCGGTTAATATCCTTTAGCCATCATCAATGCTACTAGTCCAGCAGTCTCTGTACGCAATCTAGAATCACCCAATGTCACGGCTTTAAAACCATTTTCTAGGGCCATTTCGATTTCTTGGTGGGTGAAATCTCCTTCAGGTCCGATCAAAACGATAGCATCTTTGGACTTATCCATGCTAGCATGTAAACTCAAAGTAGGGCCGTCACAGTGGGCTATAAATTTCTGATCTATATCTTTTGTTTTTGCCAAAAGTAGTTTAGTACTTTCATAATAATTCAATGTTGGAAGATGTACATTAAGCGATTGTTTCATAGCTGATACCATTATTTTGTGGATTCTACTTTGGTTAAAAGACTTTTTTTCTGTCCTTTGCGCATTAAAAACAATGATTTCGCTGATACCTATTTCTACTGCTTTCTCAACAAACCACTCTAACCTTGATGCATTTTTGGTAGGAGAGATTGCAATTATTATATTTGGGTGTGGTGTAGGTTTTGTTTCTGTATTCAAAATATTACACACAGTTTCCGCTTTTGCAATATTTGAAATTTGAGCGGAGTAAATATGACCATTGCCGTCTGTTATAAAGATATCGTCACCCACTTGTTTCCGTAGTACTTTGGTACAATGTTGGTGTTCATCTTCGGTAAGTCTAAGCTGATTTTCTGAGACTAGATTTGTATAAAAAAGAAACATTCCAATAAAATTTTTCATAAAGCTAAGGAATATTTTACAATGAATGGCCCCATTGTTTAATATTAAAGTAAATTTGCACTCCGATTTTTAAACAATATCAAAATTTTGTTCGTTTAAATCATTCGTATTAAATCATTTGTGAAATAAAATTCCTATAATGGATAAAGTCAGTTTAGCATTACAACTTATATTAAGTCTCTCGATTCTTGTGGTTTTGCACGAAATGGGTCACTATTTACCAGCAAAATGGTTCAAGACAAGGGTGGAGAAATTCTACTTGTTTTTTGACCCTTATTTTTCCTTATTCAAAAAACAAATAGGTGATACAGAGTGGGGCATAGGTTGGGTACCTTTCGGTGGATATGTCAAGATCTCAGGCATGATCGACGAAAGCATGGACAAAGAGCAAATGAAACAACCGCACAACCGTGGGAATTCAGATCCAAAAAAGCATGGCAGAGATTAATCATCATGATAGGTGGTGTCACGGTCAATTTTATATTGGGTATACTGATTTTTGCTGGTATCATCTTTTATTGGGGCGAATCTTATATAAAAACGGCAGACGCTAAGTTCGGTCTAGCTGTCGATTCTCTCGGTATGGAGTTAGGTCTTCAAGATGGTGATAGAGTCATATCAGCGGGTGGTGTCGCAATAGAAAAATTTAATCCAAGATTAGTCTCTAAGGAAATCATCATCAATGAAGCCAAAGAAATCGTCATTGAGCGTGATGGTAAAGAAATGAACCTACCTGTACCCGCGGACTTGTCTGCCAAAATTACCAAATATGACAACAAAGGTAAAGAACTATATTACTTGAGGGTACCATTTGGCATAGATTCGGTAGATGCAGTGGGCAACGCTGCAAAGTCTGGTATCACAAAAGATATGAATATCATCAATGTCAATGGAAATGATGTAGTATATCAACATGAGCTTAAAAAGTCGCTTGTCCCATTGAGAAATGGAATAGCAAAAATGACATTGACTACAGCCACAGATACTATTCAGAAATATGTAGCGGTATCTCACAAAGCAACAATAGGAATCATATTACAATCTTCAGAAAAGTTTATCACACCATCCATCGAAAAATTTGGATTGATGACTTCTTTTTCAAAAGGAGCAAGCCGAGCGGTCAATTTCTTGGGAGACCAATTGAAAGCTTTTGGACAGATATTTTCAGGAAAAATGAAAGCAACGGAATCACTAGGAAGTGTGTTTTCTATGGCATCTATGTTTGATCCATCATGGGATTGGGGCGTATTTTGGGCGATGACAGGAAGTTTGTCTATCTTATTGGCATTCTTTAACTTATTGCCTATACCTGCATTAGATGGTGGATATGTAGTATTTCTGATTTGGGAAGTGATCACAGGTAAAGTTCCGTCTGACAAATTTATGGAAGTAGTCAATTATATAGGATTTATCTTATTGATGTGTTTGATGGTGTTTGCTTTGGGCTTAGATATATTAAGATGGTTTTAATAGTTGGTGGGCATGTCTGAGTTGAATTATTTTGAGCTTTTTGATCTAGCAGTTTCCTTCCATTTGGATGAGCAAGCACTTAAGACTAAGTACTATAAACTCAGTCGTAAGTGGCACCCTGACTTTTTTACCCAAGAGTTAGTAGAGCGACAAGCAGAAGTAGCCGTCATGTCTGAGAAGATCAATCAAGCTTACAAAGTATTATCAGACAGAGAAAGTAGATTTAAATATATCTTAGAGCTTCACGGCAAAATAGGTGGACCTGACAACCAAGTGATGCCTGCTGATTTCCTTATGGAGATGATGGATATCAATGAGACGATCATGGACCTACAGTTAGATTTTGATCAGCAAAGGTATGATATGGTACTAACTGATATACAAATATTTGAAAATGAACTCAATAGAAATGTATCATCAGATGTTGATCGATATGATGGAGGAGATAAGAGTGATGATGTCTTAGATAAAATAAAAGATTATTATTTAAAATCAAAATATCTTTTGCGTATTAAAGAAAATATTTCTACCTTTGCGCACGCTTTGAAATAGAGATATTAATCAAAGAGATTTCTGCCGAAGTGGTGGAATTGGTAGACACGCTGGACTCAAAATCCAGTGCTAGCAATAGTGTGTGGGTTCGAGTCCCACCTTCGGTACCATTAGAAATTAAATAACCGTTGTACATTCAGTTGTGCAGCGGTTTTTTTTTTTAGATGGATCGATTTACTGAAGAAGTACAAAAGAATTATATCCGTTTTTCACGGATAATTACATATTTAATTAGTTTTGTGCGGAAATGAGTTGTTGTCTACAATTTTAAATATGGAAATTATTAGAAATTAACTCTTAAGGTCATTTGATAGAAAACTATAATTTTAAAATTAATTTGTGGAGAATTTTGGAAAAACCGCAAGTGTGTCGTAGGTTTGTTATGGAAATAAGTAAGTTGGCGGAAATAGCAACTGAAAACAACGAAAATAGAAATTCAACAGAAATCTAACAGAAAAGAAGATGTTTAAAAATCATATTGACATAAAATTGAAACACGAAAAGTTCGTGAAGAAAGTTTGTGAAACAAATTTAGTTTACGGATTAGAAAATGAAGATGGATTTGCCACTTCAAGTTCAAATGATTTGGAAGACGAAGACGGAGAACCAATTGGAATAATATGTTTTTGGTCAGAAAAAGCGTTAGCAAAGTCCTGTATTAAAAATGGTTGGGAAGAATACGAGCCAACAGAAATAAACCTAGCTGAATTTATTGAGAATTGGTGTATCGGAATTGACAATGATGAATTATTAGTTGGAACAAATTTTGACCAAAATATGTTTGGCTATGAAATTGAAGGTTATGAACTCATTTTAGAATTGATAGAAGAACTAAAGAAGAACAATAAAGAATTAGATTTTGAAAAATTTGAGAATTTAGAAGATTTAGAAGCTCAAATTAGAGAAGCAATGGAATAAAAGCCACTATCCGCCAACACACGCTACAAGCAATTTGGGTATTAGGCTTAATTTGAAATTGGTTTTGTATTTGGAAGATTTGGCAAATCCGAAAATAGGGCTTAATTTAGTCCCAAACTGCTTGTAGCGCGGGAACGTTATTTTAAACAAAATTATCATAAAACAAGATGTCCGAAACCATAAAATACAAATGTAGTTGTTGTGGAAAAGTTCACGAAGAATGGCCAGCTTTGACTTACATATCTCCAGACAATTATAACTCTTTATCAGAAGGAGACAAAAAAAGCATTGGATATTTGGATGCTGACTTTTGTACAATTAAATATGAAGAACAAACAGATCGATTTATCAGGTGTGTTTTAACTCAAAAAGTGAATGATCATTGTGAAGATTTATATTATGGGCTTTGGGTTTCGTTAAGTGAAAAAAGCTATTTAGACTATGAAGAAAGGTTTCAAAAAGAAAGCGAAGAAACAGTTTACTTTGGTTGGCTCAGCAATGACATTTGGGGATATGAGTTTGCAGAAAGTATTCCAATGAATGTAGTTTCGAGAAATAATGGAATGAGACCAGAATTGTTTCCCCATGAGAGCTTTAATCATTCATTCGTTAGTGACTACTATAATGGAATCTCTAAAAAGGAAGCAGAAAAAAGAATTTCAGACATGTTGAATGTCTACGTTGACCACAGTATTGAAAAAGGCAAAACTGAAAATAAAAAATGGTGGCAGATATGGAAATCTCGGTAAGTGTGAAAGAATTGTCATAGGAAATTGATATCTTTACCTTAAAAATAGAATCGATATAAAATATTGATGGAGTGAATTTAGATAAATACGATATAGAAACAGAAATAAATTCCACTTACTTTGAGTTCGTTAGTAGAGGAACTCAAGGCAGTATAGTCAAAGTTATCAAATACAGTAAAATTTTTGAAGATCAAGAAATATATAATTTAGGTTTTGGTGATAAAAATTTAACATCAGGAGAACTTGATGACAAGGTTATCTCTAATAATGGGGATACTGGTATGGTTTTAGCAACAGTAGCTTCAACTTTACATGAATTTTTCAACGAATATCCTAATGCCATTGTTTACTCAAAAGGAGGTTCGACAAGCAGAACTAGACTGTATCAAATTAACATATCAAAATATTTAAACGAAATTGTCTCCGAATTTGAAGTCTTTGGGGAACTTGAAGATAACATTGAACGTTTTAAAAAAGGTGTTAATTATCTTGGATTTTATGTAGTCAGACATAAATAACTTAATTATGGCAATAAATAGTAAAGAAAAACAGACAAGTATCAAATATAACCCAGCTTTAGACAAGTTTAAGGACAAGGATGTATTCCCTTTAAAAACTCAAGCAGCCAGAGAGCACTTAAGTGGAAGAGATATACGAAAGGAAATTGAAGATGTCAGAGTAAAAGAAAGTATCACGAAGCCATAGCGTCTCCCGACTTTAGCGGGAACACAGGCTTTGATGTATATCCCGTCCAATCTGGACAGAATGTCACAAAACCAAACAGTTGGTGGCATCATTAGATGAAATGGAAGATTCAATAAACAGATTAATAGGTATACTAAATAGATATTCCATTGAAGATGTCAATAAATTATATCGAGACAAAGAAGTGGAGCTGGAAATAGAGTCATTTACAAAACATCCTGATGTAACGTGGTCAGATAGTTTGAAGAAAAGAATGATTCAGGCGGCAAAACGAAAACGAATTTCAGCTGGTAGGATTAAATATTTAGAATCTCAAATTGAAGAATTAAATTCTTATAATCAAGAAGAACATATAAAATTAGCCTTAGAAGATATAATCAGGATGTTGAAGAATCTTGAAAATACAGAATTGTTAAACTCAGATTCTTTTCTTTTGCGTATAGAATTTTATGAATTTAAACATGAAGCATATATCCAATCATATGGAAACTATAAAGACAAATGGTTTGAAAACGAATTAGGTGGTTTTGAATCTTTTTTTTCTTCTGCGCAATATTGGGACGAATTATATTCAAGTCAATTCTCTTATATGTCCGAACAATTGGAAATAATAGAAGTTGAAGGCGAAGAGTACCCACAAATCTTTGTACAACTTAGAACTTTAAGAGTATTTCAGGCAATTAAAAAGGCAATGGAGCAAATGAATATTAAAGAAAAATTAAATACAATTATTCCTCAAGGAAAAATCGAAATTGGTTTTCACGATTCCGAATTTTTCACAATACATGAAAGATAATACGCTACAAAACAAGTGATATGAGATCGGACTTAATAACATTGCCGCCGTTGCATACCGCATAACCTTTGGTGGCAATGCCATCAGACAAAAAATTACGTGGGATTTCCATTTCAAGTAGTAAAGATTTTCACAATGTAACATTCAAAGGCTGATGTAATAGAATTCGTTCGAGGACGGCTGAGTCCGAAAAGCTATTTATAGTTCATATCGACAAGTGACCATGTTGGTACAATTGAAGGAAAATCATTCAGTTTTTATAAAAACTTCATGGTTAAATCTGGACTAGATAATCCCACGATCCATGGCTGAGTTATCGATTCAGTTCGACCACCAAATGAGAAAATAAATGGACCAGAAAATGATTGAATGAATCCTTTCACTTACATTTTCTATGATTAGTTTGGAAAAGCCGAAAGTGTGTTGTAGGTTTGTTGTGGAAACGAGTAAATTATGTATCATGAAAATTAACAAAATGGAAACAAAAAAAGTTAAGTATTTAATTCTTTTGATGGTTTTAGGTGTTTTTCAATCACTTTTTTCACAAGATAATAAAAAATTTAGCCTGACCATAGAGTATTCCCCTAATTACGCAAGGTTAACTAATGAAGTTGTAAACGAAAGATTCAAACTTAGTCACAACGCTTTGCTAAGAATTAGTTATCATACCAATGGAAAAATTAAACCAACAATTGGCTTAGGATTCCTAAATACAGGTGAGTTAGAAAGGTCTGATATTGGCGGTCAATTTGGAATCGAATCCATAAAGTTCATACACAATTACAACTATTTATATGTACCTATTGGAGCAAAAATAAATTTTGGTCAATTATTTTTTCATCCAGAAATAGGGCTTGGAGTCAATATATCAAATAAGACCAGACAGATTACCGAGTTTACAAATGGTGATACTGAAAAAGAAACGATAGACGAACAACTTATTGCAGGTGAATTCAATAATTTGAGCATTCCAATTTCATTATCAGTAGGAACGGATTTCAAGATCGCAAGTAAATCTTTCTCAACAGGAATTAAAGGATATTATGGATTAAATAAAGTAGTTAAGGATGTGCCAAGAGATAATCATTATTTTGGTATTGGATTAATAATAGCAATGAACCTTTAAGTGAATGTGCAACATAAGAGTAGATTAGTAGTAATATCTCCTTAGCAGTCCTTACTTTTGTCATTGCTGGTAGGTGTCATTAAACGAATCTTAAAAGTGTAGATATTTTATTTTGAAAAACAAGTCAATAGTTGATTACATTCCACTCATAGGCATCATTATTTTTGTAGCTCTATATATGTATGCTTCTATGCTTTATCCGGGTGGCTCACAGGCTGATCTTCAGTCAATAGGTTATGATTGGATACATAATTATTGGTGTAACTTGATGAATGATCAGGCTATGAATGGGCAGCCAAATCCTGCAAAACCTTTTGCAGTAGTTGCGATGGTCGTATTATGTATAAGTTTGGTGGTATTTTTTATCGAGTTTGCTTTAGTTTTTGAAGATGGTAAGATTTGGGGAGATATCATTAAATGGAATGCGATACTGTCCATGTCATTTGCAATGTTGATGTTTACTGCCTATCATGATGTTATGACGATGTTGTCCAGTATATTCGGATTATTTGTGGTAATAGGTATCATCAGAGCAGTATATAGAAGCAACTTGATGATTTATAAAATAGGTGGGTTCTTGTGTATAGTGCTTTTAAGTATCAATAACTATATCTACTATTCTCTTGATGGTATTGGCGTTTTACCATTGGTACAGAAAATAACTTTTGTGGTTGTTCTAATATGGATACTTGGTTTGAATTTTGAGATGGTAGAGATGAAAAGAAATAAAAATATCGGTTGAAAAGAACAAGTCTTATTTGATATATTTGACAATTTTTTAAACCAATACATATATAAATACTATGTATTCTCAAAACCTTATTTCCATTCGACTAGTTATTAACTATGGCATTGTGTATGTGCCATTTTAAATCACTATTCCCTTGGAAACAGAAAAATATGATGTTGTCATTATCGGGGCAGGACCAATAGGTCTTGCATGTGGTATCGAAGCGCAAAAAGCAGGATTAACTTATGTCATCATTGAAAAAGGATGTCTTGTTAATTCTATCTACCATTATCCTAGTAATATGACTTTTTTTTCTACTTCTGACAAACTAGAAATCGGTGATGTCCCTTTTATTTCACACCAACCGAAACCTAATCGCCAAGAGGCTCTCGAGTATTATAGAAGGGTCTGTAGTAGCTGGAAATTACATGTGCGTTTGTACGAAAAAGTGACTAAGATAAATCCAAATGAACATGGACATCAAATCATCACAGAAAAGACAACGTACCAAGCAAAGTCATTGGTATTGGCTTTGGGATTTTATGATCGCCCTTTTCTACTAAATATTCCTGGAGAATCATTACCAAAAGTAAAACATTATTATGATGAGCCACACCCATATTTCGGTCAGCATATTGTAGTTGTAGGCGCAGCAAATTCGGCGGTAGACGTAGCACTCGAGACATGGCGTAAAGGAGCTTTTGTCACTATGGTCGTAAGGGAATCAGAGATCAGACCAACTGTAAAATATTGGTCTAGACCTGATATTATCAATCGTATTGCAGATGGATCTATCAAAGCTTATTTTAATGCTACATTGAAGGAAATCACCCAAGACGATGTAGAGATTCAGACTTTAGATGGCCCTATTAAGCTAAAAAACGATTTTGTACTAGCTATGACGGGTTATCAACCACCATTTGAGTTTATGGAATCCATAGGCATCACATTTAATGATGATGAATATCGTACACCTGTCTATAATGAAGAAACGATGGAAAGTAATGTACCCAATTTATATCTAGCTGGCGTCGTATGTGGTGGATTAAAAACCAATAAATGGTTTATAGAAAACTCTAGGGTACATGCTGCGTTAATTATTGGTCACCTTAAACATAAATTACAATAAGGATAGTTATCAAATCAAAACATAAAAAAAAATCCCTGAAGGCCAATTAAGCATTCAGGGATTTTTTATTTAAAATTTTATAAGATAAATTACTTACATGCCCGCTTTAGAAGCAAAGTTTTTATTCACTTCAGCTACGATGGCTTCTGTTGCATTTACTAACTGATCTTCTGTCAAAGTAGAAACATTAAAAGCTAGCATAAATAAATAGTCATTATTTAGATTCCAATATGCTTTACCTTGCTCAAAAGAATAAGCCCCAACTGTATTTCCTGATTTAAATTTTTTGAATATCGATGGATTATCACTACCCATGACTGTCTCACCATCAGTCAATTTAGAAGATACAAATTTAGAAATATACTCAGGATATTCGCTATAAACTGGATTTGTCAAAATCTGAATCAAGATACCTGCGTTTGGTGTAGCAGGGTCGTCCCATTTAAAAAAACATGATCTTGTAGTAAGGTTACCTGGATCATCAGCTTCTTTTATATTTACGGAAGCACCTGCTATGCTTAATATTTTTTGAATTTCAGCTTCGCCGATCATCTCACATGCAGAAGGGATTTTAAGATCTTTAGGATCTTTGGCAGGCACGGTCACAGGTTTCATGGTCATATCGGCAGGGCTGACAGAATTGTTACCATTGTCATTTTTACAACCGAAGACTGCAACTAAAAGTAAGATAAAAGCTACATTTCTCATATTATAATGTATTAAAGGTCAATGAATTTATAAATAACTAGTAAACTCGATTAACCATGTTGTGAATAGAATGATTAAATTTTAATGCAAAAGTAATAATAAATTACATTTTAGTATAATATGTAATGAAAAAACGATAGATTTTTTAAACATTACTATCTTTTTACAAAAAAAACTTCTCTGGTTAAATGTTTGTAGCAGGTTTGCCTTTTATAGTTTTTAAAATCAGCATCACGAGCATATACAATATGAATGCCGCAGTACCTCCAGCAAATCCCATGATGAACTCTCTTACTATACTAGGCCATGTAGGTAGCGCATGATGCGCGAAGTCAATGTAGTGTACAAATATCCCACCAGCTACCATCAGTAAAGCGATAGTCCCGACTACAGCCAAAATCCTAATAATAATAGGTAACATCTTTATAAGCAAATTACCTAAATGCAATAAAATTGAATTTTTGCCTTTAGACTTTGAAATTAACATCAATCCAAAATCATCCATTCTGACGATCATTGCCACAAGGCCATAAACACCGACCGTAGCGAGTAAAGCGACAAATGTCACTGTCATAATCTGAATACCTAATGACTTATCTAGTACCGTTCCCAATGCAATGATCACGATCTCTACAGAAAGGATAAAATCGGTTGTAATGGCAGATTTTATTTTTTCTTTTTCTTTATCATCAAGATCGTCATCTTCTTCGGTATTCACTGGTGGAACTTGAGTTTCAGCAGCCTTTTCTACTTCTTTATGAAATATGTACTCATATATCTTATAAACACCTTCATATGCAAGATAGAAACCACCTAGGATAAGGATATACTCGATAAGCACAGGCAAGAAGTAACTTAATAAAAAGACAACAGGCAAAATGATCAGTTTATTGATAAACGATCCTTTTGTAATAGCCCACAAAACTGGAAGTTCTCTTGATGACACAAATCCAGTTGCTTTTTCTGCATTGACCGCAAGATCATCCCCTAATATACCAGCTGTTTTTTTGGTAGCTATTTTACTCATCATAGCTACATCATCCATCAATGCAGCCACATCGTCTAGTATCGCAAATATTCCTGATGCCATGTTTTAATGTTTGGACTAAATTACGCCGTTTTCAAATACCTTAAAGGAACTGTTTAATATCAAAAAAATACGACTAGTCTTCCAAAATTTCAGGTGCCATACCCATACTACTAAATCCACCATCATGGAATAAATTCTGCATGGTCACGTATCTTGTAAGGTCTGAGAATAAGCTCACACAATAATCTGCACATGCGTCTGCACTTGCATTTCCGAGGGGTGACATTTTATCTGCATATCCGAAGAAATCGCTGAATCCCTTCACACCTGAACCCGCAGTTGTTACGGTAGGAGATTGTGAGATGGTATTGACACGTACATTTGCTTTTTTAGCATAATGATAGCCAAAACTTCTTGCAAAACTCTCTAATAATGCTTTGGATTCTGCCATCTCACTA
>Ga0209812_10000432_pt1 | contig 38845 bp, 71 predicted proteins | sample JI71714BDNA_FD_187502 | JGI IMG/M metagenome (GOLD analysis project Ga0209812, IMG submission 187502) | Wastewater effluent complex algal communities from Wisconsin, to seasonally profile nutrient transformation and Carbon sequestration -... | ecosystem: Engineered > WWTP > Effluent > Algae...
TGCGTGAGCGCGGGCGGAAGCCTTGAGGCATTTTGCATCGCGTCCGAGGCGGCGGTGGCCGAACATGCGCGGGCTTTGGCGGAAGATGGTTCAGAGGCGGCGGTGAAAACCGGCGATCTGGTGATCCGGCAACGGGACGCGGCTTGCGGGAAGTGATGGCGCGCCCCCGAGGATTCGAACCCCGAGCCTTGGAAATAGAAGTTCCCTGATCTATCCAGTTGATCTAGGGGCGCTTGGTAGAACGGGCAGGGATCGAACCTGCGATAAAGACGTTATGAGCGTCCGGCCTTACCACTTGGCGACTGTGCTGTGGTGGACCTGTCGGGAATTGAACCCGCATAGCCTGCTTGCAAGGCAGGCCCCCATCCCAATGGACAGGCCCGTTTTAATGGTGCTGGCGGCACGGATTTGAACCTGCGACCGGTTGCTTACAAGGCAACTGCTCTACCGACTGAGCTACGCCAGCGAAAGCCGTTTAGGCTGTCGTTCGTATCCTAAGTCTGGCGCGCATGGTGTTCATAGCGCAGATCATACGCTAACCCTGATCAGTTGGCAACGTCTTTGCCCATCTTCCCCGGCAACACAGTGCAAGACGTTCCCGGCATCACGAAATAGTTGGGCACTCCCGGCCCGACATAAACCGTTTCCCCGCAGACGTGATAGACGGTGATCACATCCACGCACAGCGCGGCTTCGCAGACGGTTTCGACGGTGACGATGGGGTCGAGTAGGGTGGGTGGGAAGTCGTATGTCATGGCGCGGCTCCTTCGGTTAGGGCGGCAAACCATGCATTGATGTCGCGCTTCATTTCTGCGCAAGGCTTCGGATCATCCAAAGCGGCAGACAGCCACGCCCCAAGAGGCTCCGCCGCCGCCCGCAGCCTCTCCACCTGCGCCCGGAGCGTGGCGAGTTCGGCCTCGGCGGCTTCGCGATGCGTCTCGTTTTCGGACCATTTCTCGCGGGCGACCATCGCGTTGGATATCCAGCCGGTCACGTCATCCCGCAACGCCTGCAACTCGGCAAGCGCGGATGCGGGGACGAGGCCCATAACTGCATCGTGCGCTTCGGTCAAAAGTTGCGGGGGAGAGTGCATGACGGTGCCGCCTGGAAAGCTGATGATCAACCTAGCCGCCTTCTCCACCATCAGCGCCACGGCCAGATCGGCATCAGCGCGGGGGAGCAGGTCTCCGGTTCTGGCAGCATCCAGAATGGTTGACACGAATTCCGCGTCAATTTCATCGCCAAGTTTCAAGCGCCGCAGTTCAGAGAGTGCTTTGGTTAGGTCAGTCATGGGTGGTCCGAAGTCAGGGTTTCCATCGAAGGCAAGCGCTGCGGATTGCTGCTCCAGGGACAGCTTCTTGAAAAGTCCGTCAGTCATGGGGTTTCCTCCTTCAAGGCGCGGATGTTTGCGGCGCACATTCCAGCGGCGCGGCGCGTATAGTGGTTGAAGTCCTCGGTGTTGCCCGCGATCCGGTCGCACTCTTGGGCACACCGTTCCCGTTCTTCCCGCCGCGCCTCCCGCCGCGCTTCCGCGATCATGGCCGCAACCTCGGGGGAAGATGCGATGGCTTCATGGGTGGCGAGGATGTAGCCGGGATAGGGGACACCGCGAAAAGATGTAGCCTCATCATACCATGTTCCGTTCAGGTCGGCCCAAATCCGTTCCGGCGCAGTCATGGCTTCACCCACTGTAGGGCTGAGAGAATGCGGGCGGTGTAGTCGGCTTGGGCGGCGGACTTGGCGGCTTCGCGGCTATAGAAGCGCATGGGCCTGCGCCCACCCAACGGGTCTGGCTCAAGGATAAACACAAAGGCAAGCCCACCAAGGTCGATATTGACGGCAAAATGAACGTCTTCTCTGCCAGCATCAAACTCGACTAACGAGTAGTGCCCCTTGAACGCAGAAGCTTTTTCACGAGTGCATATTTCCTCAACCTCGAACCACTCCAGCGGCTTCACCTCTATCCCCGCGTCCGCGAGGCGATCTGCGATAGTCATTTGCGGTTCCTTTGCTTGCGCGCGGCTTTTACCTTGGCGCGTTTATCGACTTTCTTCTTCTGAGGTTCGCGCGGCGAGGACCAGTAAGCGGTGCGATCCGTACCCCCGGCCACATCCATGCCGACGATCATCGCGCCCAAGGCCGCGAACTTGCGCAGGTGGGTCTGGTCGATCATCCTCTCCCCTCCACCTTATCCGCGCCATGCCAGCGAGTTCTGTAATCCGCGATGAAGTCGGCGGGAAACTCGGTGCGATAGCCGCAGGGGTGCTTAAACTGCTCTCCATCCCAGACCATGCGCGACATGGAAGAACACTCCAAGCAATATGGCGCGTAGCCGGGGCGCTTCATCAAGTTGTTTCTCACGATGGACCCGTAGTCCACTGGATCGGCAATGTCGCCCTTAGCCATTTCCAGCCTCCACCTTATCCGCAGCCGCAAGCAGAAGCGCGGCGAGTTGGCGAATGAATGACGGATGGTGGTTTTGGCGAATGACTGACGGAGAGTGGTTTCCGTCAACGTCATCGAGAAACACAACAGGCACGTCTCCCTCAATGATCGAGATTGTCATGCTGCCAAAGACCATCTGGCTCACCCCATCCGGCCACGTCACGGGCTTGGGGGCGGGTGGCGAGGTCTCCGTGCTGTAAACTTTGCGCCATTTGCTTGCGGCGTAGTGCTTGTCGCCTTGCGGAAGCCATGACGAAAGATTGCCTTGATCATCTGAAAACAACGTCAGTTCGTCGGGCAGTTCGGGATCGGCCTCCCCAGCCAGATACGCATCGGCCTCGGCTTCGGTGGAGAAGACGGCGATGATGTCGTTCGGGCTGCTGACGCCAACTTTCATTCCGTATGATCCATCCTCCCGATATGTAAATCTGTCCGGATCACAAAATGGGTGCGAGTTGCACAAACCATCATTTTTGGTCAGGCCAATCGGCCCACGCCTCTCCCGGATCTGCGTAACGCCCCAGCAGCCTTCGTATAGTTGAACGGTCATTTCACGTCTCCCATTGCATCACGTTCCGCCTGCATAGCCGCCCCGCTGGCCAGTGCGATCATTTGAGGCCATGCCTTGCCGTGAATCTCGACCATCTTCCGGCCAAAGTCTTCCGGCGAAATCACGTCCGCCGTGTTTGGTTCAACATTACCGTTTGGCGCGGTCATCCGATTTGCCAGCGGCCCCAAAGAAAACGCAAGGCGACGGTTTAGAACTTCAATCGGCACGCCTTCATCGGTGCGAAGTTGAAAGCGGGGGAAGGTCATTGCATCCACTCCTTGATATACAGCACAGCGGCCATAATGATATTGATGCCGATGATGGCAGTTGCGACCACAAGCCAAGCGGCGGTGATAGCTTCGATGGTGTTGCGGGTCATTTCATCCCCCAGATCATGCCAATGAATGCCAAGACGCAAAGCCAAGGCCCGATGATGGTTGCAAAGCGGATAGCCCCGGCCCAGCGGTCAAGACGCAAGCGGCGGCAGTCATCGTCGGTCAGGATATGCGGCGCGTAGGACGCGATCCGGCGAAGGGCTTCGATGCTAGTCACTCGACTTCCTCCTTGTTTTCAACCCAATCGCGGCCAAACTTTTCCCAAGCAGTATCGCGGTCCCAGATTTCGATTTCCGTCTGAGGATCGTCCAGATCACACAGGGCAACACCAATGATCCGCTTCGCTTCGTTGCGATAGGTGATATCATCGCCGCGCATATCGCAGGACTGCTCCAACTCGATAAACACCGTGACTTCGCGGTAGTCTTCGCCGCCCATGTAGTCCGCAACCGTGTCGCAGATTTCAACATCATCAGCGCGGGCGCTGAGGGCGGAAAAGGTCATTTCTTTGGGTTTGTGCATCGTGTGGTCTCCCGTTTTGTTATGCCCACATCCTACACGCGCAAAAAAAATGCGCAACACAAAAAGAAGGGGTTGCCCGAAAATAAATTGCGTGTAGTCTGGCGGTATGAAAACAGCATCAGACATCATCGCAACCGTGGGCCGGGACAAGATAAAGGCTGAGTTTGGCGTCAAGGATCGGGTTTTGCAGATTTACGCTGCAACCGGGGTCTTGCCAGCAGCTTGGTTTGACCGCCTGGAACAACTAACCGGGCAAGCCCTTCCTCGGCGCTTGTTCACATTCAAGGGGGTATCATGACTATCATCGCTTTCATCGCTGGCTATGTGTTCGGCGCGCTCGGTGTCCTTTTTGTCATCGGAATCCAGGCCCATCACCACTTCTGGGCCAGGAACGCCCGCAAGCCGGACGACCACGGCCAGCCAACCTATGACACGGAAGGCAAGCTGACGGGGTGGATCGAATGAGTGAACAACTCAAACCGTGTCCCCATTGCGCCGGACCAGCAATCCTCGTCACCCCTGCGCTAAGTCGGCCCGACGTGCGACCATATGTGGCGTGTGAATTGAACTTCTGCACTGGCCCAAAAATGGACGCAGAAACCGCCATCGCCGCATGGAACCGCCGCGCGGGTGACGCCATATGACTGGGAAACAGGTCCGCCAGATCCGCCGCGAAGGTAACCTCGCCTACGTTACGCTGACGAAGGGCTATGAGGCCGTCATAGACGCCTTTGACGTGCCGTTGATCGATGGGTGGAATTGGTACGCGATGGTTGAGCACCGACACGCCGGATCGATCCGCGCGGTTTATGCTGTTCGCAGGGATCGGACCGGCGAAGGCAAGCGGCGCATGGTCCGCATGCATCGCGTCATTGCCGGAACGCCGGACGGCCTTGAGACCGATCACCGCGATGGCAACGGCCTGAACAATCGGCGGGGCAACCTGCGCGCTGCCACCAAAGCGCAGAACATGCAGAACCAAGGGATCCGCACCAACAACTCGAGCGGCCACAAAGGCGTCAGCTGGGAAGCGGCGCGCGGCAAATGGCGGGCGCGGATCAGGCTGGGCGGCAAGAGGAAGAGCCTCGGCCTGTTCACCACCCCCGAAGAAGCCGCTGCGGCCTATGCAACCGCCAGTGCCGCGATGCATGGCGAGTTTGGGAGAACAACATGAGCCATCACAGCGACTTTGACCCATGGCAGGAACCGACCCCAAAGGTTGATTGGGTCACGAAAGACGATGCAGACCGCAAGGCATATCGAGCGTTTTGGCGTGGCATCACGTTTGGCGGTCTTTTGACGGGGATAGCATTCATTTTCAGAGCTGCGCTGGGCGTACTGTAATACCCGAGCCGGTTGGGTGACGAACCGGCGTCTGTCTCCTCACCGCGAAAGCGGCACCTTGGCCCTAGCGCTTCACGTTCCCTGCGCTGGGGCCTTTTTATTGGGAAGGTAGAGCGACGACGCCAAGCCGTAGCAAGGGCGGAATAGATGTCATCCTCGCCGCGCTCTGGCGGATCATCCGGTCGGCGTATAGCCTGACCCCGTGGCATAGCCATAAGATGACCCGCCAGAAAGCGGTAGGGTTGCCCCGCGCCGCTCTAGCAAGCGAACGCAGGGCGGGTGTCCTCGCAGACAATTGCACAATATCACCGCCAGCCCATCGTTTCAAGCAATAACAATCGCCCCCGAAAGCAATAGAGCCATCATCGTTTCCCCATGCGCCCGCAACAGGTCTGTGTCGCTGCACTCACCCTTGATCCTGCCATCCATTACATCGTGGCAATGCTGGCAGGCAAAGACGCCTAGAAGATCGTGGGGCTTCTGACCCATCCCCGCCCATCCAAAGCGGCGAATGTGGCATAGGAAGACGTTGACGGGCGTTGCGTTGCATCCTGGCAAGCGTAAGGTGCAGCCTTGGCCTTGTGCCGCGTGGCGGATCGGCGTGGGTGCTTTGGGCTTTTTTGGTGCCTTGTCGGATTTCAGCCCCAAGGGCGGCTTGCCAGCTAGGTTACTCATTCAAGAATGCCAAAACGTCATAGCCTACCGCCTCAGATAGCGCGGCCATTGCCCCGTCAAAGTATGCCTTGAATTGCCCCTGATCCATCGCCGCGAAAGCCGTGCTATGCGGCTGCATTCCCGTGACGTTGCCACGTAGGTCATAGATCGGTTCAACAAGCCCCATGCGGACCTTTAGCGCCGTGTGTAACGCCTCGCGTGACTGCCAGCGTCCTGTTGCCTCTATGGCCTTGGTTAGGGCCTGCCAGTAGGTTCTGTGAAGCGGTAGGGTCCGCTTGTTGCGATGGTGCATGTCGAATGTCATGCCGTCGGGGAAAGCGGCCAGTTCTTCTGCATCCCAAGCACTCAGGGGGACAAGCCGCCCCCCTGATAGTCTTACGATAGGACGCGGGGCGCGGTCAGTCACTTCTCGGAAAACCCGATAACGTCTGCCGGGACCGGACGCTTTGACTGTTGGCTGATCTTGAGTTGTGTATTTGTAGTGCGCAGAATTTCCCGCGCTTGCGATGCAATGGCGTCACCCTCGGCTGGTTGCATATTGCCCGCCTTGAGGGAATTCAAGGTGTCCCAAAGGGCCGCTTTCAGGTTGGTTGCCGTAAGTTCTGTCATATTCTCTTCTCCTTTGTTGATGCTTGTTTAGTGTGCCAGCTTGGCGGCGAATTTCCGTATCATCGGACAGGGCCAAGCACTCCCGCCGTATTTCCAAAGCCAAAATAGCCGATTCCCAAAATTCGCCAAACTCTTGCTTGGCACGGTATTCCTGGTCGTATTTTGCCTTCCATGCTCGATACTCAGGACGCCGACAGTATTCGACGTGATACGGCATTCTCTCTTTTCTTTTTTCGGCCTCTTGCACTGGATTTCGCGTTCTCTGGTAGTAAGCGGCCTTCGCAGCTTTGATTTCTACGGATAGTTCCTTGCGCCGACTAGCATCATATGCTTTTTTTGCCGCGCGTTTTTCGGCATCAGTTGCCATTTTCCGCCGCGCCAAACCAGCGCAAGCCCTGCCGCAATAGACCGGCTTGCCCGCCCTTTCGGATCGGTTCACCGCACCGCAACTCTTTGCTGCCACTTGAAGGCACTGAGGGCAGACGATAAATTTCACGCCAAGCCCGCTGCCGGTCGATACACTTCAACCACTGCCTCAAATTCCGCCAGTTGATCCGGCTTCATCTTCCGCAGTCGGATGATTTCCTTAAACGCCTTGCGGTCATATCCCCGCGCGACAAGTTCGGCCACGACTTCCTTTTGCTGATCGGCAATGTCGCGCTTTTCGGCGTCCAGTTGTTCGTATCTCTCGAAAAACTGGCGCAGCTCGTCGGCTGTGACGGCATATGGGTCGGTCATGCTTTTTCCCCATGTGCCAAAGCGTAAGCCATTAGAATTTTTCCGATCACAGCAGCATCGCGCGGGTGAAGATAGAGCCAAAAGTTTTCGTCTGGTGCATCGATTGCTTCACCCAAAGCCGGGCTATAAACCTTGCCATCAATCTTTCTTTCATAGACTACCTGCAAGCTGTCAGGCCCCTCAATATCTATAGTCCATGAGGCTTCAACGTCTGGCGAGTAATATTTCAGCGTTGCTTCTTCTGACAAGCCATTATCGGCAAAGAATTTTGCAAGATATCTGGTTTTCATGTCTCTCTCCTCAGTTTGGGTTGTAGGTTTTCAGGTATCTGTCGAAAATACTCTGCGCCAATTTCTCGGCATCGGACCTCATCATTCCCTTGGCCATGAGAACCTCGGTTCCAAGGTCCACGGTCAAGGCTTCAGTATCCCAAGGCGCGTTTCGCATGGCGTCCAGGCATTGGGTTTCGTGGCGGGACAGGCGGGTCATCTGCGCCCCGCAAGCTTTCTGGCCATATTCAAAACGTTGTCCGCGTCGAGATAAGCATCCCACGCTCCGCTGCGTTTCAAAAATTGCGCTCGCGCCTTCGTCGCCTGCTCTGTTCTGCCAAGATCGTGCGGCCCGATGAATGATCCTACCGAGTCAAAGTATGCGATTATGAATCTGTCTTCATATTCAGTCCATCGGCTCGACATCACCGCACCTCTGGAGCAAATGGAATCTCGTCGTCCATTGCATTACGCTGGGCCGGTGGGTCTTCCCGCCGTTCCTCTCGCTGGCCTTCCGGCTTGCCGCCAAGCATGGTCAAGGTGCTGTGAAATGGCCGCAAGACAACCTCTGTCGAATAGCGATCCGCGCCGGATTGATCCTGCCACTTCCGGGTTTCCAACTGGCCCTCGATATAGACCATCGTTCCCTTGCGCAGATATTGCTCTGCGATCTTGGCCAGACCCTCGTCAAAGATTGCCACCGAATGCCATTCGGTGCGTTCTTTCCGCTCGCCGGATTGCTTGTCCTTCCAGCTTTCGGACGTGGCAATTCGCAGGGTAACAACCATTCCACCGGCTGTAAATCGGCGGACCTCTGGGTCGCGGCCAAGGTGCCCGACGATGATTACTTTGTTGACTGATCCGGTCATTGTGCATCCCCTTTCGGTGCAAGTTCGGCCTTAAGCCGGTCTTTCGTGTCTGTCAGTGACTTGCCCAGATCGGCGCGGGCTTCGGTGATTTCCTTGATGGTCGTGCTTTCCGACTTCCATGCCTCGGCAAGATCGGCGAGCGAAGTGACGGCTTCCAGCTTCTTCGCAATCCGGTCATGCGCTGCGACGGGATCAAAGGCGGGCGGCGCTTCACGCTTCGGGGCTTCTGTCACCGGCCCATCGTCATCGCCATGAAGGTCGCCCTTATGCCACAAATCAAGTGCCGCGCCAAACCGCATGGCGGCATTCCGCAGGGCATCGCCGATCACTTCCTTGATAGCGTTGCCCCCGCTCTTGCCGTCAGGGTGTCCATAGCCAAGACGCGTCACGCCGCAGATGGTCAGCTTGATCCACATGCCGCCGATCTTATCCAACGACGGAAGCCCATCGGGGGTGAATGCAAGAGGCTGCCAATCCCATGCAGGATCACAATCTAGCAGCCGGTCGGTCAAGGCGGCATGGCCAACGTAATCCAGATGAACCGCTGGCAGGCCATGGTAGCCGCCACATTCTGCGCATTTGCCTTTCGGGCTGTCTGCTTTGTATGGCTTTGGAAGCTTGGAAATCTGGTGCGCCGGGAATGGTTCCCGCAGAAGCGCAAGGCCGGTTGGTTTGATTGCTTCGGTCATTCTTCTTCTCCATCGATTATCACCCCGGCTGCACGTTCCCGCGCCTCTAGGGCTTGTTCAAACCCCCGCAGACGGGTCAAGCTTCCGGCTTAGCTCTGCGCTGACTTTATCCCAATCCATTATTTCACCCTTACCGAGAGGCTATCCTTGCCCGTAACGATCATCGCACCGGGAACCGTTTCACCAGCCAGAAGCTGCGCCTTGATTGCCGACCGATCAGGTGCGACCGTAGTCTTGCAAAGCTGCGAAGGAATGGCGGTTTCGTCGGTGATCTGCACGGAAGCCATGCCAGCGCGGCGGCTGATTGTTGCGCGGGGTCGTTCCAGCTTCTTTTCGCCGGTAGCATCAAGCAATGCCAGAAGCTGGACCCGAATAGCTTCGCCGCGCGCATCGAACCTATTGCGGCGGGCGGTCAGATCGGCAATCTCGCCGCGAATAGCTTCGCCCATAGCCTCGGCCTCAAGCATACTCGATAGAAGAATGTCGGCAATGTCTAAGGCGTCGGTTTCGCCGTCCAGCGTGTCAAGGAACGTGTCGGCGTCGTGGTCATCACCAAGCGCGGCGCGGATTTCTTCCGCCATGCGCCGAATGGTTGGAAGGTCAATATACATCAAAACGGCTCCTCGATATGAGTGGCAGTCGCCTCAATCATCGGCGTCTTTGAAACAGTCAGCGCCGCCCGCACAAAGTCGGAAATCTGAACCTGCGCTGCAGATGCTATTTCATCCCCAGCCAAAGCCAAAATGCGAGCGCACGTTTCTGGCAGAAGCTTCACGGTCATCTTGTTGTCATTGTATGCAACGGACAGTTTCGCTTCATACGGGTTGGATGGTGACGGGTCTTTGTAAGGACTGCGAAGGCTGATTGTCAGTGTTTCAAGTTTCATTTCAGGTTCTCCCTTTGATCATCGATATCAGTTCCAGCGCCCGCTTTCTCGCCCGCGCTGTTGCGTGTTTCATCGTGCAGACCTTGGCCGTCCTATAGTCGTGTAGGGCGTAATACAGCACGTCTTGGAGTTTGTGCCGGGGTTCATGCGGCGGATAGTCGAACCATGCGCGGCGGGTGGTCATAGCGACCGCGACCCCGACCGCGACCACGACCGCGACCGCGACAGCGACCCCGACCCCGACCACGACCGCGACCGCGACCCCGACCTCGACCACGACCACGACCCGTTAAATCCGGCCCTCAGTAGCGCCGCGTTCATTTTTGGCTCCTAGGCAGGGCACCATTGATTTCGACCGCGTCAATCATGGCTGTGGCGTTGATCACGACTTCCGCACCGTCCGGGTATGGTTCGACTTCGGAGAAAGACCCCGTGGCCACGGCCTGCGCATACCGGCCAGTGTCGGCGATCCACGCGGCATCCGTTACGATAAGCCCGTCGCTGTGAATGCGCAGAAGCTTTCCGGTCACGATATGAGTGACGGTGCGAAACAGGTAGTTCCGCCCGATGACATACGCCGAACCCGATGCATCAGTCATCGCAGCTTGCGGCGCATTGCCGAGAAAAGCCGCAGCCATTCCTGCCAGTTGGCGAACCTCTGCCACGGTGAGTTTGTCGAAGTCAATCATGGTGTCCTCCGTTTGATTGCCCCTTGACACTACCCGCCATTACCCGGCATAGTCAAGGGGGAATTACAGGAGAAAACCCCATGACGGAAAATCGGACAGATACGGTCGAGGTTTCCTTGACCCCATCGGAAAAGCTGGAAATCCAGGAAGCGGCGAAGCGGTCGGGTATGAAAACAGGCCCGTTCCTGCGGTATGCGGCGCTGCGTGAGGCGCGGTCATGAGTGACGCAACATGCCCTGCCACATATGCGGCGAGCCGATTGCGTCTAGGGGTTTCGGCTTCGCTGGATTTCGACACGAACGCAAATCCAACGCCATTCTATGGGTCTGCGAAGCCCATATTCCGGTCGGTGAGGCGCGATGGAAAGCTGCCAACGCTGGTCCTATCGCACAAGATGCAGCGGGACGCATTCCAGATGGATCACGACAAAGCATTGCGGGGAAACCGCGCAAGGGCGGGCCGGATAGCGCAAGAGGCGAAGAAGGCGACAACGGCAATTCTCAGCAGGGGGAACTAGGTCTGTGATGGATATTCGGAAGGAGCGCGCTGCCCATGCCGCCCTGCCTATCGGCGGGATACAATGGAAAGCCGCCGTCAAGGGAAAGCTTCTGGACGGCTTCGGAGCGGATGATATTGCGCTGCACCTTGGCTGTCATCATGGCTATGTGCGGGCGGAAATCGCTTTATTGCGTGATGCGGGTGAGTTTGCGCAATGGTGGCCGAAGTGATCAATCTTCCATGGCCTAGCCGCGACCTGCACCCCAACGCCCGCAAGGATCGGCGCTTTGCCACGAATACACGGCAGGCGGCGCGGGAAGCTGGATACTTCCTTGCAAAGCAATTCATCAACAGCGGCGGCGTTCCGACTGATCACCTTGTTCTGACCTTCTGCCCGCCTGACAATCGGCGGCGCGATCTGGATGGGGCTTTCTCAGCCTGCAAATCGGCGCTGGATGGCATATCGCAGGCGCTGGGCAGGGATGATCAGCACTGGACGTTTACCCTTCTGCGCGGGCCTGTTGACCGCAAGGGTGGGCATGTGGAAATCGTGTTCCAAGTTGTGCCTGGGGTTCTTCCGGCGACAGGATGGGTGTCATGACCTACACCCTATCACCAGAAGACGTGAAGCGTTGCCGCGCTATTGCCACTGAGGCCCGTGACAGGGTTCGGTCAATCGTCAGCGCCGTAGCCCGATCAAGCGGCATTCCCGTTTCTGCCATTTACGGGCCGGACGTTCAAAGGCAGACCGTCGCGGCCCGTCATCTGGTCATGTATCTCGCTCACATGGAAGGCTTGTCCTATCCTATCATCGGCAGGGCCATAGGGCGGGATCACACGACCGTCATGGATGCTGTGAAGCGGGAAAAGGCAAGGCGGGCCTTGGAAAGCTAAACCACGACCGTTTAGGGCTTTGCAAATTTGCAGGATGGCTTTGCAGTTTTGCATGTTGCTTTTTCCGAAAACGTGGCACACAAAAGAAAGCGGCGGCGCTGGTGTGACCCATGCGCCGCCTTGATCGCAGCAACCTTTGGACGGGTTTGAAGCTGCGATGACGCAAATTTAGCCTAACGGCTGACAGTTTGCAAGAACCCTCCAAACACTACGTTCTGACCGGTAGGGATAACCGCAGCGGCTGAACGAACTGGGATACTGTGGGATGCACTCGATCCCAAGGGCAGTCCGAAAGACCGAAGCCCGAGTGCCGGGGGGCGATACCCTCGCAAGTAGCGGTCAACCTGTCAGGCTTTCGCGCCATGGCAGGGCCTGTGATGGCGGCACGGCTCCGAAGGGAATGCCAGACGACTATCAAGGCATGGGGGACAACCTCGCTTTATTGCGGGGGATGTCTTCCTATGCCTGATCAGCAACACTCACCAAAGGGAATAACCTAGATGATAGAGATACTAGAGACAGCGGAAAAGGTGAAACGGCTTGGCCTGAAATGGTCGAACCTAGCTTCTAATCATTCGGTCGCTTTGAAAATGGCGGCGGAAGATCGGAACGAAATCGCCGGTCAGGTTTTCGAGACGCGCAAGGAATTAGACTGTGCGTTTGCGCACATTGAAGCGGCGGCGCGTCGGGCGATTTATCCGACAGAAGCCGAGGCGGAAGACGACACTTTGCAAACATGCTCTTTGCAAGGTTTGCAAGTAAATGATTGATTTAGTCGGTGTTTTAGGCATGATGTAACAGCGCGGCCTAGGCTTGCAACCGAACGCCAGCTCTCCCCTGGCTTGGCCGCGCGCAACAGGGAGAAACGCCAAGGAGGGCGGGATGGGATTATCCGAATATAGAGCATTCATTGCATCACGGGCAGGTGCAATTGAGAAAGGCGGATTTGATCCGCGCCCGATCAATTTAGCCGCCAAGACGCATCAGGTTGCATGTCTGGAATTTGCGTTGAATGCTGGCAAGTCGGCTGCATTCTTGGATACTGGTCTGGGAAAGTCTTTCATCGAGTTGGAGTTTGCGCGGCAATGCGCAGAGGAAACCGGCAAGCCATCGCTGATCCTGACCCCGCTTGCCGTTGCTGGCCAGATGGTGCGAGAGGGCCAAAAGTTTGGCATCGCCGCGCGCCAGATCAGGGAACAACATGAGGTTGGGGCCGGGGTTATGGTGGCCAACTATGAGCGCCTGCTAAAGCTAGACCCCGCATCTTTTGGCGCGATTGTTCTGGACGAAAGCAGCATCCTGAAAAGTTATGCCAGCAAAACGCGGGTCATGCTTGAAGATGCGTTCAAGGATACGCCATACAAGCTTGCAGCGACCGCGACACCTTCGCCGAATGACCATACCGAACTCGGAAACCATGCTGAGTTTCTTGGCGTCATGCGGCAACAGGAAATGCTTTCCAAGTGGTTCATTAACGACACGTCAACCGCTTCGCAGGAATGGCGATTGAAGGGTCACGCCACGCAAGACTTCTGGAACTTCGTCGCGTCTTGGTCGAGGTGCGCAACATTGCCGTCTGATCTTGGCGGGGACGATACCGGATACATTTTGCCGGAAATTGATCGGCGGGTGCATTCCGTCGCGGCTGATCGGATGGAAAAGATCGGCGAAGGCATGTTGTTTCGCATTCCAGAGATGAGCGCGACAAGCTTCCACGAAGAAAAGCGCCTTACTCTTGGCCAGAGGTGCGAACTGGCTGCACAACTGGCAACGCATGACAAGCCCGTCACGGTATGGTGCGAGACAAACGAAGAAAGCGCGTCACTGGCCAAGATGATCCCCGGCGCTATTGAGGTTCATGGATCACTCGATCCAGACGAAAAGGAACGGCGGTTGCTAGGATTTGCGGATGGGCAATACAGGGCGATGGTGACAAAGCCCAAGCTAGCCGGGTTTGGGGTCAACTGGCAACACTGCGCCCATGCCGTATTTGCCTCGATCAGCTTTAGCTATGAACAGCACTATCAGGCCGTGCGGCGGTCGCATCGGTTCGGGCAGTCCGAGACTGTGCGGAATGATATTGTCATTGCAGACACCGAGGCCAGCATCTGGGACGTGATTAACGGAAAGTCTGCCAAGCATGACGAAATGAAGCGGCGCATGGCTGCTTCTATGAAGGAAGCCCAATCATCAGCAACTCGCCGCGTCAAGTATGAGCGTCCCTTGGACCTTGCTTTCCCGGCATGGATAAAATCGGAGGCCGCATCATGAAAAAGCAACCCGAATACCAAGGCGCAGGATGGGCAATCCACAACTCGGACTGCATCGAGGGTATGCACGCCATGCCGGAGCATTCGATTGACCTGACGATCTTTTCGCCGCCGTTCGGCGATCTGTTTGTCTATTCTGACAGCGAAAGAGACTTGGGCAACGCTGGCACGGGGCAAGCGTTTATCAACCAGTATTCCTATTTCTGCGAAGCTCTTACCCGCGTCATGAAGCCGGGGCGGATGGTTTGCGTTCACTGCACTGATCTTCCGAGCAGGAAGGGCCGTGATGGGTTTATCGGTTTGCAAGACTTTTCCGGGGATCTGATCAAGGCCCATACGGATGCAGGGTTGATCTATCACGGGCGCGTGACGATCTGGAAAGACCCTGTAGTCGAGATGCAGCGGACGAAAGCCTTGGGTCTGCTTTACAAGCAAATCCGAAAAGACAGCACCATGAACCGCGTCGGAATGCCGGACTATATGCTGTTTTTCCGCGCGCCGGGGGAAAACCCTGACCGGGTTGAGCATTGCGCGCCGGGTGACGTGAAAGAACTGGTCAAGATCGCGCGCAAGTGGCTGCATGAAATGCACCGGGCTGGTCTGGCATCCGAGACGCCTACGGATGCGCAGATTGAAGCCCTGTTGCCGCATGTTGAATTTGACGTTTACGAGTGGCAACGCCTTGCATCGCCGGTTTGGATGAATATCCAGCAAGGCAACGTCCTGAACCGGATGAAAGGCGACGGCGATGAAAAGCACGTCTGCCCACTGCAGCTGGACACAATCGAGAATTGCTTGCGGCTTTACAGCAAGCCGGGCGATGTGGTCATGGACCCATTCAACGGCATCGGGTCAACTGGCTATCAGGCGGTCAAGGGGTTTCGCCGGTATCTTGGTTTTGAGCTGAAGCCTGAATATGCCAAGCAGGCGAACAAGAACCTGATGGAAGCTGAGGCATCGGTAGGCGACCTATTCGCGGGTGTAGCATGATCGAGACACCCGCCGAAATCCTTGCCCATTTCACCACAAAGGAAGCTGCTAAAAGCTTCTGTGCATGGCGCAAGAAAAAGAAGGCCCCGCTAACGGAAACAGCAGCCCTTCGTATTTGCAAGACCCTTGCCGCTATCAAGGCGGCAGGGGGTGATCCATCCGACGCGCTAGGCATGGTAGAGGAACGCGGATGGGCTAGCATCACGCCAGAGTGGTATTTCAAGGCCGTGAAGGCAGAAGCCCCGATGAAAGCGCAAACCCCTATCGGTGATAAGCTTGGGCTATGGGCTGAGGCTATCCTGTCAGGCAAGGATTATCTTTGCCGCAACATTCCATCTACGGCGGCGCGGGAACTTGTGCAGCGCGGGCTTGTGACCCAAGACCAATGCAAGCGCGCGGGGGTGGCGATATGAACACGCTAGACCTATTGATCCAGTTGCGCGGCGGCTTGCCGGATAGCTGCGACTTCTGCCGTCAGCCATACGGGCCAGACCGGCATCCTGAACCGGAAGAGGCTGGGGAATGGGCGTGCAGCGAATGCGTGAAGCGTTGGCGCAAAGAAGACGCGGAGGGTGGAAAAGCATGACCCCCGCCCGCCGCAAGGCCCTACAGTGGCTCCATGATCGGGGGGAGGTGCGCGACCTATGGGAGCGCACAGACAGGCCTTCGCCGCAAATTATCCGCATGATGCTTGGTGACCGGCAACTGACGTGGACCGAACGCCAAGGCCACTTCCTGACCGACAAAGGCCGCAGAATGCTACACGGTGACGACAAATGACCCTCGTCACCATCACCCCCGGCCCCGTTCTCAGCGTCTATGACAACGGAAAGCTTATCGTCCAGGTCAATCTATCCATGCAAGAGGCCGTAAGCATCGTCGCAGGATTGGCGAAGGAGATCATGATATGATTGCCGCGCTGTATGTCGAAACCAACGGAAGCTATTTCAACCTGGAAGGGGTTGACCCGTGGGATCAGGAACGGGACGCGCGCAAGTATGACGGGCCGTGGCCTGTAGTCGCTCACCCGCCGTGTCAGAGGTGGGGAAAGATGTGGGCAGGCTCACCGATGCACATTGCCAGGACCGGACAGCGCAAGGTTAAGGGCGATGACAACGGTTGCTTTGAGGCGGCGCTTGCATCTGTGAGAAAATGGGGCGGCGTTCTGGAGCATCCGTGGGGCAGTCATGCTTGGCCGCGCTTCGGATTGCTGACCCCGCCCCGTCACGGCGGGTGGATCAAGTCGGACGAATGGGGCTGGACTTGTTGCGTGGAGCAAGGCCGCTATGGGCACTATGCCCGCAAGCCGACATTGCTTTACGCGGTCGGGGTCGATCTGCCAGAATTGCAGTGGGGCGTCAGCCAGGCGCAGTTTCCGCCCGAGGCAGTCGCCAAGTATGGACTGGAGAAATGCAAGCGCATGGGCGAACTGGCGTTCAAGGGGGGCGGGAAGGACAACACGCATAGGATCGGAACCCCGACCGAGTTTCGGCAAATTCTGATAGACATGGCAAAAAGCGTTCCTGCCGTGCATTTTCCCCTTGTTGTTACGGAAACGGCGTGCTAAAAGGGGTTATGAACAAGGGAGAAACCGCCATGACCGCATTTGACCTATTCCAGCGCGCAACCTGCGAATTCAGCGAAGGCAAGCGCGACGTTGCCCGCAAGACCGTTCTCAAGGCAATCAGCCAGATTGATAGGGACGGCAAGGACGCTGACTGCAAGGAAGGCTTGGAAGTCTTTGCGCGGATGCTTGCCGCATGACCCTTTCCCCAGCAACCCGCGTCCGTAACTGGCGCGACCGCAAGCGCAAGGCTGGCCTAGTCCACCTAGACAAGTGGGTGCCAGCCGACAAGCTGCAAGACATTCTGGACGCAATCGACGAAATCACCACGCCCATCAACATCAGCGATGAAACCATGCGTGGGATTATGGACAGCGCAAGCAAAGCGGCAGAAGCCCAACGCCGCGCAATCGACGAAATCACGGGAGAGACTGACAAATGACGATTGACCTAACCAAGATCACCACGCCGTTTGGGCTGCTTGACGCTAAGACGCAGGAGGCACTCAAAGCGCATGGCGGGCCGTATGATGTTTGGGGCATTAATGGATGGATACAGACAGAATGGCCGTCCTTTGCTGGTCTTAGCGTATACCGCGTCAGGCCCGCCCCGCCCAAGCCCCGCGAGTGTTGGTCCTATGGCGCGCATATCCGCGACACAGAGGCCGAGGCAATCGCATTCCGGCAGGCCGTCGCTGATGCAAATCCCGGCAATGGATATGAACTTTCCCCGATCACCAAATGGATCGAGGTTCTGCCATGATGCTTGAAGACATGCAGGACGCAATCGCAGCCAAAACCAAGCCACCCCGCGAAACCGTCAAGGCAATGTATGGCGGCAAGATGCCAAGCTTCGCAGACTTGGCGCGCAAGGAAAGCCATACCGCCCAAAGTCGGGCACCCCATGCCAATACCGCCAAACTAGTCCGCACCCCGGCAGAGCAAGCCCAAGCCGACGCAAACCGCCGCAGGGCAAAAGCCAAGACGCTTGCAACGCTGGCCCGGATCATGTCGCACCTCGACAAGCCAATGACCGCGCAACAGCTTTCGCCGCTGGTCAACCTGTCCGCTCAGGCTATCGGGGCACACCTGCGGGCGGCTTTGCAACGAGGTCTGGTAACGCGGTCTGACTACAGCCGGAAGAAGGGCACAATCTGGAGTAAGGTGGAAACATGAGCGATACGAAATTCACGCCGGGGCCATGGGTGGTAACATTCCGACGCAACGGGTCCTCATGTATCAGTATGGGCGATATTGCTAGCGGTGGGAGACATAAGCAGTTTGATATGCTTTTGTGCAAAGGTGATGGCAATGATGAAGCCGACGCCCACCTAATCGCCGCAGCGCCTGACATGTATGCGGCGCTGGAGGCCGTCGAGTCCGACCTTAGCATCGGGGCGCATCCGCACCTGCACATTGACGCCATCCGCGCCGCCATAGCCAAAGCAAGAGGCGAAGCATGACCAGCGGGACAAGCTGGCGGTAATGCAGCAGAGCCGGTTAGGCATGACCAATCCACGCAAGCTGGGCAAACCCTGTCTCCCAAGCCTTTCTCGGGGCGAGGCCCAGCACCAAAATAATCGCAGGCCCGTGCGGTTTCCTGTTGACGGGCGTTACTGTAACGGGTAGGTATATGGATATGGAAACGGCGAAAGCCACAACGGGAGAGACGAAGATGACCGACTTCAACGCAATCGCCAAAGACCTCGACACCTGCGACCTGATGATGGCTATCGGCAACGCCAAGTCGCGCAAGATTGCCAAGGCACACCGCAAAGCCTGCATGGCCGCTATTCACGCGGCAAACGTGGCGGATGGGTCGGCAGACATGGCGGACGACGAGCTTCTGGCGGCGCTGGCAGCATGACCCCCACCACACAAGAGGGCCGGAACATGCCGGAGCGCATCTTTGCAGACCCCCCGACCACGTTTGACGGTTCGGACGTTTGGCATAGCGAGCCAAGCAAGGGGCGGACGGAATACATTCGCGCCGATGCTGTCGAAAAGATGATCGGCGAAGCTGCCAAGGGCGCATACGAGGAAGGATACGGCGATGGGGCCGACCCCGGCGGGTATGGGCTATAACCGATGACCATCCCGCAATCCCTTGCCGCGTTCCTAAGCAACCACTTCGCACCAGTTGCCAAACCGCCCGCAATCACCTATCCTACACCATGGATGCCCACTAAGGGCGATATGGAGCCGCCGTTCTGATGGCGCTGGGAGAATAGCATGGGTCTTGCCATAGGTATCTGGATTGCCTGCGCAGCCGCAACGGCATACATCGCAGCGAACAAGGGCCGAGACCCCGCAACATGGGCTGCAATCGGCGCTATCGGTGGCATCTTCGCCCTGATTGCAATCGCCGCGGTTCCCGAAAAAGCGAAATAGTCGGAAATCCCTAATGAGGGAAGAAGCGCCATACGAGGTTGGATACCGCAAGCCGCCAGCAAAAAGGCGGTTCGGTGAGCCTGAAGGCAATCCAAACGGCAAGACCTCAGAACAAAAGCGCTTGGAAATGGCCAATGCTGAAGCCGCCATGCGCATTCGCGCTAGGGCCTTACACGCGGTAGAGGCCAAGCTTGCGGAAAGCAGCACTGAGGAAGCAATCGAGATGCTGGTTGAGGCGGCAATGCTTAAGCTTCTTAAGGACAGCGAAGATCGTGGTCTAGGCGCGCCAGTGCAGGCCGTGACAAACCCGGATGGATCATTTAGCAAGCCAACCCGAATTGAGTTGATTGCAGTCAAGCCCGATGACAACGGCGCAGATTAAGCTTCCCGCCAAGATGGTGGAGAACTTTGCGCAACCTGCCAGGCATAGGGTTTTCAAGGGCGGTCGCGGATCAGGCAAGACGCGCGGTTGCGCTATCATGGCGGCGATTAAGGGTTACGAATTCGCAGAGACAGGCCGCAGCGGGATTATCCTTGCCAGCCGCGAACATCTCAACAGCTTGGACGAAAGCAGCCTGGAGGAGATCAAGGCGGCGATCAGGTCAGAGCCTTGGCTCGATGGGTATTATGAGATAGGCGAGAAGTATATTCGCACGAAAAATCACATGGTATCGTTTGCCTTTGCCGGACTTCGCCACAACCTAGACAGCATCAAGTCAAAGTCGCGCATTCTTCTCAACTGGACAGACGAGGCGGAAAACGTATCGGATGCCGCTTGGAGAAAGTTGATCCCAACAATCAGGGAAGATGCTTCTGAGAATTGGGTCAGCTACAACCCGGAAAGCCCGGAAAGCCCGACGCACAAGCGCTTTATCGCAACAGCCCCGACAAATTGCGTTGTTACGGAAATCAACTGGAAAGACAATCCGTGGTTCCCGGACGTTCTAAACCAAGAACGGCTAGACGATCTGCGCTTGCGCCCTGACACCTATGCCCACGTCTGGGAAGGCGCGTTCCTGACCCTGACAGAAGCGCAGATTTTCGCTGGCAAGTATCTGGTGGATACATTCGAACCGCATCCATATTGGGATGGCCCTTACTTCGGGATGGACTTCGGATTTGCCCAAGACCCAACTGCGGCAGTGCAGGCGTTTATTCATGATAAGGTCTTGTATGTCCGGCGAGAGGCCGGGAAGGCAAAGCTGGAGTTGGATGACACAGCAAAGCACTTCACAGACAAAATCCCCAAGATAGAACGTCACACTATCAGGGCCGATAGCGCAAGGCCGGAAAGCATTAGCTTTCTTCGCCGCCATGGGTTGCCGAATATCATCGCTTGCGAAAAGTGGTCAGGTTCGGTCGAGGATGGCATTGAACATATCAAGACCTATGAAAAGGTTGTCATCCATCCCGACTGCGAACAACTGGCCAGAGAGTTCCGGCTTTACAGCTATAAGGTTGATCGGCAGTCGGGGGATATCCTTCCTGTCATAGTTGACGCGAACAACCATTACATAGACGCTCTGCGCTATGCCCTAGGGCCAATGATCCGCAAGCGGTCTGGTGGCTTCCACGTTGTCTAGCCTTTCGCCGGGTGTTATGATATAACGCGACAAATGCAATCGGAGCGCCCGCATGGTTTGGCCATTTTCCCGCAAGATTGAAATCAAGGAAAACCCAATCGGCGCGGCTCTCATGCTTCCCGGTGGCCAATCGTGGCAGCGACAGGGAACAAAGAGAGCATACATCGAGGAAGGCTATCAGCTAAACGTGATCGTGTATCGCTGCGTCATGGAATTGACGAAAGCTGTGGCCGATCTTGAAATCGAGTTGGTGAACCAAAAGGGCGATGCAATCGAAAAGCATCCCGTTCTTGATCTATTGGCCAAGCCAAACCCTACTCAGGGTTATGACACTTGGATCAAGGATGCCTTCACGCAATTTCTTCTGCTAGGCGAAATGGGGGTCGCCCGATATCCAGAGGCGTCAAGGCCGGTCGAGTTGTGGAACATTTCCCCGCTTTATATCGAGGTCAATCCGGGTCGGGGCGGGCTTGTGGCGTCCTACGTTTATGATCAGGCCGGGACAAAGAAGACGTTTCCGGTCGAATATCCTTCCGGCAAGTCGCAGTTGTTCTTCCACAAGATGATCAACCCTATCGACTATTGGCGTGGTCAATCGCCATTGGTTGCAGCTGGGCTTGCTGCGGATACGCATAACGCGGGCCTGCGGTGGAACTATTCGCTACTGAAGAACAGCGCGCGGCCTTCGGGGCTGATCAAGCTTGGCGATGGGGCCGGGGGTGAGATCGTCTCGCTGATCAAGGAATGGTTCAAGTCTGCGTTTCAGGGCGAAAGGACAGCGGGGGAAATCCCGATCCTTCCAGCCGGTGCCGAATGGCAGGCAATGGACAATAACCCCCGCGATATGGACTTCCTGAATACCCAGAAGGAAGCCGCAAAGATGATTGCGCAAGCCTACGGCATTCCTTTGCCGCTGGTGGATAACGACGCAAGCACCTTTAACAATTTGGAACAGTCGAAAGAGCGGTTCTATTCCGATACGGTTCTGCCGATATTCAGGGAGTTCCTATCGCAGTTCGGCTCTTGGCTCTTGCCTCTCTATGGCGAGGGTCTTAGCTTTCGGGTGAATGAGGACAAGGTTTCGGCGCTGGAAGGTGTCAGGACGCGCTTGTTTGAGCGGATGCTTAAGGCTGTGAATGCCGGGGTCTTGACGGTTGACGAGGCGCGAGAGGCCATTGGCTATGAACCCCTAGGGGATGACCTGACACCGGAAGCGGTTAAGAAGGCCGTGGCAAAGGTCGGCTATGGTGAAGAAGCGCCGAAGCATGATGACGGGGGAATGCTGACAAAAATCGTGCATGACTACCTAGAGGGCGGCAATGCTCTCAACTGAATTCGCCCTGATCGTCGCGGCGGCTCGGAAAGAAGTCGAGAAAGCGCTTGCTTCTCGGGATAAGTCCGCAATCGAGGCTTTCGCCCCGTCCTTCGCTATCAAGGATGGTCGCCTGTTCATGGCGCATGGCGGATCGACTGTTGACCTCGGGAACGTGATCGGCCCGAGAGGGATAGACGGCTTTAACGGCATTGATGGGCAATCGATCAAGGGGGATAAAGGTGATCCAGGGGAAGCCATTCGCGGGGATAAGGGCGAAAAGGGCGACCGTGGCGACCAAGGGGAAAAAGGTGACCGTGGCGATGATGGGCAGGACGGCGTAGGGGTAGCCAACGCCTATGTGAGCGATGCCGGATACCTTGTCATTGAATTGACGACAGGCCGGAAGATTACGGCCGGATATGTCAGGGGCAAGGATGGCAAGAGCGGCAAGGCGTCCATCATCTATGGCGGCGGGGCCGGGTCTTCTGGTGGCGGCGGGGCTGGCACCGATCTGGACTATGACGAGGCCACGCGCATCCTGTCGTCTTCGACGGGAACAGGTGTAACGCTGCCCCTATTTACGGACGCGGACGATGGTCTTGCCCCGGCATCTGGCGGCGGGACTGACAACTTCCTGCGGGCGGATGGAACATGGGCGGCACCGTCTAGCGGGTCTACAACGGGCGCTGGGTCTGCCGTGCTGGACTTTGGCGCGGCCCCTGGCACGAATACGGCTGAGACTGTGGTGGCGACTGCAATCCCGGCTGGTGCCAGTGTGCGGGCTTGGTTCCAGTCGGAAGGAAACGCGGATCACAACGAAATCGAGCATCGTCTGATCTTCCCTAGCAGGGTAGGCTTGACGTGCGGGGCTATAACGGACGGCGTGGGCTTCACGGTCTATGCGGAAACAGAATTGCGGCTCACGGGCGACGTGACTTGCCGCTGGCAATGGAGCGCTTAAATGGCTGGAATTCGGATTGAGGGCAACACGAGCGGGACCGTTGCCGAGGTTACCACAAGTAACGAGTTGAAGGTTGCGCTTTCGACAACGGACGCCAATTCCGGCAAGGTCCGCATGATGTCGGAGAATGACGCGGGTGATGCGCGAGGGGTTCCCTATCTGGCATCGCCGGAAACGGACGACGACAGCCGGTTGCGGGTTGCTTCGGAGGCAATCTTTGACACCGAAACGATGAACTATACGGCGCAGAATACCGGGAAGCATATCTACCGGAATACGACCATGGCCTTTGCGTGGTCGGCGGCGGGATTGACGACTAACTCTGGCAACATCACGACAACGACCACGGGCGCAAGCTTTGCCACCTATGCGGAATTCCCGTTCATTGGTTCAACCCTGATGTATTGCGAAATTCAGGCATCCTTCACTGCCCTTCCGACCACAAACACGACGGTTGATTTCGGTCTGCAACGGATCGCCACAACCAACCCATTCGCCGCGACAGATGGGGTATATTTCCGCCTGTCGTCGGATGGCCTAAAGGGCGTGATCAACTACAACGGCACCGAGACCCAAACGACCGCGTTCGGTCTGACATACACGCCGAACCAGAAGTATCAGTTCATCATCACGGCGCATGAGCGCGAGGTGGAATTCTGGATTAACGGGGTGCTTTATGCAATCGTGGATACCCCGGTCGGGCAGGGTCAGCCGTTCATGTCGTCTTCCCTGCCATTCGCAGTTCGCCATGCCATTGCAGGGGGCGCAGCGGGCGCAGCGTTGTCATTCGTCCTAAATGACTATTGCGTGTCTATCGGCGGGCCGAACATCTCGCAGACAGCCTCTATCATGGGGCAGCGCATGTATGGCAGCTATCAGGGGCTTTCTGGTGGCACCATGGGGTCACTGGCCACCTACCCCAACAGCACTAACCCAACGGCGGCAGCCCCGTCTAACACGGCTCTGACAGCCAACCTCCCGGCAGGCCTTGGGGGGCAGGGTGCAGTCACGGCGGCTGTAGCAGCGGCAACAGACGGCATCTGGGGCAGCTATCAGGTTCGGGCAGGGACGGCCAACGTGCAAGGTTGCAGGCTTGTCCTTCGCGGGGTCTATATCGACTTGGTAAACCTTGGGGCGGCGGTCGCCACAACGGCCACGACCATTCAATTCTCGCTGGCCTTTGGCCATACGGCGGTTTCTCTGGCCACGGCAGAGGCAGCAACGGCCAAGGCCGCGCGCCGTATCCCCTTGGGAATTGCTACGTGGGCAATCGGTGCAGCCATTGGCGCGCAACCTCAAGGGGGCAGGATTTCGGTTGATCTTGGGGACGCGCCGATCTTCGTAAACCCCGGCGAATTCGTCGCTCTTGTCGGGAAGTTCCTTGCGGGCTCGGCCACGGCTTCGCAGGTGATCAACTTTGTCTGGATGCCAATATACGGCTGGGAATAAGCCTTGACTGACAGCCAAGCCGCAAGAAGCCAATGGAAGGCGCAACTCACTGTCATCAGGGCGGGTGAGCGGCGTCTTGCCAAGGTTCTAAGCGCAGCCTATCGCGCTGGGCTGGATAAATGGGTATCGGTCGGGGTTCCAGATATCCCGGTCGAGAACAAACGCGAGGTGACTACCGCACTTTCCCGCATGTGGTGGGATGCCACGATTGCGGGCGGAAACATGGTCACTGATCAGGACAAGGCCGCTTTTCCAAGGCTGGAAACCAAGCAAGACGAAATCACGCTATTCGAACAGATCATGTTTGACTTCGTCCAGAGGTTCGGCGCGGTCAAGGTGCAGCAAATCTTGGAAACAACCCGCAACCAGATTGCGCGCATGGTGGAGAAGGGAATAAGGGCGGGTCAAGGACAAGAAGTGATAGCCAAGGCAATCACCGAGGCCATTCCGCAATTCAGCCGGACGCGGGCGCGGATCATCGCAAGGACCGAGGTTCATTCAGCGGCAATGTATGCCAGCCAGGAAGTCGCCAGGACTTCCCCCTTCCCGATGAATAAGCGGTGGATCAGTGTCTATGACCACAGGACGCGGGATTTTGGCGAAGGCGATGGGGTTGCAGACCAAGCCAACCATCGCGTGATGAATGAAGTCACGGTAGGGCCGGAAGAGTTGTTCGCGGTGCCGACATTGGCAGGCGGGTTTGACCTGATGCACGGGCCGGGCGATCCGTCCGCGCCGGGATACCAGACAATTAACTGCCGATGCAGTTTGGTATATCGCCGAGTTGGAAGACCGTGGCCAAAGAGCGGGTAGTGTCTCAGTTTGAAATCGGAGGTCCTTGACATGGGAACCCCTGTCCCATCTACACGTTCCATCAAGACTGTCACGCTAATGTGCGGTCGGCGGCTTCACGGGTTCGTCTTGAACCTATGGCAAACAGTCCACACTTCTATGTGGACAAAATGTCCGCCAAGTCCCATCATCGGCCCAGCGCCGGATGGCATGACTGGCGCTGCAAGGGAGATGCAAGATGCCACAAGGACCAAACGGGCAGAAGCGCCCGGCGGACGCGATAGGCTTGGCAGTGCATGTTGCCAGGATTGCGACCGGAGAAATCGAGGATACGGAACTGAAGCAACCGGCGAAGCGCGCGAGCGGCTTGGCGGGGTCGAAGGCACGTCAGGAGAACACCACAGAGGCCCAGCGCCGCGAGATCGCGGAGCGCGCTGCAGCGGCGCGGTGGGGATGATGAACACCTTCGGAAAAATAACTTGCCAAAGCCTGCGATACAGGCGGAACCCAGCGAAATTAGGGCAGGACGGTTTCTTGACTACGTCTTGGAAATGTATGCACCGCCATCGTCGGTCAAGCTGCGTTCTGTAGTGAACGGGCGCGCGGGCTTCGCCCAAGATAAGATGCGAATTCGCGGATATTACAAGTCTGCTGCGGAGAACGCACTTGGCCGCAAGGACTAGAAAACACACCCTTCCTTCGACGGGGAAGGAGTCTGCGCCCCAACTCGTTGAGCCTGAATTCGGCGAGATACTATCAAAGCTACCTCCGGGAACACCTCCGGAGGTTCTGGAAATGATATCTCAGTCGATGTCCTACTCTGGGCCGTTGCCGCTGCAAAGAGCGGGGAAGCCTAGCGCTATGCCGTTTGTTATGTTATAACCGTTCAAACTGCGAAAGGCGCGGGCATGGAAATCAAATCACTGGCGCTTGAATTGAAGGCGGATGACGCCGGAACGGTCGATGGCTATGGGTCTGTATTCGGCGGGATGGATGCTTATAATGACAGCATTCTTCCTGGCGCTTTTGCCGAAAGTATCAAGAAGCGCAAGCCAAAAATGCTATGGCAACACCGAATGGACAAGCCCATTGGGGTTTGGGATGAAGTGGAAGAAGATGGCAAGGGGCTGAGGCTCAAGGGCCGCATTGCGGACACGGAACAGGGCCGAGAAGCGCGGCAACTTGTGAAGATGGGCGCGCTGGACGGCCTGTCGATTGGATACAGAACGCTTGCAGACGAAATGCGCGGCAATACGCGGTTTCTAAAGCAGGTTGACCTATGGGAAGTGTCATTCGTGACAATCCCGGCAGATCAGGCGGCGACGATCAATGGCATCAAGTCGCTGGCAACAGAGCGTGAATGCGAAGATGCATTGCGCGATATGGGATTTTCGCGGCGTGAGGCTAAGGCTTTTATCGCTCGCGGATGGGGTGGCGTCAAAGGCTTGCGGGATGCAGGCGACGATCTTCCTGATGAGGTTCTGCGGGATGCAGAGGCGATCAAAACGCAACTGTCAACATTCCTAAAGGAGCAAAGATCATGAGTGATGATCTCAAGGAAATCAAGGACGGCTTCGCGGAGGTTATGAAGACCTTTACCGCGTTGCGTTCGGACGTGGATGGCGTCAAAAACCGCGACGTGGTTGATGAAGCCAAATTCGACAAGATGGCCGAACAAGTGACATCGGCCATGGAAAAGCTGCAAGGGATCGAAGCCAAGGCCGCAGGTCTGGAAGCTGCCATGCAGCGCGGCGACTTTGGCGCGAAAGGTGACGCAAGCGCCGAAATCGAAAAGAAGGCCCATGCAAAACTTGACAGCTTCCTTCGGGAAGAAGGCAAGAACGGCATGATCGAAATCAAGGCAATGTCCACTGACAGCCAGCCCGATGGCGGTTATCTGGTCATGCCGGAGCTTTCGGCCACTGTGGTTTCGCGCATCTTCGAGACTTCGCCGATCCGCTTGGTGGCGAATATCGAACAGACCGGGGCCAAGTCGCGAACCTTCCTGATTGACGACGACGAGGGTTCGGCGGAATGGTCTGGCGAAAAGGCCGCTGCGACCGAAGACACCCCGGACGTTGGCGAAAAGGAAATCGCGGTCCACAATATCCGGGCCAAGATGAACGCCACGGCTGACGTTCTGGCCGACGCCTATGTTGATCTGTCCGGTTGGCTGGTTAGCAAGGGGTCTGACAAGATTGCCCGGACTGAAAATTCGGCATTCTTCGCAGGCAATGGCGTCAACAAGCCGCGCGGTCTTCTGACCTATTCGGCTTGGTCTGTTGCTGGAACATATGAGCGCGACAAGATCGAACAGATCGTTTCGGGTGCGGCTACGGCCTTCACTGCGGACGGCCTGATTGATACCCAAGCCGCTCTGAAGGAAGCCTATCAGGCAAACGCTGTTTGGCTGATGAAGCGGGCGTCGTTTGGCTCTGTCATCAAGCTGAAAGGGGCTGACAACTTCTATTTCGGCCCGATGATGCTTGCGGATGGCGTGCCGTCGATGCAGTTGCTTGGCCGTCGCGTCATCTTCTGTGACGATATGCAGGCAACCGGCACGGGCAGCAACCTTGCGGCGGCTTACGGCGACTTTAGCCGCGCCTATACCATCCTTGACCGGGTGGGCTTGCAGGTTCTTCGCGACCCCTACACTGCGCACCCCTACACCGTGTTCCATCTGACCCGTCGCACTGGCGGGGACGTGACGAACTTCGACGCGGTGAAGCTCACCAAGCTTTCGACCTGAAGGAGGTTAAACGATGGCACTTTTCGATACCGTCAACAGCAGCTCTTGGGTTTTGCTTGGCAAGCTTACGCTTTCCGGCACCTCGACTGTCACCACGTCGCTTGTGGACATGCAGGGCTACAACGCTCTTGACGTTGCGTTCGTTAACGCGACTGTCACGGACGCTGGTGCGGCTGCGGGCTACACCATCAAGCTGCAAGAATGTGAAACCACGGCAGCGGCCAGCTTTACGGACGTTGCTACCACGAACGGGGTGAACGCTGCGGTCACGACCCAGACCACGGTTGACACCGACGACGACAAGCTGACTGCGGTTCTCGGTTATACTGGGGGAATGCGGTATGTCCGCGCCTCTGGCACTGGAACGGCGGCTTCGGACGCTGTGGTCTACGTTCTGGCCCGCCGCTCGCGGTCCAGCGTGTCGCAACCGAATACGATTGTCGGGTCCGCGACTGCCGCGACCTGATCTTAGCGAGGGGCGGGGAAACTCGCCCCTTTCATAAGGACAGGGGTTCAATCCATGATCTACAACCGCAAGACGGTTTCCGTCATAACCGCCCCGGCAAGCTTTGGCGTGACTGCGGTTGATATGGAAGCCTTTCTGACCCTATCTTCCGGGCAAGACACGGCCTTGATTGAGGCCTTTATCGAGGCTTCCTATGACGCCATTCGGCAGTATCTGCGCCGGTCGGTTATCACCGAGACGCTTGAGCTGCGGATGGATGGCTTTCCGGGGTATAACGACGCTCGGGAATTGGCCTTGGGGCCTGGAATGCACATTGCATCGCACCCTTGGGTGACGAATGGCGGAGGATCGGTGATCGATCTTCCATTCGGGCCGGTTGCTTCGATCACAAGCATCAAGTCCTATGATCGGGACAATGCGGAAAGCACGTTCTCCAGCACTTACTATCGGGCAGATGCAAGCCGGGTTTTCTTGAATGATGGGGCGACGTGGCCGGTCAATCTTCGCAGCCGTGATGCCGTGGCGATCAGGTATGTATCCGGGGAAGCGTCCCCGCCTGCGGCTATCATCCAGGCGGTCAAGCAGCACGTCGCAGCTATGTATGAATGCCGGGAAGGGTGCGAGATGCCAGCGGCCTGCAAAGCCATTCTGTCGCCTTATCGGCGGCTTGATCCCATGGGGTTCTGATGGCGCTTTGCGGCAAATATAGCGCTGGGCAGTTGCGGCAGATCGTGGCCATTCAAGCGGTCACGAAAACGACCGACGCCATGGGGGGCTTCACTGAGGCATGGGCTGCGGTAAGTGGAGCGCCGGTTCGGGCGATGATTACAGCCGCGCCGGGGTCCGAAAAGTGGGGGTTTATGCGCCAAGCATCTGGCAATACCTTCAAGATGGTGACGCGATGGTTTGACGGGGCTACGGCGGCGCAGCGCGTGGTCTGGAACGGCAAGGAATATGCCGTGCTAGGCGTGGTTGACCCCGACGGAATGCAAGCTTGGCTGGAATGGCGTTTGACCGATGGGGCGACATCATGACCACAGTCAAGATTGAAATGGACGGCCTGGGCCAGCTTCTAAAGCAGCTTGAAGCGATTGGGGACAATGCCGAGGAAGTGACACTGCAAGTTGTGACTGACCTTGTGGCAGATACCCATGCGCTTGCGGTCGCCGGAATTGAGGGTGGGCCTAAATCGGGCCGGGTGTATCGCCGGGGGAATGTATCGCACCGGGCATCCGCGCCGGGGCAATATCCGGCTTCGGACACCGGTGGGCTTGCGTCATCTGTGAAGAAGGTTTTGCCAAGCCTCGGAAAGATTGAGGGCAAGGTCGGCACAAATGTTGCCTACGGCAAGCATCTGGAATTTGGCACAAGTAAGATGGCGGCGCGGCCTTGGCTCTTGCCGTCATTCAAGAAAGCCAAGATCGGCGTGGAGGCTGAATTGCGCGCAAGGCTGGAGGGCAAACTGTAATGGCCACAGCATTCACCACAACCGCGCAAGAGTTGGTCTTTTCCGCGCTGGATGGAAGGCTGACAGGATGCACTGTATTCGATACCGCGCCTTTCTTGCCGGAGGGCGCGCCGTCCACCTCATTTCCCTATTGTGTGATCGGCAATGACACCACAGAGCCTTGGGATACAGACGACACGCGAGGAACGGAAATCAGCCTAACCCTGCATTTCTGGTCGCGCGCCAAGGGCATGAAGCAGGTCAAAGCGCTGATGGATCAAGCCTACGATCTTCTGCATCGGGCGGCTTTGGCGAAGACGGGTTATTCGATCATTGATTGCATCTTTGAGTTCGGGGAAGCAATCAATGACCCAGACGGGCAGACAAAGCACGGTGTGCAAAGGTATCGGCTAACCATTCGGGAAGCCTAGCCTTCGCTATCGCGTTATGATATAACATCGCAAACAATGGAGGCCTTGGATGGCTGTAACTGCAACGCTTGTCGCACAATTCAAGGCGATCCAGACCGGGGCCAATGATTTCGGCGGTCCAAGCTTCACGCCAGAGGTCAGCAAAATCATCTCTCTGACCAGCGGGACAAGCGCTGGCATGGCGGATATTGTCTGGTGCGATCAAAGAACGGTCGCCAGTGCATCGAATGACGATCTGGACCTAAGCGGGGTCTTGACAGACGCCTTTGGGGCAACTGTCACGGCGGTTGAACTTGTCGCATTACTGATCATCAACGGGCCTGCAAGCGGGTCGGCCAATACGACGAACCTGACTATCGGTGTCGGGTCAAACCCTGTCGTCGGGTTCCTTGGCGGCACTAACCCGACCATTGGCCCGGTTCGTCCAGGGTCTTTCGTTTTCCTTGGGTCTTCTGATGCCGCCGGGTTCGGCGCTATCACGGCGGGGACCGGGGATATTCTGCGCATTGCCAACTCTTCGGGCGCGGCTGCAACATATCAAATCGCCATTTTGGCCAGATCGGCATAAGGAGCTAAGAACATGGCAGGCGCAAACGGACGCGCACTAACGATTGACTGGGATAGCGTAACCCTCGTCGGGGTTCGCACCAAGGGCTACACGGTCACGAACGACTATGTGGACGTGACGACCGATGATGATGACGGATGGCGCACGTTGCTTGCCGATCCGGGCGTCCGGTCGGTCGAAGCTACGGTTGGCGGGATTTCTTCGGATCAGGTCATCTTGGCCGAAATCATGAAGGCCAATATCTCTGGCGAGCCTCTGACTATCCAGCTTCCGACCACGACAGGAACGCTTGCAGGGACGTTCCTTTGTTCCTCGTTTGAACAATCTGGGGAAACGGACGGCGCGGTTGAATTCTCTGCTACGTTCATGTCGAACGGCGCTGTCACCTACACGGCGGGCACCTGATGCGGAACCATCCGGCAAAGATCGGCGATCTGGAACTTGATTTGGCAGTCACTTTCGGGGTGGCGCGGGATATCAAGGAAAAGGTTGCCGATCCAATGTTGATCGTCAATTCGGTGGTCGCGGCGCAGAACTTTGCGGCTTCCGGGTTGCTTCATAAGCTGCGGTTTGAGTTTGATGTTGAGAACGTGGCGCAAGTCATCTTCATCGGCGCAAAGCCAAACCATCCCGAATTGAAGCTGGCAGAGGTGCAGGACGCTTGCTGCGAAGCCGGGTTCTTCTATGCCCGGAATGTCGCGGCGGAATTTCTGGCGCGGTTTGTGGACAACACATCGCAGGAAGCCAAGCCCGAGGGCGGCGGGAAGTCCGAGGGGGAGTAACTTGGGCGGCTTTTGAGCGCACCGCTTATCAAGCCGCCCGGAATTGGGATATACAGCCTTCGGAATTCTGGAGCTTGCCGATTGATGATTTCTGGGCGGAACTGGACAGCAAGATTGAAGAAGGCCGCAAGCTGAAAGAGATATCTAACGGGTCCAAGAAGATGGCGTCGGGTGGATTTAGCGGTGCGGAATGGGAAGCGGCAAGGCGGAAACACGCTGATAAGATGAAAGCGAGAGAATGACCGAACTAGCCGCCCTTAATATTCGGATCACTGGCGACAGCAAAGACCTTTCGGCTGCGGTTTCGACTGCGCAAGGTGATCTGAATAAGCTGGCCACGGCTTCGCAGGCCACAAGCAAAAGCATGAAGGTTCTGCAAACGGGAACGGTTGCGACCGGAACCGGCATGGCATCCCTAAGCATGAAAATGCGCGGCGCTTCTCAGCAGCTTTCGCAGGTCGGTCAACAGACCATGGCGACCGGCAATTTCGTGCAAGCATTGGCAATCCAGCTTCCCGACTTGGGCCTTGCATTCGGCACGGTAGGCGCTGCGGCTGGTCTGTTGGCGGGTATTGCGCTTCCGGCGATCATGAGTGCCTTTGGTGCCACGGGCAGCAGCGCAGCGACGTTCTCGGAACAGATTGACGCCTTGAATGAAAGCATTTCCGCCATGTCGGAAGTGACGGACATGTATTCATCGGAGGGGTTGGTTAACCTCAAGGAAAAATACGGCGAGGTTACGATTGAGGTTCTGCGGCTTTTGGAATCGCAACGTGAGCAAGCACAATTCCAGATGGAACAAGACGCGGCGGCGGCTATCTCTGCGCTGAATGATCAGTATGGGATGATGGCAATCAACCTTGACGCGGTTGGCAATGCCGGGCGCAAGACGGCGCTTGAGATAAAGGCGATTGCTGACAGTCTTGGGATATCAGAGACGCAAGCGCGGGGGCTAGTCGCGGGCTTCCAAGAGCTTGACCGTGCTGCCTTGGCTGACAAGCCGCGTATTATCTCAGAAATCCGAACGCAGCTTGAAGCGGCGGGCATCAAAACGGGCGAATGGGTTAATGCGCTCAACCTGGCAGAAGACGCGATTCGCAGGGCCAACGCCGAGGGCGCGAAGGCTGGCGGATGGCTGGCCACAGCAACGGCGGCTGCGCAGGATTGGGCATTGGCGCTTTGGGATGCTGCAAGTGCGGCGGCGGCTGCGTCGTCCAACGTGACGACGGGGAATGCAGATTGGACCAAGAACGATTTCGGGTTCACCTTGCCCGGTGACGAGCTTCTAGCGCTGCCTGAAGACCAAAAGACGGGCGGCGGCGGTGGGGGCGGCGGCGGAGGCGGCGGTTCCAAGGCGGCGAACGCGCTGCAATCCGAACTTGCGGCCATGCAAGAGGCTCTTATGACACAAGAGCAATTGCAGATGGAAAGCTATTCGAGGCAGCAGGAAATCCTAGACCAAGCCCTGGCGCAGCGTCTTATCTCGCAGGAAGAATATCAGGCCCTCATGCAGCAGGCGCAGCAATCGCATGACTTCGCCATGATGCAATCTGTTCACCAAGGGGTGAGCGATACGCTTTCCGCCCTTGGTTCGCTCTTCCAAGGGTCAAAGAAGATCAGCGCGGCGATTGCCGTGGCGAATAGCTGGCTGGCCTTCACTGAGGTTCTAAAAGACCCGGCCTATGTCGGAAGGCCGTGGGCGCGGATAGCGGCGGCAGGACAGGCCCTTGCGGCGGGCCTTAACGCGGTGCGCAACATCAAGTCGGCATCGGCTGGCGGGGGCGGGGGAAGCGCGGGCAGCGCACAGTCGAGCGGCGGGCAGCAATCCGCCTCGCCGTTGCAGGTTTCGCTCAACACCTACGGGTTCGGCGACTTTATGAAGACTGGCGATCTAAGGGGGCTGTTGACCCAACTTAACAAGGTGGCCGGTGACACGGGCTACAAGATACTGGTGCCAGCATGACGATTGCCATTTCATCCGCCAAATGGGCCGATCTGAGCGGCCAAGGGTATCTGAACAACCCATTCGTTGCATGGAATAACCTTGGGGCAAGTGCCACTCTAGGCGGGACTGCCGTTGTGACTGGTGGTGATCGGGCTAACGCGGTGAGCGGTTCCACATATGACAAGTGGCGTCCTGATGTAACGACAAGCGAGGCACTTCTGAAGTTTGACTTCGGATCGGCCACAAGCATCAACTTTGCGGCAATCGGCGCGCATAACGCCTTTGACTACACCGCGACTGTGGTTGTGGAGTATTCCGCAGACGATATCACCTACACGGACGGCGGAGCCGGGTCCGTGACCCCCTCGGATAACAAAGTCATTGCTTGGCGGTTTGCCACGGTTTCGGCACGATATTGGCGGATCAAATTCACTAGCCTGACAAGCGGGGATGATCTGTCGGTCGGGGTTGCGTTCCTTGGTAATGAATTGGTTATCCCGCGCCGGTTTTATCAAGGGTTTTCGCCAGTCCTGACCCCTACAGACGTTCAACTGCAATCAAACGTGTCAGTCGGTGGAAATCTGCTAGGCGGTAGCGTGATTAGCAGAGGCTCCACAATTTCGGCGCAGATCGGAAATGTGGATGCAAGCTTCATTCGTGGAACGGATTGGCTTGCATTCCAGACGGCCTTTGGGGAAGGTCAGGGGTTCTTCTTTGCATGGCGTCCAGAAAAATATGCGGGGGACGTGTATTATTGCGCAAGATCAGGTGATGTGATCAGGCCGGAAAACACTGGCCCGCGCGATCTAATGTCAATCCAGATGGACGCAAGGGTTTATGCCAATGGCTAACCTTGCGAAAGAACCCCTAACCCTAGTCGAGATTGATCTTCCGTATTGCACGCGGACATACGGCAGCGCGCCATGCACGGCAGTCTTGGGCACGACAGGCGACGTGAAGTGCTTTAACAGTCGGTTCACATGCCAAGACCCGACAAACTATGTTGCTGGCACAAAAACAGTCACCTTTGCGCCGAACATTGACGGGATACCGGATGCGCCTGGAGTATTCCCGGCCCTGAGTGACGCTTCGGGCAGGCCTGGGGAATTGAACCTTTCGGGGTTTGACCCGTCTTCTACGGCTTTGGGGGTCAGGGCGCGGGTAAATGTCACCCTGCAAGACTTTGCGAACAATGATACATGGTTGGACAAATACCAGTCAGAACGAGTTAGCGGGGCGGCTCTATTCTCTGGGGTTGGGTATGACCCGGCAACCCGTGGCAGGTTCTTGGCGCGCATGTTTGCCCGCTTCCCGTATTATCTTGGCGTATCTCTCAGGGTTCGGCGCGGGTATGTCGGGGATGCCCCCGCTTCGATGCCAACCGAAAACTATGTCATCAGCGAATTGACCGGCCCGAATGCAGCGGGGGCTGTCCAGATCACGGCAAAGGACATTCTCGATCTTGCTGAGAATGACAAGGCGGTCATGCCCATTGCTTCGACCGGCAAGCTTTTGGCAGCTATAACGGCGGCGGATACATCGGCAACCCTTACCCCTTCCGGGATCGGGGATGATGAATATCCCGCGTCTGGCATGGTTCGGGTTGGCAGAGAGTTGATCACGTTCACCCGCGCAAGCGACGTTCTGACTTTAACGAGAGGGCAAGACGGAACGGTCGCGGCGGATCATTCGGCAATGGACGTTGTGCAGATTTGCGAGGTTTTGGATGGGCTTTCGATCAATCAAGCGGTTGAGCAAGTCCTGAAATACAACACGACAGCTTTTGACACATATATCCCGACTGCGGACTGGCAAGATGAAAATGACACTTGGTATTCAGGGATGGTTATAGGGCGGGTAATTCTGTCCAAGCCTATCGGAAAGAAAACGCTTGTCGGTGAGTTGTGCCAACTTGGGGTCATGGTCTGGTGGGATGCCATTGATCAAGAAATCAAGTTCAAGGTCAACTCCCCTCTGCTTCCGAGTGAAAGTTATGTTTCGATCACTGATGATGATAACATGATCGAGGGGTCGCCAGAGGTTGACAGATCGGAAGATCAGCGGGTTTCGGCGCTTTGGTTTTTCCATGGGGTAAGGGATTGGACCTCTGATAACCTTTCGGCAGAAAACTTTGACAAGCTTACAATCGCGGCCTTGCAAGAAAATCTGTATGGGCAAGACGCCTATAAAGAGGTTTTCACGCGATGGTTTGGCAGGTCCGGGGATGACGTATCAGTCGCGGTCATTAGTGAAAGGCTGTTGGGCCGGTATAAGGACGTTCCGAATGTTGTTAGCGGCGTTCTGGACGTAAAGGACCGGGCAAGCGTAAAGCTTGGAACGCGCATTAGGCTGGAAAGCTACGTCCTGCAAGACGTGGATGGTGCTGTTCTGGCGGAGCCAATGCAAATCAACTATGCTGAATACAGTGACGGGCGGGTTAAGTTCCGGGCCGAGACATACCGCATTGATGGGCGGTTCATGTTTTGGCTGGATAGTGCGACGGCACCGGCTGACTATTCGAGCGCGACCCCGGCCCAAAGAGAGGCAGGAGCGTTTTGGGGCGACGAAACATCGCCGGGAATGCCAGATGGAACGTATGACTATGTGTGGTTTTGAGGTGGCATGATGACGACATACAGCGGCTCAGCCGTAACGAACGCGGTCATTGCATATGAAAAGCCGATCACGCTGCAACAGGGCCGCGCCCTTCGGGATAACCCAATTGCAACGGCTGAGGGGTCCGTTGATGCCCCTGTCGTCGCGGCTGGCTGGCACCCTTATGACATGGTGAATGTCGGCGATGGGGCGGACGGCCTTGTCTATGACTTTGCTGTAAGCGGTGCGGTTGCTTCGGTCACTGTCACCTATGATGATGGCTATGATTATCTGGTCAGGTGGCACGGCTTAAGCCCTTCTGGGGCGGGCGGCGCGTTTCGACTGGCAAGCGTAGCAGCGACGGCGAGCATCATAGCCGGGACCACTGTGTCCGGCAGTTTCGAAATCAACATGCCGACGCTGCCAAATTCCTACAAGCACGGCTTTCTTGAGGTCAGAAACGATGCCAGCGGGTCTACCACGGGGCCAGCGGCCCTAAGCGGGGCAGCGGCAACGCCCTATATCGGGCATTTCATCTTCAATACTTTCGGTGGCGGGCTGACTTCCATGGCTATCGACTTTGCCGGGGTGAATATCGATGCGGGCAAGGTATACGTCTACCGTCGCCGCAATTATGTAAGCGGATGACGCAAAGTGTGATACAATGCACCGGAAACCATAGGGGGCCGAAATGGCGCAACAAACGACCAATAACCTGACCGCAAAGACTTGGACGCCTCTGACGGATGCTGACATTACTGCGATCACGTTTCAGAATACATCGCAGTATGACATTTGGATCAAGGGATCAACAGACACCACGACCCCAACGAACATGATTGGCGCGCTGAAATACGGGCCGGGAATGGGGGAAAGCGCTGCAACAATGGCAAACCTTTTCCCAGGCTTGACCGGGGCAGATAGGGTTTTCGCGTATTGCTCTGAGGCCGCTTCAATCACGGTAAGCCATGCGTAACATGCCGTCCCCTCTGGATGGCGTCGCAAGCCCGTTTGGTGCGCTGGCCACCCTGCCCTATCTTTCGCACGTCATTTTCAGGGCGGGCAATGGCGACTGGTCTGCATTCGGAACCACAGAGGGCGCGCCGGTTGTCACGACCGAAAAAGCGGTATTTGACGGGACGGATGACGCTTTTGTGGCTGACTTCACCCAAGACTGGTCTGGTTGCTCGCTGTTTGTGGTGACAAAGGTTCTGTCCACGAATAGCGCGCAGGACGCTGTTATTCAGATCAACCCTGGGACTACTTCGATCATCAGCTTGTCGGCGCAGACCATCGGGCAGTTTCTCAACCAGATGAGGCTACCCGCCGCTTCTGGATACGGATCGACTCTTGTTTCGTCGGTCAACCCGTCATCTGCAACAAAGAGCATAGTTGGGGAATTGGCCTTCCTTGGAATAATGGCCGAAACAGACAGCTACATCTACACGATGAACGGTCGTTATGGGGCGGGAAGGACAACCCGACCAGCGGCAATCAACATGACGCGCCTGATTGTCGGAAGGAACGCGGCGGGAGCCTATAACCATCAAGAGGTCTATGAGGTTATCGCTCTGGATACGACTGATGTAGCGGTTGTGGAAAGCTACATGAAGGATATTGCGGCGCGGTTCGGGGTAAATATTCCCTATGTCACCCCGCTCAAGAAGACCATCCTAGGCATTACGGGCGATAGCGTTGCTGTGGGGGTAGGGTCGGCCACGGTGTCAAATCGGTGGAATTGGATTGTCGCGCGCGACTTCCTTGCCGACTACACTGTGTATGCGATTGCTGACAGCCAGATTTCTCCTTACGGGTTTGTCAGCCCTGCGGACGATGCCAAGATTGCGGCCACGATTTCCCGCGTGATGACGGTTGGAAACCTTGCCACGAAGTCGGCGGTGATCCACTTCGCCGGGGCGAATGATCGGGCTGAGGACGTTCCCCTTGGTGCCGTTGATAGCACGGATGAAATGACATTCAACGGGGCTTTGAATGATGGGATTGCCGACTTTCTGGCTAATGCCCCTGCGGATATCCCGCTTTATCTATGCACCACGGTGAACCAGTATAACGAGGTCGTTAATGGGATCGGCCTTACAAACGCGGACTATGACAGCGCGATCCGGGCGGCGGTGACGAGGGCAAACAATTCGCGGATCAGGCTGATTGACACGCGGACGCTCAATCTTGCATCGCCTGATGACTTCGATGATGGGGTTCACCCGAACGACACGGGCAACGCGAAAATGGGGGCCTATATTGGCGCGCGCGTTGCGGCAAGCTATGGGATCAATAGGTAACTTACAGGGGTTGAAAATGGAAGAAAGCGAACACATCACGGCGGCACAAAAGGCCATGGCCGATCTGAAGGACAACTTGCGTGCGATTGTGAAGATCAACAAGGACGCGGGCCGGGATGAAATCTTTCTGGTCGCCAAGATGCGCTTGAGCGAATTGGAAGCTCTTCACGCGCAAATGGGTCTGGACCTGCTAAAATACTTCCCAGACGTTTCGGTTCGCGGGCCGGGGCGGTGAA
>Ga0209812_10000433_pt1 | contig 38739 bp, 40 predicted proteins | sample JI71714BDNA_FD_187502 | JGI IMG/M metagenome (GOLD analysis project Ga0209812, IMG submission 187502) | Wastewater effluent complex algal communities from Wisconsin, to seasonally profile nutrient transformation and Carbon sequestration -... | ecosystem: Engineered > WWTP > Effluent > Algae...
GGTAAATAGGTAAAATTGGTTAAAAATAAGTAAAATTGGTTAAAAGATATAAAAACAACTTGTTCTATATATTACTCTATAAAATAATAACGGATTCACAAATAGAAATAAAATAAAATAAAATAAAAATAAAGGTATCATTATGGATTTTGATTTTATAGGGTTATAAAGATTCCCCACCAATATCGGCTCAAATGCTAAAACTTTTATTATTCTTATATAATAAAATAATGATAATACACTAAAAAAAATACTAAAACAAGCAACGATAAAATAACTATCTTGAACTGTAATTAATAATATATTTATTTTAACTAAAAACCCAAACAAAGGAGGTAATCCTGCTAAAGAAAACAAAACTCCTGAAACAAGAAAACAAAGTGTTTTATTAGATTTTCTTAAAAGAGCAAAATCAGAAAGATCTTTATTTTTTTTATTTGTTCTTTTTATTTGTAATAATAATAGAATTCCCCATAAACAAATACCAGAACTTGTGTAAGTAACTAAATAACAAAATAGTGAAAAAATACCTTCAAATGATTCAGAAATTACGCTTAATAATAAATATCCTAAATGACTTATTGAACTATAAGATAGTAGACTTTTTATTTTTCTTTGTTCAAATCCACCAAATGCTCCTAAACAAATACTGACTAATAATAAAAAAAATAAGAACTCTTTTAACCAAACTAAAGAACCTAAAGAGCAATAATAACATAATTTAACTATAGCAAGAAATATGCTCAACTTTGGTAGCACTATAAAAAAGAACGATGAACTTGTAGGTGAATTTTCGTAGATATCTGGTGACCATATATGAAAAGGAGCTAAAGATATCTTTATAAATAAACTAATTAGTATAAAAAAGACTCCAGCGTTAACAAAAGTTATTAGTCTGTTTTGAATTAAAATATCTTGCGATATATGAAAAGGAGAGCTTTCTTCTAAAACAATAAACGATCCATATTTTTCATTTGCATATATGAAAGTTGAAAGGTTTAATTCTTTTATTTCTGTAAAATTTATTGTACCTAGCATACCGTATACTATAGAAACACCAAATAGAAAAATACCGGAAGCAAAAGACCCTACAACAAAATATTTAAGACCACTTTCTACAGAGTAAGATGATTGTTTTTTAGTCGCGGCCAGTACGTAAAAAGCCAAACTTTGTAGTTCTAAAGCTAAAAACATAGTTAAAAAGTCATTGCTTGTACATAAAAAAAGCAGTCCTAATACCGCAAATAATATTAATATATAATACTCAAAACTGTTTATTTTGCTTAAATTCCCATAATCTTTAATTAATATTAAAGAAAATATTGAAAATATTGAAACTGTATTTTTAGTGTTGTATGATAAAAAATCGATTAACACTGTACTAGAAAAACTAGTAGATTCTAATAAATAACTATTATCTCCTTTAAAGGATAAATAATATCCTAAAGTTAATACTAATATTATTAAATTTAAAAAAGAATTATTAAAAAGAGTATAATTATACTTTATATCAAAACTTATTAACGTTCCGTAAGTAATCAGATATAATAACGAAATCCCAATAAATAGTTCTTCAAAATTATGGAAATTTGATAGATGAGCCACTTGATAATTCATTATTTATTTTTTCAATTTTTATATTGAGTTGAATGCATAGGGATTTGAACCCTAAACTCTAGAATTAAAAGTCCTATACTCTACCAGTTGAGTTATACATTCTTGTTTTTAAAATTAACTTAACATTTTTAGCTCAGTTGGATTAGAGCATCAACCTTCTAAGTTGATTCGCATAGGTTCGAGTCCTATAAAATGTAACTCATACCTTTTTTATCCGTGTTGTTAGATTTGATTTTAAACATTTTTTCGTTCTTCCCTCACACAGAGGATGTTTTGATGCCTTTATTGTTAATAATACCTATTATGAGTACGTTTATTGTATTTTTAATACCATCTTTTTACTCATATACCTTAAAAAATATAGTACTAAAGTCAACTTGTGTTCTTTTTCTAACATCGTTGTTTGTTTTACTTTTTTTTAACAAAAAGTTAGGAATGTTTCAAATGAAAACATCTATTAAATGGATTGATTTTTTCAATATAAATTTTAATTTTGGTATTGATGGTATTTCAATATTTTTTATAATACTAACAACATTATTGATGTTGTTATGTGTTTTGGTTAATTGGGAAAGTCCTTTTATAAAAATAAATTTAATATGTTTATTAATTCTTGAATTTTTATTAATAAGTGTTTTTTCTATTTTAGATTTACTACTTTTTTATATTTTATTTGAAAGCGTGTTAATACCTATGTTTTTAATTATAGGTATTTGGGGCTCTAGACAAAGAAAAATCAGGGCCAGTTATTTTTTATTTATTTACACCGCGTTAGGTTCTGTTATAATGTTGATATCTATTTTGTATATATATGCTCAAGTAGGTACAACTAATTATGAAGTATTATTAACTATTAAATTTTCTATATTAGAACAATATATTTTATGGATAACTTTCTTTTTATCATTTGCTACAAAAATACCAATGGTTCCTACTCATTTATGGTTACCTGAAGCTCATGTTGAAGCACCTACTTCTGGTTCTGTTATTTTAGCGGGCATTTTGTTAAAATTAGGAAGTTATGGTTTTATAAGGTTTTCACTTCCACTTTTTCCAGAAGCCTCTTTTTATTTTTCTCCTATAATTTATACTTTTGCTTGTATCGGGATCGTTTTTGCATCTTTTACTGCAATAAGACAAACGGACTTTAAACGTATTATTGCATATACCTCTATTGCTCATATGAATTTAGTAGTTTTAGGTATTTTTAGTTTTAATACTGTAGGTTTAATGGGATCTGTTTTACAGAGTTTAAGTCATGGCTTTGTTGCAAGTGCTTTATTTTTATTGATTGGTGTCGTATATGATCGACACGGTTCTCGTATGGTAAAATATTATGGAGGTTTGGTACATGTTATGCCTTTATATTCTACTATTTTTCTTTTTTTTACTATGTCTAACATAGGATTACCTGGTACAGGCAGTTTTATAGGAGAATTTTTAATATTAGTAGGATCCTTTAAATTTAATACAACTATTACTGTTTTGGGATCTACTGGTATGGTTATAGGAGGTTGTTATTCTCTTTGGCTGTTCAATAGAATAATTTATGGAAATTTAAAAACACAATATATTCATAGTTTTTTAGATTTGACAAAAAAAGATGTAATTATTTTTTTACCTTTAATTTTTGGTACACTTATTCTGGGTATATTTCCAAATGTATTTTTACGCGTTATTGAAATGAGTATTTTGAAGTTAGTTGAATCTATTTATTTTTAATTTCTACTAATAATGTATATTTTAGATACACAATTAAAAGATAATAAAATAATGATTTTATGTTTAAAAGGTGTTTTTGGTATAGGTTTAAATTCGTCTTCAAAAATTTGTAGAAAGTTAGGTTTATCTAAAAACATAAAAGGAGAACAGCTCTCAACGAAACATTTCTCTAAATTAAATACTCTACTCAACAGTGAGTTTAAGTTAAAAGTATCTAATGAGCTTAAAAAACTCGAAGCTTTTAGACTACAAAAACTTATATCTATCAAATGTTATCGAGGGCTCCGGAGAATTAAAGGTTTACCTGTGAGAGGCCAACGAACTCATACTAATGCAAAAACAGCTAAAAAGCATCGACTATAGTTTATGTTAAATTAAAAGGGATGTTAGCACCTTTAGAACAATTTAAACTTCTAGCGTTATTACCTTTAAATTTTTTAACTATAGATTTTTCTATAACGAATGCTATAATAATGAGTTTTATTCTTTTAGTTTCTTTTATATCTTTCTTGTTTTTTTTTAAAAAGTATAAAGTTAGTTCAGATTTTTTTCATTTTTATCATGTTCCTAATATAATGCAATTTTTTATAGAAGTTTTTAATAAAACTTCTATTCAATTAGTTCATTCGAATCTTAATAAAAATGGTGAAATATTTTATCCGTATGTTAGTTCTTTATTCCTTTTTATTTTATTTTGTAATCTTATAGGTTTGATTCCTTATACTTTTACATTAACTAGTCATTTAATTATTACTTTTTTTTTATCATTTTCTGTTTTTATAGGGGTGAACTTGATAGGATTTGAAAAGCATAATTTTGCATTATTTTCATTAATTATTCCAGCTAATTCAAGTTTAATTCTTGCTTTAGTGTTAGTTCCAATCGAATTTGTTTCTTATATAGCAAAACCTATTAGTTTAGGTGTGCGTTTGTTTATAAATATTATGGCAGGTCATACTTTGCTTAAAGTTATACTTGGATTTTCTTGGAGTCTTTTATTAATAGATGGTCTTTTTTATTTTATTCTGCATCTTATCCCTCTGTGTTTGTTAATTGTTTTAATGGGTTTGGAATTAGGTGTTGCTTTAATCCAAGCATACGTTTTTACTATATTAACTTGTATCTATCTAAATGATAGTATAAATTTACATTAAATATCAATAAAAAATGATAATAAAAATTAAAGTAATAGTTAGAGATCCTCTTAATTCAAAAAAGTTTATAGGAGATGTTTTAAAAGTTAATTTAAAAAAACTTTTAAAAATAAAATCCAGAAAAACAACTTATCAAAAAAGAACTCGAAGAAAATTTGCTACATTAAAATCACCACACGCACACAAAGATGCCCAAACTTCTTTTGAACTTATTTCTTATAATATTCGATTGAAATTAAAATCTTATCAAATATCTAGACTTTTAAGTTATTATAAAAAAATTTGTTGTCATTTAATTCCAGATGCTAAAATTAAGATAACTTTAAAAGTGTTCAATACAAACTCTTTACAAGAAAAAAAAGGTTTATTTAAAAGTTTTAAACAGACTTTAAATACAAATTCTTTACCTGATTATCTTACAAAGTTAGCCTTTTTTGGGAAAGACCATTTTTATTCGTATTAATTTCTATAAAGCGTTTGAATAGCTCAGTCGGTAGAGCAAAGGACTGAAAATCCTTGTGTCGACAGTTCGAGTCTGTCTTTAAACACATACAACATACATCTAAATGACTTTATACAACATGTTAGCTAATATTAAAAATGCGCAAAAAGTTAAACGATATTTTTTCTTTCAAAAAAGAAAAAAAATATGTGAACGAGTTTTAGACGTTTTATGGAATGAGGGCTATATTTTAGGTTATCAAATAGCACCAAATGATTCACCTAAAATAAAAGTATTTTTGAAATATACTAAAGGTAAACCCACTATAAAATTCATAAAATCGTTTTCAAAACCAGGTCGACGGCTTTATTATTCATTGCCTCAACTTTGGAAAATAAACTCTAATGCTTCCTTTTTGGTACTTTCTACAACTCAAGGTATTAAAACTTTAGATGAATGTAAACGTTACAAAATAGGAGGTGAACCTTTATTTATCATTAGTTAAATAAAATAAATAAAAATGTCTTTTTTTTCGAAACGAGTTGGTATTAAAATACCTAAACATATAAAAGTATTGTATAATCAAAAGAAAAATCATTTAATGTTTATTGGACCTTTAGGGGTTAAAATAATTATGTTGAAATTTAAACTCTTTCTTTCGATAAAAGGTAATTATATCTTTATAGCTTCCTATTTAGGAAAAATCTCTAAAAAATATATTAGAAGTTTTTGTGGCACTTTTCAATCTCAATTAAAACAAACTCTTTTAGACCTATCTGTTAAATTCCATAAAACATTAAAGTTATTTGGTGTAGGTTTTAAAGCATATTCTCTTAAGATTGGGTATACTCATGTTTTACAATTTAAATTAGGTTTTAGTCATTTTATTTTTTATAAAATCCCTCAAGATGTAGGTTTAACCTCTTTAAAAGAAACTAAACTTTATTTGACAAATCCCTGTTTAAAAAAAGTTACACAAATTTCTGCAATTATTAGATCTTTTAAGTTTCCAGATATTTATAAAGGCAAAGGTATTTTGTACAGTAACGAAAAAATAGTTTTAAAAAAGGGTAAAAAAATAACTTAATAGAGATAGATACTTATCCTATTTAATATAAAAAATTAATGATAAAAGATTACAAAAATAAACGTAAACTTTTCTATAAAAAATGCCTTAAATTTAGAACAAACATCCAGCATCGGAAACGGCTTTTGCTTTTCAAGTTTAAAAAACGTAAATGGACCAACTTTATTCAGTTTTTAAAACGTACTCGCAAAAGAAGAAAAAATTTTTATAAATTATACGACGTTAACCGATATGCATTACCACGAAACTCAGCATTTTTTCGTAAAAAATATAAAATTATTTTGCAAAATAAACAAAAGATTAGCTATTATTATGGAGGTTTAAAAAGAAAATTTTGGAAAAAGACAATAAATTATTTAGTTACTCGTAAGAAATCTTTCTGGAAACTTAAATCTTTAAAACATTTAGCTTTGTTAGACTTATTAGAAAGACGGCTAGATGTCGTAATTTATCGTGCACATTTTACATCAAGTATTAGAAATGCCCGACAATTGATACAACATGGTCACGTAAAATTAAATAATTTTATAGTTACAGAAAGTTCTATAATGTTAAAGAATAATGATAAAATTACTCTAACTAAAACTATAAAAGGTTTAGTTAATAAAAATTTAAGAGAATCCTTATTATGGCCTTTACCTCCTAAGTATTTAATAATTAATTATAAAACTTTTGAAATAATTTTTACAGAAAACATAAGACATACTAATTTTAGTATGAATTTTCCAACTTTTTTACCTAATTTTTATTTATTAATTAGATTTTCAAAGCATGTTTAGTCATTTTTTGTAAATCTTCAATAGCTCAGATTGGTTAGAGCATATGGCTGTTAACTATAGGGTCGTTGGTTCGATCCCAACTTGAAGAGATTTGTTTGGAAGTAATCGGACTTGAACCGATATCCTTATGCTTGCAAAGCATACACTCTACCAGATTGAGTTATACTCCCTTTTTTATAAAGACTTAATTTTTTATTGTGTTTAAGCTACAACCATATTGGTATTTTACTAACCATGAATAGTTAAAACATAAACCTTTAATAATCGAAACATATTTATTGGTTTTTATAACAATTTTAGTTCTATATTTTTCAGATAGGCAAGAAGGCACTATTAAATATAACATGTTTATTGCGTAAAAAAGACAGATTAAACATATAAACGTTGAACTTTGAGAGTTGAAAGTTAGTAAGTCAAACTGCGGCATTTTTATTTGAATGTTTAAAATGTTATGCTTATTTGGTGGAATTGGTAGACACGTCAGACTTAAAATTTGATTCTTAAAGAGTATCGGTTCAAGTCCGATAATGAGCAGTTTTGTTAAATGCCAAAATGGTGGAATTGGCAGACACGCTAGGTTTAGGTTCTAGTTTTAATTAAGTAAGGGTTCAAGTCCCTTTTTTGGTATTGTATAATATTATTTCAGCTAAAAATAATAAAAAATGCCAACAATAAACCAATTGTGCAATAATAAAAGAAAACCTAAGAGGAAACTAAATAAAACACCTGCTTTACAAAAATCTCCACAAAAAAAAGGTATTTGTTTAAAAATGATAATCCGTACTCCTAAAAAGCCAAATTCGGCTTTAAGGAAAATAGCAAAATTAAAATTATTTAGCAACAAAAAGGTTGTGACGGCCTACATTCCAGGAGAAGGTCATAATTTACAGGATTATTCAGTAGTTTTAATTCAAGGAGGTCGAGTAAAAGACTTGCCTGGGGTTAAATATCATATAATTCGAGGAAAACTTGATTTACAAGGTTTAAAAAAAAGAGTAACTTCCAGATCTAAATATGGTGCAAAAAAGCCTAAAATCTAGATGTATTAATTTAAAAATGAAACAAGGAAAAAAAAGTTTATGTGAAAAACAACTTTTCACTTCTTTTAAAATTTTTCAAAAAAATAACAGAAAAAACATGAATATACTTTTTAAACACGCTTTAATGAAATTAACACCTTTTGTAACTACAAGAAAAGTAACACGTACTACAGACAACAGTTTTAGAGAATACCCTTATGTTTTAAAAAAGAATCGCAGGATTGTTATGGGTCTTAATTCTTTAGTAAAAAACCCTTCAATTTTAGATTGTTTAGGTACTTCGGGATGGATTAAAGTTTTAAAGGAAAAAGCAGAGAAAAAGAATCTTTTACAAAAACAGATAATACAACAAAAAAAACTTTTAAGGTATAGATGGTTTATTTAACTAAAGTACGTTTAATAGGACTTGAACCTATAGCCGTCGGGACCGAAATCCGAAACTCTATCCATATTGAGCTATAAACGTTTTTAATTCAACTTTTTATAAAAAATCATGATTCAACATCAAACTATTTTAAAAGTCGCAGATAATTCGGGAGCAAAATACGTAAAGTGTCTTAAGGTTCTAGGAGGTTTTAAAAAAAGATTTGCAAAAATTGGGGATAGATTAATAATTTCTGTCTTGTCTTTGCGTGGAAACACTAACAGATCGTTTAAAGTAAAAAAGGGAGGTGTCTATAAAGCTTTGGTAATTAGAACTAAGAAAACTATAACAATGAAACATAATACAACTTATTCTTTTAATGATAATACTGTAGCCTTGATGAACAAACAAAATAATCCTGTTGCTACTAGAATAATAGGACCAGTATCTCTAATATTAAAAAGAAAATATTTTAAATTTGTTAGCATTTCAGCGGGAGTTTTTTAATTATTCTATTTAAAACCGTTTTTACTTGAAACAATGAAAACAGCTTATTCTTACAAATATTATTATGACTATATCATTAAATACGATTCTATAAATGTGTTTCATTATAAAAAAATTCAAGAGCTGCCAAGATTACAAAAATTTATTTTATCTTCTAGTCCATTAGAATTATCTCAATTCTTTTGTTTTTATACATTTTCACGGCTTTTAACGTCAAAACCTGGGAAATTGAAAGTTAAAGTTCAATCTTTTAACAATCAGAAAAATAAACAAAAAAGTATCTCTACTGTTTTTTCTTTAAAAAAAAGATTTATGTTAGGTTTTCTTTTTAAACTTTTTAGAGAAGTCTTTCCGTTTAAAAAATCAAAAATCAAATTAAATTTACATAAGCTAAAGTCTTGTAGCCAGCTGATTTATAAAATAGATAAACTTGTGTCGTTTGCTCTAATGAAAAACAATTATATGCTTTTTAAAAAACTTGAATCACAGAATTCTTTAAATATTAGTTTAATTACTAACACTAAAAAGTTGGGAGAATTTGTTTTTTTACTTTGTTCTTACAAATTACTTCAGTTAAAATAGTCTATAAAAAGCAAAAGTAACTCAGTAGGTAGAGTGTAATCTTGCCAAGATTAAAGCTGAGAGTTCGAATCTCTTCTTTTGCTTTGATAATCTTTATTTGTTTCTTGGATAAGTGGTCGAGAGGTTTAAGGCGTTAGTTTTGAAAACTATTGTATTGATTTTTAAAATACCGTGGGTTCAAATCCCACCTTATCCTTTATACTTTCTTAATTTAGCTATATAGCATAAATGGCAAATGCATAAGATTGCAAATCTTAAAATGTCGGTTCAAATCCGGTTTTAGCTTAACTCTTTTATGATTCAGATAATCTTTTTTTTGATCATTTTTTTATTAAAATCTTTATCTATTATAATACCTCTACTAATTTCTGTTGCATATTTCACAATATCAGAACGTAAAATTATGGGAATAATTCAACGAAGAAAAGGCCCAAATGTTATAGGTTTTGTTGGTTTATTGCAGCCACTCGCTGATGGTCTTAAACTTTTTACTAAAGAAACTATTTTACCAAGCGATTCTAATGTTATTTTGTTTTTAATAGCACCTTTATTAACTTTTATGTTAAGCTTAATGGGTTGGTGCGTTATTCCTTATAATAAGGATGTTGTATTCGTAAATTTAAATGTGGGTATTTTGTACTTATTAGCAATTTCTTCTTTAGGGGTTTACGGTATTTTGATTGCAGGTTGGTCAAGTAATTCCAAATATCCTTTTTTAGGTGCATTAAGATCAGCATCTCAAATGATTTCCTACGAAATATCTATAGGATTTATCTTATTAAGTGTTTGTGCTTGTGCAGGTTCTTTTAATTTAACAGAAATTGTTTTAGCTCAAAAAGGAGGTTGGTATTTTTTACCTTTATTTCCAATGTTTGTGATGTTTAATATCTCGATGTTGGCTGAAACAAATAGGCATCCTTTTGACTTACCCGAAGCTGAAGCGGAGCTAGTCTCAGGGTATAATGTAGAATATTCTGCTATGACTTTTGCTCTTTTTTTTCTAGGTGAATACGCTAATATGCTTTTAATGAGCGCTTTTAATGCTGTTTTATTTTTAGGAGGTTGGTTAAGCCCTTTTTTCATTTCTTTAATACCAGGAAGTTGTTGGTTTTCTTTTAAAATTCTTTTAGGAGTTGTTTTTTTCATAGTTACGCGTGCTACACTTCCTAGATACAGATATGACCAACTAATGTTATTAGGTTGGAAATGCTTTCTACCTTTATCTATAGGTTATTTAATACTTACTTTAAGTATATTAATTAGTTTTAATATATTACCTAATTAAGACATGTTTTCTTTCAAAATTTTACAAAAAAGATGTATTTCTATGCTTACCACAAAAAAAACAAAAAAAAGTATTTGACTTAGTATATCAGGAGGGGTTATTATAGTAGCAATAAGTAATATAAAGACGTATATAAACTTTTTTAAGTTTTTTATGAGAGTTAAATTTGTTTTTGTGTGCTCAAAAAAAACAGCAAAAATCAACAGAAGTTGAAAACCTATATAGCTTTGAGAGTATAAATTCAAAATAAAACAAAAATATTCTTCTATTTTTGGTTCGAAAAACAAATTAAGGGTTTCTGTCGACTTTTGTTGAAAATTAAAGAAGAAATCATAAGTTAAAGGTAAAAAAAGGGATAAAAACAAGCTTGTCGATAAAGCCCATAAAAAGACACTCATCGAAAAAAAATCTTTTAAATATTTATATTCTTTTTCATACAATCCCAAGGCTAAAAAAGATACTGTATGGTAATATACAAAATAGTAAAGAATATATTTAATAATAAATAAGCTGATAAAATAAAAAACGTTAAATAATTCTGTTATAGATGTTAATATAAAATAATTCAATGAATTTGTTAGTGCTTTTGGATTTATCCATAAGAAAAAATGTATAATATAGAATTTGTAAACGAAGAGTGTAGGAATGAAAGTAAAAAAAACTATCAAAATACAAATTATTCTATATTTAATTTCTATTATATATTTACTCATTTAGTTATCTTTTATCTTTTAAAGGATAATAGTTCAGTGGTAGAATAGCGGTTTCCAAAACCGAAGGACAGGGGTTCAAATCCCTTTTTTCCTGATAATTTTTGTAATCCATTTTTTAAACTTTATGTAATATATCGATAATTTGGTATAATCTTTAAAAAGCAGCATTAGGGTAATACCTAAAATGATTATTTGACCTAGACTTATATTACGCATAATCTTTATTTTAAGCTTATAGTTAATAGGCTTATAGTTCAGAGGTAGAACATGCCGCTCATAACGGTATTGTCGCAAGTTCAATTCTTGCTAAGCCTATGAGACCTAATAAAAAGGTATTTGAGAATCAACAAAAATTATGTTTATAAAATTAGAAAATTGATTCATAAAGAAACTCTTATTTACTTTTATGCAGAAGTTGACAATAAATTATCTAATAATAAAGGTATTTATCTGTCGTCTATTCTTGAACAAGGTTTTAATTTTTACGATCTTTTGCATTCTTCAGCAAAAAACCTGTTAGATGAAACTCTTTTCAAAAATTATGGGTTTATTCTTAAAGATTCTTTCTACGTAGTTAAACCCAACAACGTAATTTTTGAAAATATCGAAAAAACTTTTGCAGAAAAACTACGGTTGATAGGTGTTAAATTAAATGATAAGTTCTATTTGACTAATTTTTCTACAAATTCTTTATCATTTTGTTTTAGAAAAGAATATATACAGCTTTCTTGTTTTTTATCAAGACGTTTAAAACCTATTTCAAGTTTGTATCGAAATAATGTGAATTGAACACATGACGTTCTGTTCCCAAAACAGACGCGCTACCGCTGCGCTATATTTCGTTAAATTTACTTTTTTTAGTTTTTGAAGAAAGTAAGATTTGAACTTACGATAGGTACCACCTAATAGATTTACAATCTATCGCTTTAAACCACTCAGCCATTTCTTCTTTAGGTTATCTTATACACATTTATACTTTATTTAATAACTATGGATGTTGTTTTTGGTAAAGCCTTGGTAAATTTTTTTTGGAGAATGTTGAAAATTTAAACGTGTTTTTGTTTTAATTTTTGGAGGCCTGCACCCATTGTGTGGGTTTGTATTTGTTAACACGACAGCTCTGATATTAATCTTATGTTGACTAGCGAGAGTATTTAGTATTAGTGTTGATTCATAATCTTTGAAGTCATGCAGATGCAACATTACTGGAGAATCTTTAGTAACAGTTTTTTTTATTTCGTTAATTAAATTAAGAATTAGTTGATTTAATCCTGTTACAGAATTAGAGTCGATCTTATAAGTTTCTAACTTAGATAATATTTTATTTTTAGTATTAGCTACGATTATTTCCCCATTCATGTGGGTAGCATGATACAATAAATTAGTAGGTGTTTTTTTAATTCCAATGATATACTTAAATAGAACAAGGTTAGGGTCTTCTAACTCAAGGTTGTTTTGTATTTTGTTTGCAAATAAGTAAGCCTTCATGTTTTTTAAAGGTGTTAACTCTTCTTCGTCATCCAGTTTTATATCAAGTAAGCTTTCTAATAAATTATAACTATCTATTACATGTCTAATCGTATTTAATGAGGGAATATACTTAATTATATTGTTTATAAACATCTTTTTTGTTTTAGTCGAATGGCGGCTTATCTATTCTTTATAATCAAAATATGCTGGTATTAACTTTTTTATTAAAGCATTTAGATTTATTACCCAAAAATAACAATGTTTTTTTATATAAAGATTTTAGTAGTGTTTCCTACAGATCACTTCCTCTTTTAAAGTCAAGCACGAAGGGTTTTACAAGGGCAAATGGGAGAAACCATTCCGGTAAAATCACATGTTATCATAAAGGAGGTGGTCATAAAAGAGTCTACAGAATAATAAACTTTTTAAATCAAAATTATGACATTAATGGGATCATTACTAGTATCGAATATGATCCTAATAGGTCCTGTTTTGTAGCATCCCTTTTTGATTATAATCATCAAAAGTTTTTGTACATTATAGCCTATAATAATTGTTCTATAGGTGATATCGTTAAATTAGGATCTAATGCTGAATTATATCAAGGACATGTTTTATCTTTAAAAGATATACCTGAAGGTACTTCTGTATCAAATATCTCTGATAATACGTCTAATGTTAGAAAATATTGCAGAGCTGCTGGTACTTCTGCTGTCATATCAGAAAAAACAAAATCTTATTGTCATATTAAGTTGCCTTCTGGTGAAAATAAAAAAATATCATTGCAAAATTATGCGACTATTGGAAGCGTTTCTATTAAACCACACAATTTGTTTTTTAACAAAAAAGCTGGTCGATCGCGTTGGCTAAATATAAGACCCACTGTTAGGGGGGTAGCTATGAATCCTATCGATCATCCACATGGAGGCGGAGAGGGCAAAAAATCAGGTAAAAATTATACCCCATGGGGTAAACGGTCTTACTCTATAAAGAGATTTACTAAAAACAACCTTAAATAATTAATGATTAAATCATTTTTTTCTTATAACTTATTAAATAATACTAATAGAAATTTAGTTGTATTACCTCAGCATGTTGGAGAACATTTTTTAGTGCATAATGGTAAAGATTTTGTTAAACTGTCTATCCTTAAAGAAATGGTTTCTCATAAACTAGGCGAATTTGTTAAAACAAGAAATATTAGAGGGACCAAACTTTCTCAGAACAAAAAACGAAAACGAAAGAAAAAATAAAACATAACAGTAATTTTTAAATGATATACAGCAATCATCATTCTATAAAATCCTCTTATTATGAAGCAAATAAAGAAGAATCTACTTTATTAAATTATCAGCGTATTCAAATACAACACTACTTGCGACATTTTTTATTGCAACATGGTTTACTTTTAAAAACTCTCCTTTTTCAAGTCAACGATAAATCTCTTAATTTAATTTTATATTATTATCTATTAAATCATGATTCAACGCCTTTAAAAACACGTACTGTCAAACTTCCGTACCAATTACAAGAAGTTTATATAAAAAGGTTTTCTTACCATTATCGTAGAAATAAAAAAAGATATAAAAAACAAAATCAAAGAAGATATCGTACTCTTTTTGATGTGTTACATTTACCTAAAATAAAAAAATTATTTTCTGAAGAAAACAATCCATATCCTCTTTTTGTACCTTCTTTTGGTTTTAATAACATCCCTATCGTTAAAAAATATACAGATTTTTATAATAAGTTGTCGTATAGAACAACACACGTTTTAAACAAACATCTTTTTCATGAGCAAATTTTAGAAACAATATCTCAATTTACTAAAAAAAGATTTCATATATCTCTTACTTTTAAAAACATAAATAAAGGACCTAATTTAATATTAACATCTACAGAAAAAGATTTTTTAAAAAAACAAGCAATACTTTTAAAATCATATTCTAGACAAAACTATTTTAAAGATTGTTTAAATTTATTTATTATTGGAGCAAAAATGAGTCATTCCAGTATACTTTTTTCGAGTTTTTTAACAGAGCATTTAAAATATCTTAGATATCATAAACCTTTTATAGCTTTTGTTATTAAATTTTTGAAAATAATAATTTCTTCTAAGCTTTTTGTTCTAAAAGGTATTAAAATAGTTATTAGTGGAAGACTAAACAATAAACCTAGGTCTAAAAGTTCTGTTTCAATTTTAGGCAATATACCTACTGTCACAAAAACTAACGAATTAATTGATTATTCTGAAAACACGTGTTATACCAAGAATGGTACATTTGGTATTAAAGTTTGGTGTAATCATTTATAAGGATAGCTGATTATTATGGCAAAACAACTTAAAAATTTAAAGTACAATAACGCTCAAAAAGGCAAACTGCAAAAATTCTCAAATAGCCTTAAACTTAGTTTTGGTACTGTAGGCTTAAAAGCATTAGAATCAGGTTATATCACTTCAAAGCAATTACACTCAGCTAGACAAACTATTGTAAAAAAAATAAATAAAAAAGGTAAAGTTTGGACTAAAATATTTCTTAATAGACCTGTCACACAAAAACCTTTAGAAGTTCGAATGGGTAAAGGTAAAGGTTCAATGTCACATAGGGTTGCTCGTGTTAAGGGAGGCTCAGTTATTTTTGAAGTATGTGGAATTCCAAAAAATACAGCAATTTCTATTTTTAAGACAGGAGGCTCTAAACTGCCTATAAAAACAGGTTTTTTCTATTAAATTAAACTTTTTAATCAAGACTTTAAGATTTATAGAAAGTTAGTCAAGGGAAAGCATTACCTTTTAACAGAAGTTGCGCGTAAGCTTTTATTTGTTGTTAATCTAAATTTTCTTGCCCGAATTTCCTTTTTTATTTTTAATTTTTGTAACTTTTGTGTTATTACAAGCTGCGAAGTGTATTGGTGCAGGATTAGCTACTATTGGTTTAGCTGGTGCTGGTATAGGTATAGGTACTGTTTTTGGTGCTTTAGTTTTAGGAACATCTCGTAATCCTTCTTTAAAGGATGAGTTGTTTAAGATAGCAATATTAGGTTTTGCTTTAACAGAAGCTATCGCATTATTTGCATTAATGATAGCTTTTTTAATATTATTTGCTATATAATATTTTTAATATGTTTTAAACTTAAGTATTATTGTTTTTTTTATAGTTTGAAGGATGAGTTTGCAAGAAATGATGTTTGTTACAAGTTTTTTATTTTTTATAGGAGTTTCTGGAATAGCGTTAAACCGAAACAATTTAATAATTGTGTTAATGTCTCTTGAAATAATGCTCCTTGCTGTTAATTTAAATTTTATGGTGTTTTCTATACAATTTGATGATATGGTAGGTCAAATATTTGTTGTATTTCTTTTAGCTATAGCTGCAACAGAATCTGCTATCGGATTGTCTATCATTTGTATTTATACAGATGTAAAAAGTGATATAATGTTTTAAATTATTATTTTGTAAATTAATTCGTGATATTTTACGGGATAATCTATAGATTTAATGTTGATTTTTTTCTTTTCCCCCCTATATAGTCGATGATTCTCCTTATAAAATTTTTAATACTTTTTGGTAAAACCGCCGCATTGTTCGTTAGTAACGGCACTGAGTTTGTTTTTGAACTATTCGAGATAGCAACTCTTTATATACCAAACTGCTTGGATGAGCTATACGCTTTTCATGCAGAGTTCTTAACTAAAGAATACATCATAAGTGTTTATGGTGAAGAGTACTATAAAGATTTTCTAGAGTTTTGCTATGGAGACAGTGACAGCGAACAAATGCGGCATTCCCCCCATTCGCTCAAGGCATTTAACGAGTTCCATATAGAACCACAATCGGATGTCGAAGAGTTTAATATAGAAAATGATGCTGAAAATGAAAATGATGCTGAAAATGAAAATGATGCTGAAAATGAAAATGATGCTGAAAATGTTATAGAAAATGATGCTGAAAATGATGCTGAAAATGATGCTGAAAATGATGCTGAAAATGAAAAGACAGATGTTCCTATAAAAAAATCTTCTGTCCAATTACAAAGACATAGAAGTCCTGACCCTCATCCAGGCTTTTATGAGAAAACGCCAGCATATTTGGACTTTCTGGCAGAAAAGCTAAATCCTAGCTTACACAAATATTCTTCAAGTAAAGATCTTCTTGGAGAAAGATATCCACCCGCGGATGGCTCACTTATTTATGATTTCTTTTCAGATGGGGTTCCTAAATACAAATTTCCACAATATACTTACATCTTTTCGTACTATCCTTTTGAAATGTTTCCTGGTTTACCGGGTTCATGGTATGGTCCTTTTTTTGAAGGTAGTGTTATAGGGATTAGTACTCCTTGTGATGGGTATTCTCTGGATGGTCTCTTGCTCAATAAAAAAGCAGTACCAGATCCAGTTGTTGTGTATAAATTCTCTAAGGACATTTTTGTTTTTTCTAAAACAATGTATGACTTTATGCAAAACCCGGGACCTCTTGATCCGGAGTTAGAAGAGTTTTTTCTAGACCTGTATAGAGCATTTACTCGCCCAAGATATGTTAGGAAAGTCTTTTATAAAAATAAAAGAGATATAGGTCCGAAAAGAAGCTTTAATGTTAAAAAACGTGTTTTTAAAAAGAAAAAACAATAAAGGAATTGTATCTTAATTGGCTAAAGTTTTGACCTGTCACGTCAAATATTGCGAGTTCGAGTCTCGTCTTTTCCGTACATATATGAATAGAAACAATACAATATTAATCATTTCCATTTTATTATTAAGCTTTGTTCTAGGCATTGCTTTTTATCCTCCTAAACCTGAAGTTTTAGATATGGAGATGATAGCAATGCTTAGAGAACTCTACGGGGACGAGTTAGTCCGTAAAGAGTTTGGTGATGCCGTTCTTGAGGCATGCAAAAAGGTTGAGTTTTTTCCAGATTCAGAAATGCGCAAGTATTTTCCTTATGATTATGAGGATGATGCCGGTCATGTTACAGATGAAAAACGTAAAGAGTTTGAGAAAGATCGTGAAAAAGGCCTCGCAGTTGAGGACGGCAATTACACGTACAAAAGAGGTAGATTCGCTAATCGTAAATGATAGATAGTAAATCTAAAATTTCAAATAGCATGTTATTGCTTTATTATTAAATCACTAAACTATATAATGAAACAGTTAAGCACACCAATATCTGCAATATCTGAAAAGAAGCCATTAAGTATGTTTATTATATCTTCTAGCGCTCTTAACAATATTCGTTCTATTAGTTCTACAAGTTCTACTGAAAAGAAGCCTGTAGATATGTCTATTATTTGTCCTTGCGCTCCTGGTTCTCCTAGTTCTTTGGTTTGTCCTTGCGCTCTTGGTCTTGGTTCTCTTAGTTCTTTGGATTGTCCTAGCGCTCCTGGTTCTCTTAGTTCTTGGAATTTGCCTAGCGCTCTTAACGATATTCGTTCTCTTCGTTCTACAAGTTCTCTTCGTTCTACAAGTTCTACTGAAAAGAAGCCTGTAGATATGTCTATTATTTGTCCTAGCGCTCCTGGTTCTTCGGATTGTGATTGTGATTGTTTCTGTACTTGTTCTCGTGCAAACACTTGTGATCTTTCTAAACGTAAACCTGGGAAACGTCTGTGTTGTCTTATTCTCTTTTGTGTTCTTGCTAATGGTCAGAACTGTGATGCTCCTGCTCCGGATTGTGATGCTCCTTCTTCTTCTCCTGATTGCGATTGCGATTGTGATTACGATTGCGATTATGACTTTAATGATGATGATGATGATGGTGATGATGATCAGAAGGCTTTAAAAGAAAAACAGAAGGCTTTAGAAGAAAAACAGAAGGCTTTAGAAGAAAAACAGAAGGCTTTAGAAGAAAAACAGAAGCTTTTAGAAGAAAAACAGAAAGCTTTAGAAGAAAAACTGAAGAGGGACAAACCGATAGCTAGATTACCTTATAATGAGCCCGATAAAAAGTCCCGTTAAGGGGCAGTTGTCGGATTCTGATGAAAAACCCCAAAATGCGTTTAGTTGTAGTAGTTGCAGGATGTGTTGTATTAGATAAGAGAGAACCTCTTCTTTATAAATGGAGTTGGTTTTATTTATGGTGATATTTTTCAAAACAAAGGTTCTTTCACAAATATATCAGTTCTTGAATATTGTGAAAGTAAAGGGTATGCGATTCCTCATTACTGCTATCATAAAAATCTCTCGATAGCTGGGAATTGCAGGATGTGTTTAATTGAAATGTCCAAATCCCCAAAACCTGTAGTTTCTTGTTCTCTAAATGCTCAATCAAGTTTCGGTGGCCAAAACAAAATTTATACAAATAGTCCTTTAGTTAAAAAAAGTAGGGAAAATATTATGGAGTTTTTATTGTTAAATCACCCATTAGACTGCCCTATTTGTGATCAAGGCGGAGAGTGTGATTTGCAAGATCAATCTTTATTTTTTGGATTAACTCGAAAAAGATTTTATCAACAAAAACGCTTTGTTCATAATAAGCACTTAGGTCTTATTGTGAAAACAGTTATGAGTAGGTGTATTCATTGCACTAGATGTGTTCGTTTTGCCGCTGAGATAGCTGGTGTAGAAAGGCTTGGTATTTTTGGTAGAGGATCTTCTAGTGAAATAGGCACATATGTTACACACCTTTTTAATTCAGAACTTTCAGGTAATTTAATTGATATATGCCCTGTAGGTGCTTTAACATCTAAACCCTATCCTTTTCTATATAGAGACTGGGAATTGAAAAAAATCAAAACGATTGATCCTTCTGATGGTTTTGGTACTGATATAGCTGTTTATTTAAAAAACAATGCTATAGTTAAAATCTTACCTGCTTATTCTACAGCTAATTCAACCCAAAAGCATTTAGACTGTTCTGTTCATTGGATTACAGATAAGACGAGATTTATTTTTGACGGTATGTTAAAGAATTTTTTAAAAAAACCTTCTGTCAATTGGTCTAATCTTTTAAAACAGGTTATAATTAATCTTTATACGCTGGATCACTTAGCTAATCATAATTTGGCATTGAACTCTTCTACTTTTTTAGTAGACGAAAACACTAATATAGAAGCTTTGAGTATTTTATTAATTTTAAAAAAACGTTATGCTTTTTTTCAATTAAAACGTTCTATTAAAACTTTTTTTAATTCTAATTTAGATTTTTTCTTTAAAACCAATAATATAACTAATATGAATAGTCTACATCAGACTAACGCTTGTTTATTTATAGGAACAAATGTAAGGTATGAAAGTCCATATTTAAATATAAAGTTAAAAAAAAGAAATATTGAAGGAAATTTTCGGACATTTTCCATAGGCTCTCGATTGAACTTAACCTTTCCCTGTTTAAATATAGGATCTAGTCTTAAAACTTTTATTGACCTTTGTGAAGGTAATACTTCATTAGGTATCTTTTTTAAAACGACAAGAAAAATTTTATCTTTAATTAATACTGAAACTTGTCAGCGACTTGATAATACAGGTTTGCTTAATTTGCTTAAGTGTTTAAATGATAGATATTCAGATTCGAAATGGTATGCTTTTAACTTACTGAATTCATCTTTAAATTCATTAGGATTAAGTTATTTTTATAAATTCAAAACGTTAACCATTAGTGATTTAACACAGACAGATGGTTTGTTTTTAATAGGTAACAGCACAAAATCTTATTCGACTTTAGAAAACTACACAGAGCATAATCTATTAAGCAATGTTTTGTATACAAAACGTTTTAATAAATCTAAAGAAATTCCTTCTTTTTTTATAGAACAAACAAACAGACCTCAGATAACTAGAAGTCTTTTTTATAAGTATTATGCATTGATTTCTGGTAGTTTTTTTGAAAATTCTGGTAGTTATCTTAATACTCAAGGTTTACATAAACGTGTTGTAAAGTTTATAGAGCCTGAAGATAGTGCGGATAGTAAAGAAGATTGGCAAATTTTAAGGAAAGTTTTTTGCATGTTTTCCGATGTCCCGTTTATTCGTGAGAATAAAAATTATATAGGTTTTAATTTAAAAAATATGTTTCACTTTAGAAGCTTTATTAATTTTATGTATAAAGCTTCACAAACCTTAACGAATTTAACTTTTTTCTTTAATCCTAATTCTCAAATGTTTCATATTAATTCTTCTTTTTTGTTAAAAACTAAGTTATGTTTAACTCAGTTTAAAATGTGGGTTAAAGATTTCCATATAGGAGGTTTTGATCGTTACAGTATCTGTTCTAAATTAATGATAAATTCTTCTATGGCTTCAAGAAACTTTTTAAATAGTTTTAGCCTTATTTAATTTTTGAAATAAAAGGATTCGAACCTTTGCTATTCGTACCAAAAACGACTGCCTTACCTCTTGGCTATATTTCACTAAATCTTAAAAGTTATTTAATAGAAAGACTTCTCGTAAAAACTGTAAGGTGGTACTTTAAGGATGATTGTTTTTAAGGTTTGCTAAAAGGTAACTGATTTAACTACCTTTTACGAGAAATTACACTATACTTAAGGTTTGCTAAAAGGTAACTGATTTAACTACCTTTTACGAGAAATTCGGATGCTTTCTCCCTCTTTAAACGCGGTTTTTAAATTATCTGTTAAAAACTAAATTTTTACTTTACGTGTAAACAATATTGTTTCAATATACCCAGAAACAGGCAATAAAAATAAAAAAAATATAAAATAATAAGCTGTTGCGTATCTCCCTAAAAGTATGTAACTATTTCTCATAGGCATTTGACCAACCCACATTAGTATAAAAACATCTGCAACAAAAATCCAGAAAAATACTCTGTAAATAGGTCTAAAACGTGCACTTCTAATCATTGAGAAGTTTGTGTATGGTACCGTAAATAATATTAATATGGACCCAAACATACATGTAACTCCACCCACCTTATCAGGGATTGATCTTAATATAGCGTAATATGGCAAAAAGTACCACTCAGGCACTATATGTGCAGGTGTTTTCATAGGGTCTGCCGGTATATAATTAACAGGGTGTCCAAGTAAATTTGGATAAAAATGAACAAGACCCATAAATACAGTAAGATATATAAATAATGCATGTATATCTTTTAAAAAATAATAAGGATAAAAAGGTATCATTTCTGCATGATCAACACCCAAGGGATTATTTGATCCTACCTTATGCAATAATGTTAAATGCAATAACACAAATCCTGCTATTATAAAAGGCAGTACGAAATGCATCGTGTAAAATCTTTTTAAAGTAGCACCATTAACAGTGAATCCTCCCCATAACCATTCTACAATCCTTTCTCCTACAAAAGGAATTACTGAAAACATCTTTGTTATAACAGTAGCTCCCCAAAAACTCATTTGACCCCAAGGTAACACATAACCCATAAAAGCTGTAGCCATCATTAAAAGTAATATAACAACACCGCTACACCAAAGCAATTGTCTAGGTGCCATATAAGATCCATAATAAAGACCTCTTAATATATGAGCATAAACAACTATAAAAAACATAGAAGCACCATTTGCATGAGTATATCTAAACCACCACCCGTAGTTCACATTTCTCATAATGTGTTCCACGCTATTAAAAGCTAAATCAATATTAGGAGAGTAATGCATCGACAATACCAACCCCGTAAAAATCTGTATCAATAAAGATACACCAGCTAAAGACCCAAAACTCCAAGCATAAGTCAAATTTATTGGAGTAGGATAATTTATTATATGACTAGCTATGAAACTCAAAATAGGTCTCTTAACTAATCTGTTAAATTTAATGTAAAAAGGTACTATTATCCCTGCATAACTAATACCATTAGAAACTTCGGGGTTTGTTACGAATTTTTGGTAAACAGGTCCTACTTTACCTATAAATGTTTTGTCTCTTTTTGGAGACTGTTTTTCAAAGAACTTAATATTGTTTTTCAAAAAAGTTGTTATTGATTTACAAAAAAAAGAATAATTAGATCTAAAAGTTATTACTAGAGATAAAAACATTGATTTAAAACTGTTTATATATAAATTAATTTTACTAAAAAAAGAAGGCATCATGGCTTTTCCCAATCAGGAATCGAACCTGATAAAAATCCTAGTATTTTTGAGAAATTAGTGTTTTTTTATAGACAAGTCACTATAACAAAAATGTGCTTTTCTGTTACTAAGTAGTGCTTCTAGTACTACAAAAAAAAAGATTAAAGCAGAAAAAGCTGATATATAAGAACCCCAAGATGCTATTTTATTAAACATGTAGTACGCATCAGGATAATCAGGTATACGTCTTGGCATACCAGCAACGCCTAAAAAATGCATAGGAAAAAATGTAACATTAACTCCTACAAAAAAAGTCCAAAAATGCATTTGTCCTAAAACTTCAGAATACCACAGTCCTGTTATTTTATCAAACCAATAATAAATACCAGAAAACATAGTAAAAACAGCACCCATAGATAAAGCATAATGAAAATGCGCAACAACATAATAAGTATCATGCAGCGCTATATCTATTCCTGAATTGGCTAAAACAACACCCGTTACACCACCTACTGTAAATAAAAAAATAAAACCTAAAGCAAATAACGTAGGAGTACGTATATCTATAGAACCTCCCCATAAAGTAGCTAACCAACTAAAAATTTTGATACCTGTTGGTACCGCTATAACCATGGTAGCCGCTGTAAAATAAGCTCGTGTGTCAATATCTAAACCAACAGTATACATATGATGACTCCAAACAATAAAACCTAAAATCCCTATAGACAGCATAGCGTACACCATTGATATATAACCAAAAATAGGTTTTCTAGCAGCGCTTACTACTACATGACTCACAATACCAAACCCTGGAAGAATCAAAATATAAACCTCAGGATGTCCAAAAAACCAAAATAAATGTTGAAAAAGCACTGGATCACCTCCACCAGCAGGCACAAAAAACGTTGTGTTGAAGTTCCTGTCTGTTAAAAGCATAGTAATAGCTCCAGCTAACACAGGTAATGATAATAACAATAAAAATGCCGTAATTAAAATAGACCACACAAATAAAGGTAATCTATGAAAAGGCATACTTTTCGTTCTCATATTAACGATAGTACATATAAAATTAATTGCACCTAGTAATGACGAAACTCCCGATAAGTGTAAACTGAAAATAGCTAAATCTACAGCTGCACCGGAGTGTGCTGTAATGCTAGATAAAGGAGGGTAAACTGTCCAACCTGTACCTACACCAGCCTCACATAAAACGGATGATATTAACAAAGTTATTGAAGGAGGAAGCATCCAAAAACTTATATTATTCATTCTAGGAAAAGCCATATCAGGAGCACCTATCATTATAGGAACAAACCAATTGCCAAATCCCCCTATAAGGGTAGGCATTACCATGAAAAAAATCATTATAAAAGCATGTCCCGTTACAATTACGTTATAAAAAGAGTGATTATAAGAAAGGAAATCATTATCGGGTTGAGATAATGTAACTCGTATGTATAAAGATAACGCAGTACCCGCTACACCGGAAATAGCTCCAAAAATTAAATATAAAGTACCTATATCTTTATGATTCGTAGAAAAAAGCCAACGATTAGCAAATCTTGTTATAAAAATCTTGAAATAACCTAATAATATCAAGAAAATTCTAAAAACAAGATCATTTAGAGCTAATAAGTTTTCCTTATATTCTTTATAACTGGATTCTGTCAAATTTAATCCTAATACTCTATGAGGAGAATTTATTAAGAATTCCTTACAGAGTAATAGTATTCTTTTATAGACTGATATAAAAAGGTTTATATTCATATAGGGTCTTTGTGAAAAAAAAGAACTATAAAAACTTAAAAAAAAGGTTTTGCTCTAAAATTTCTTAAAAATTTATATTGAGAAAACTACGGCACATTACAAGTTCATTAGCATCCGTAACCAAATTTTTACGATTAATCGTTAAAATCCCTATAGACAAAACAGCTAAAGTTAATATAAGACCTATGATTAAAAACTGTAAAGCATAAACAGTGTATAATAATTGACCTAATACATCAATTTCCAGAACAACATCTTCTAGATAACACTCATAGAAATCGTTATAAAAATAAGAACAACTATACTCTGTAAAATACCCCATATCCATATATGGATTTTCTGCAAGAGAACTTCTGATAAAAGGTTGTGCTGCTAGAAAGAGCGCAAGGGGTACACCAAGATTGGACAACATATGAAATAAATTAACTTTCTGATCTAAGTGTTTTAACTCAAGCATCATTAACACAAATAAAAATAATACAGCAATAGCTCCTACGTAAATTATTAAAAAAAGAAAAGCGAAGAACTCACAACCTAATGCTAACAAAAAACTAGAAGAAGCTACAAAACAGAATATCAAACCAAGAATAGATTGAATAGAATTTTTTAAAGAAACAACACAAAATGATGCAACTAAAATCAAAAAGGAAAAAGAGAGAAACAAAAATTTAATAAACATGTAAAACTAATGAAAGAGAGGGTTGAACTCCCGACGTTTAGATTATGATTCTAACATTCTACCAACTGAACTATTTCATTTTTCCAGCTACACGTTCCCGTACAGCTACCTTGTTACGACTTCATCCAAATTGCTTATGCATTACTCGAAGTTCTCAGTGAAAACCTCTTCAGAACATACAAACTTTTCGCATGTGACGGGCGGTGTGTACAAAGCCAAATAACATATTCACCGCAACGTGCTGATTTGCGATTACTAGCGATTCCAACTTCATGTAACCGAGTTTCAGATTACAATCCGAACTAAGAAAACTTTTGATAGATTAACTTAAATTTACATTTTTGTTACTTTTTGTAATTTTCATTGTAGCATGTGAGTAGCCCAATTTATAAGGGCCACAGTGACTTGACTTCTTTCTTTCCTTCCTCTAATTTATCATTAGCATTCTTTTTAAGAAATAATTTTTGTATAAATCAAAAACAAATTCGTTAAAAACAAGAGTTTCGCTCGTTAAAGGAATTAACCAAACATCTCACGACACGAACTTAAGGCAGTCGTGCAACACCTGTAGATACATAATTGTTTTAAAAACATTTTTGTTTTTAAGCCTTTTTATACCTATTCAAAAATTGGTAAGGTTTTGCGCGGATTATCGAATTAAACCACATACTCCACCACTAGTAGTAGGCTCCCGTCAATTCCTTTGAGTTTCAATCTTGCGATTATACTTCTCAGGCGGAGTGCTTATCGCGTTAGCTTGAAAACCCAATAAAAAAATTTTACTAAATTACAGCACTCATAATTTACAGTATAGACTACCAGGGTATCTAATCCTGTTTGCTCCCTACACTTTCGTCCCTCAACGTCAGTTTAAACTAAAGAATCGCCTTCGCTATTGCTGGTATTCCTCTAGATGTCTACAAGTGCTACCTCTATATCTAAAATTCTATTCTTCTGAAAAAAACTCTAGTGAAGCAGTATTATACGATTAACTTAAAGTTAGGCTTTAGTCTTTAACGTATAACTTACAACACCGTCTACGAACTCTTTACGCCCAATTATTCTGAATAACGCTAGCCCCTCCCGTATTACCGCGGCTGCTGGCACGAGATTAGCCGGGACTTTGATATATCGTAATTACTGTCATTATCTTTATTACGATTAGAACTTTACAACAAATTCGCCTTCATCATTCAAGTAGTATTGCTGGATCAAACTTTCGTTCATTGTCCAAGATTCTTCACTGCTGGCATTTGTATTAGCCTGGACCTTATCTCAGTTCCAGTGTGGTTGATCGTCCTCTAAGACCAACTAAAGATCGTAGGCTTGGGAAGCTGTTACCTTACCAACTACCTAATCTTCTACAAAATAATCTAAAAGCAGTATTTTCATACTTTTGGCTATACGGTATTAACGTTATTCTAAAAAGATTTTATTCGAAAACATCAATTAAAGTTATTAATGAGTTTTGAAGACGTTTTATCCACGTACTTAAAGGTATAGTTTTGTATATTTTCACCCGTTCGCCACGATATCCGTACAACTCGCATGTGTTAAACATACTACTAGCGTTCACTCTGAGCCAGGATCAAACTCATAAAATAAAAAGTACACATATCTAAATATTGTTGAACTTTTTTAAATTAAAATCTTAAATTGAATTGATTTGAATCAATCAGAAATAAAACCCAAAATTAATAGTTAGAATTTAGTACTTTTTAGCTTCAAATTTTACAATTCTTTCACATAAAGCCTATCAATGTAATAGTCTATTACAATCAGAAAAACTTGTTTTAAGGTCAGTTTCTTGCTTAGATGCTTTCAGCAATTATCTGTTATGAATGTAGCTATTCGACTTGCTATTGGTATAACAATCGATTCACCAGAGATTCACTTTTCCCGGTCCTCTCGTACTAGGGTATAATCCTCTCAATTTTTTACATTCACGGTAGATAGAAACCAAACTGTCTCACGACGTTCTAAACTCAGATCATGTGCCGCCTTTCTTGACGAACAGTCAAACCCTTGGAACCTCTTTCAGCTCCAGGATGCGACAATCCAACATCGAGGTGCCAAACAACTCCGTCGATAAGGTCTCTAAAGAATTATTAGCCTGTTATCCCTGGGGTACCTTTTATTCGTTGAGCGATGACTTTTCCACTAAATACCATCGGATCACTATAGCCGACTTTCGTCCCTGTTTGATTTGTAAATCTAGCAGTCAAGCAAGCAATATACTATTGCGCTCTTCAATTGATTGTTACAATTTGAACTCACCTTAAATGCACGCCTTCGTTACTCTTTAGGAGGCGACCGCCCCAGTCAAACTACCCTTTATACACGGTTTTGCACCACTGAGCAATTAGCAATAAAACGTTATAAGAGTGGTATTTCATAGGAGTTTAAACGGTTTACTAACGTAAAGGTATGATAACAACTTCCCACTTATGCTAAACAAATAAAAATCTTAATGCAGTATATAAATATAGTAAAGGTCCCAGGGTCTTTTCGTCTAGCCGCAAATACTCTGCATCTTCACAGAGAATTCAATTTCACTGGGCTTGTGTTGGAGACAGTAGGACAGTCGTTACGCCATTCATGCAGGACATCAATTAAATGCCAAGGAATTTCGCTACCTTAGGACCGTCAGAGTTACAGCCGCCGTTTACTGGGGATTATAGTCTAAGTACGTATACAAAAACATTTACTCTTGCAGCACTGGGCAGGCGTCAGTCTTTATACGTCATTTTTCAATTTAGCAAAGACCTATGGTTTTATTAACCAGTCGCTATCCTCAATTTTGTGCCAGCTATAAAATACTTATTTATCAAATAAATATATAAAAGCTACTCCTTTTCCCGAAGTTACGGAGTCATTTTGCCGAGTTCCTTCAACACAATTCTCCCAAACACCTTCATTTATTAAATGTATCCACCTGTGTCGGTTTTAGGTACGGTTATATAATTAAATGCTATTTCTTGAAACCTTTTTCCTCAATCAATTACTATTTTTTACCAGTCTAATTGAAAAAAGTATAAGATCTGTCACTTTTAATTTAAATCAAGAATTAACATGATAACCCATTAAATAAAACTTTCGTTTTTATCTTAGGGACCGATTAACACTAAAAAGGATAAACCTTGTTTTAGAAACCTGGGATTTAAGGTGGCAGCGATTTTCACACTGCTTTTAGCTACTCATATCAACATTATCGCTTCTGATATCTCCAATTTAAATCTCTTTAAATCTTCATAAATTTACAGAACGTTCTGCTACCATTTAAATAAATATAAAAGAATAATACTTTTAAAAATTTAAATTTACTGTTTCAGCAAATAATTTCAGTCCTTATACATTTCCATATTAAAAAAATTAAACCAATGAGCTATTACGCTTTCTTTAAAGAATGGCTGCTTCCAAGCCTATCTCTTGATTGTAATAATCTTTTCAATATTTACGCACTTAATTATTTTTTAGGGCTTTAACAATTAATCTGGGCTGTTTCCCTTTCGACAATAAATCTTATCACTTATAGTCTGTTTGCACAAAATTCAAAATATTTAATATTCGAAGTTTTAATAAATTCAGTAAGATTTTTAGTCCCCATTATTTAATTAGAGCTCTACCCTTAAATACAGATTTTGTACACTCTACTTATATAGATTTCGCAGAAAACCAGCTATCTCTAAGTTTGATTGGCCTTTCACCCCTAATCACAAATCATCTCAACATTTTGCCACATGTACGAGTTCGGTCCTTCATCCTGTAAAAAAGAAATTTCAACCAGTTCATGATTAGATCACTTAGTTTCGGGTTTTATTTTAGAGACTATTTTGCAATTTAAAACTTAATTTCTTTTAGCCTACACATACCGCACTGCTTAAGCTCGCCACTAAAATAAACTTGTTGATCCGTTATACAAAAAGTACGCTGTAACTATATTAAAATAGTATCAACTGCTTATCAACATTAAATTTCAAAATCTTTTCAAATTCGAGAATTTTTTTTCACCTTTCCTTCACAGTACTTGTTCACTATCAAACACCAATATTTTAAGACTTTGAGGGTGGTACCCCAACTTTAAGCAAAGAAAACATGCTTTACTTTTTTTATCAATTTTTTACTTACTTGACAGGGCTTTTACCTTCTATGGCTTTAGTCTAAATTAAATAAGATAGAAAAGAATAGTCTTATTACCGTTTTCGCTCACCGCTACTTGCGGTATCTCTATTGATTTTTTTAGTAGTTAATTAGATGTTTCAGTTCACTACTTTATTAAAATTAAAATAAAATAATTCGATTTATCGTCGTGGAATTTTGAAGGTCAACAATTTAAAAATCTCGTTTCAAAGTTTCGTGTAGCACGTCCACCGATTAATATTGGGTGTTTAGGTATCCATTTAATGCTTTATTCTATTAACTCTTGGGTTTTATTTAGGCGAATAGCCAGATTTGAACTCGCGACTTCTAGAATCACAATCTAACACTCTAAACCTACTGAGTTATATCCGCCAGGGTGGAAATAGTTTTCTGAATCTTGTGTATTATCTTCTTCAAATGAATAATTACTCCTCCTCTTAAATATCGTTTGATACTCTTAAATATCGTTTGATAGATTCCCAATTAAACGTAGTATTTTTAAAACAATATTAGAAAACACACTTGAGTGCATAAAAGATTTCAGGTGTTAGTTAGAGCATATTTGAAAAATAAAAGATTATTTTAAAATTAAGAAGTCAAACCTCCCCACCAATAAACAGTTACAAATAAAAATAACCAAACTACATCGACAAAATGCCAATACCAAATAGCAGACTCAAATCCAAAATGGTGCGTATTTGTGTAATGACTTAGAACTACTCTTACTAGAGACACGATCAATGCAATAGTTCCCACAAAAACGTGAAAACCATGAAAACCTGTAGTCATATAAAAACAAGAACCAAAAACACTATCACTTATATTAAAAGAAGCATCGTAATATTCAATTACTTGCAGTACCGTGAAAAATACAGCAAACATTAAAGTAAAGAGTAAACCAAGAATTGTGTATTTTTTGGTTCTAGCTGTTAAAGCGTGGTGCGCCCAAGTGACCGTAGCACCTGATGTTAATAAAAAAACAGTATTTGTTAAAGGAATTCCCCAAGTGTAAATAGGAACTATAGCTTGTGGAGGCCACACACCGCCTATATTAAAGGTTGGAGAAAGACTTGAATGAAAAAATGCCCAAAAAAAAGCAAAGAAAAACATTATTTCTGAAACAATAAACAAAATCATACCTAATCTCAAACCTCTTTGAACAGCTGGTGTATGTTGTGCTTCTAAAGTAGCTTCTCTGATGATGTCTCTCCACCAAACAAACATAACGAATATAATTAAAGCCAAACCCGTTAAAGTTAGCATCATACCTCCATGATACTTATGCATATATAAAACAAAACCCATTGTCAACATAAGAGCCCCCAACGATGCTAAAATGGGCCAAGGGCTTGGGTCTACTAAATGATAAGTATGTCTTGTTTTAATGTGTTTTAAAAACTCTTTAAAATTAATATCAAAATAAAAAAACTTATTAAGATAATCTTCTCTAAAACTGTTAACGTAATTCCATATAAATAAGAACATTTTAGATTTTAACAGGTTTTTTGTTGTTAGATCTGATTTTGTATAATCTAAAATAAAGATATATATAAATTATTTAAAAAAACTGTCATATACAATAAAAAATATGACATAAACAATAACGGATTCGAACCGCTAACTTTTTCGTTGTAAGCGAAACACTCTACCATTGAGTTAATTATTTTAACAACAGATAGTTTTGAATCGTAATGTCCCTAACGGGATTTGAACCCGTATTCTTACCGTGAAAGAGTAATGTCCTAAACCGAGTTAGACGATAAGAACAAAAAACTTATAGAGTTTAATTAATAACTAAATAAAAGTAAACTTATAATAAAAAGAAAAATCATTTTTAAAAAATCAAAAACAATAAACTGTTGTGTAAGTCCGAGAGAATTTACAAGAAAAGAAAGCTCGTAGAAAAACATACTCAACATTATTGAAATTAAAAAAACGTAAACATAATGATTTATACTTCCGGATTGCAATTTTTTTAAATAATTTGAAAAATTATAAACAATATTTGTAAAACCAAAAGGCCCCAACATCTCAAAAACCCCTCTATCTACTAATTTATAAGTTATGTTATAACTTATATTAAGAAATATTTGCCCAAAAGTTTCCGCATAAATTTTATCAATATACCATTTCTTATTAAAAAAAGTATAAGTCATTAATCCAAATTTAGTTGTTTTAATTTGGAACAAGAACTTGGGTTGAAACACGTATAAGAAAAAACAGCAACTTATACCTAAGAAACTAAAACAAACTGGAGCTATTTTAAAACGGAATTTAAGGAATTCACCATCTAATAAACTCATGTTTGCTGGAGACACATAAATACTATTCGACCATATGTCAGTACCAAATCCTACGAGTAAATCTTTTGAAAAAAAACCTACAAAAATACTTGGTAGAGTTAAAAGTCCAAGAACAGTACATATATAATAAGAAGAATCAAAGGCGTACTCATACATTGATCGAAAACCATTAGGTTTACTTAAAAAAGTTAAAAACAAAAGTCTAGTAGAATAATACGCTGTTAAAAAAGCACTCAATAAACCTAAAAAATAACTATAATGACCAAAAACAGTAAAGGAACCAAAGGCTGATTCTAAAATAAGATCTTTAGAATAAAAACCTGTTAAAAAAGGAAAACCGGATAAAGCTAAAGATCCAATAAGAATAACTGAGTAAGTAAAAGGTATTAATTGCTTTAAACCACCCATTTTTCTCATATCTTGCTCATCACCTACTGCGTGAATTACTGAACCTGCACCTAAAAAAAGAAGAGCCTTGAAAAAAGCGTGGTTAGACAAATGAAAGACTCCAACAGAATAGTTAGACAAACCACATGCAAAAATCATATAACCAAGTTGACTACAAGTAGAGTATGCTATTACTTTTTTTAAATCGTTCTGCACTAAACCTACTGTTGCTGCGAAAAACGCAGTAGAAGCACCAACAACTGCTATAAAAGAACGTATGTAAAAACAATACTCAAACATACAAGAGCACCTTACCAATAGAAAAACACCAGCAGTTACCATTGTTGCTGCATGTATTAAAGCAGAGACTGGAGTGGGACCTTCCATAGCATCAGGTAACCAAGTATGCAAACCTAATTGAGCAGACTTACCTATAGCTCCTACAAAAATAAAAAAACAAATTAAATCAAGTACATGTAATTTTATATTCAAAAAAACTATAGAAGTATTGCACATAAGAGGAATCATAGAAAATACAGTAGAGTAATCCAAAGATTTAAAAGTTGAAAAAATTAAAAGTATCCCTAAAATTAACCCTAAATCACCTACACGGTTTAAAATCATTGCTTTAATAGCAGCTTTATTGGCTTGAATTCTTGTAAACCAAAAATTGATTAATAAATAAGAGCATAATCCAACACCCTCCCAACCAAAAAACATTTGCACAAAATTATCTGAAGTTACTAGAACAAGCATAAAAAAAGTAAATAAAGATAAATAAGACATAAAGCGAGTCAAATGAGGATCATTGGCCATGTATTCAACAGAATAAAGATGTACTAGTGTTGATATGAAAGAAACAATACAGCACATCAATGAAGTTAAACTATCAAACATAAACCCCCAATCGATGTTCAACAACTCTATTTTAATCCAAGAATTTAAGCTAATATACACAAAACAATGACAAATAACTGTTTCATAGAAACAAAACATAGAACATAAAAAAGATAAGAACACGCATAAAAAAGATAAACCTACAGAACCTTTAGATCCAATATACCTACCGAAAATACCAGCTAGAATAAACCCAAATAAAGGTAAAAAAATCACTAGAAGATACACTTAAATATTTTTAAAACTAAGGTTTGGTAAAAGGTAATGGGTAAGCTTTTAAACTACCATTTTGATCTTCTCAACGGAAACAACAAGCCTGATCTAAAAAAACGTGCTAAAACTAAACGAGAAAAACTAAACAATTTATTTATTCTTTTTCGTCTTCCTGTGACTACGCATCTGTCTACGTTTCTAATTACAGAGGATTTTCTGGGTAAATTCAACAATTGTATCAACAAATTAGTACGAACAGAATTAGATAACATAGAATTCCCTAAGGAATAAGAAAGAATAAATTTAGGATATTCATAAAACAAACAACTTTGACGAGATTCTCGGTCTTTTCTTATGAGTTTTTTCATATTAATTTTTGAAAAAGTCGATTATCAAAAGATACTTTATAATCAAAAACTCTATATTCTTGACCCAACTCTAATTTATCAACAATAACTCGTTTTTTAAACTCATTATAACGTACATCATAATAACCTGACAAAGGAAAATCCTTTTTCAAAGGGTGACCTTCAAAACCATAATCTGTCAAAAGTCGAGTTAATTTTTCATGATTTTCTATGTAAATACCATACATATCCCAAAGCTCACATTCGCCCCAGTTCGCAGAAAAATAAATATCAGATATAGAAGAAACACACTGACTTATAGCTTTAACATAAACTCTTAAACGATTGTTAAATCTTAAAGACAACAACTCATAAACAACAAAATAAGGCTCATCTTTTTGATTAATATTGGAAACACCTGTAATATCCGTAAGTATCTCGTACTGACATAATATGTGATATTTTAAAAAAAGTATATATGAACGAATATAACACTTATCTAAAAAAACACAAACTGTAAAAGAAGGACGTGTTATTATTTTTATAATAGGAAAAATTAATGCATGTGTTCCAAGAGACTTAAAAAAAAGATTTTGGAAAAAGTGTAAAGGAGGAAAATCAAAAAGTGGTAATACTTGACATCTTTTCATTCTAATTAAGTTTGAATAGTATTGAACTATCGACCCTACGCTTATCAAGCGTATGCTCTAAACCACTGAGCTACAAACTTGAATTAAAAGAAAAAAACGATATTGTTACCTATCAACTTCCCCAAAAACTATATCTTGAGTTCCTATGATAGTCACTACATCAGCAATCATATGTCCTTTAGCTAAATGATTTAAAGCCTGTAAATGATTAAAACCTGGTGCCTTTATTTTACATTTGAAAGGTCTATTTGTGCCATTAGATACTAAATAAACACCAAACTCTCCTTTAGGGGCCTCAGTACCTAGATAAGTTTCATTAGCCGGAATAACGATATTTTGAGTATACATTTTGAAATGATGAATTAAAGATTCCATAGATTGTTTCATATCAACTCTAGAGGGTGACATTACTTTATTATCTTCAGATCTAATAGGACCTTTTGGTATTTTATTTAAACATTGCTCTATTATTCTTAAAGATTGACGCATTTCTATTAAACGTATCATATAGCGGTCAAAGCAATCGCCATTGTGTGTTGTAGGAATTATAAAATCTATCTTATCATAAACTTCATAAGGTTGGCTTTTTCTTAAATCCCAATAAGTACCAGAACCTCTTAACATTACTCCACTAAAACCCCAATCATAAGAATCTTGAGCAGTAACAATACCAATGTTAACTAATCTTTGTTTCCATATACGGTTTTCTGATAGCATTTCTTCCATCTCAATCAATCTAACGTTAAATTGTTCTAAAAATAAAAAAACATCAGAAAGAAAACCATAAGGCAGGTCACTATAAACACCTCCTGGCCTAAAATAACAAGCATGCATTCTAGCACCTGACACACGTTCATAAAACTCCATTAGTTTTTCTCTTTCTTCAAAAGCCCACAAAAAAGGAGTCATAGCACCAACATCCATTGCATGACAACCCACAGCTAATAAATGATTTAATAATCGAGTAAGTTCTGCAAATATCACTCTAATATATTGTGCTCGTTTTGGTATTTGTACTTGAAGTAATTTCTCAATAGCTAAACAATAAGTATGTTCTTGAGACATCATAGAAACATAGTCTAATCTATCAAAATAAGGCAATGCTTGTAGGTAATTTTTGTATTCTATAAGTTTTTCAGTACCTCTATGAAGCAAACCTATATGGGGTTCTGCTCTTACAACAACTTCTCCATCAAGCTCTAAAATTAGCCTTAAAACACCATGAGCCGCTGGGTGTTGAGGTCCAAAGTTTATAGTAAAATTTTTTACCTCTTTTTTTAATAAACTTTTTTTAATAAACATCCTAAGAGAAAGACACACCTTTTTTCATTACCTCAACAAAACACAAATATTAAAAGAAATAATTAATCCCAATTTAGCCCACCCGCAGACCAAAGATAAAAAAACCCAACAGACAATTCGAATACAAAATCTATCATAACCCAAAAACCTATAAAATTTGTTTTTGATAAAGTTATACTCCAAGGTATTAAAAACATGGTTTCTATATCAAATATAACAAAAAGCATCGCGAATACATAGAATTTAACGTCAAACTTCTTTCTAGCACCATCATAAGGCTCAAAACCACATTCGTAAACAGACATTTTCTCTGTTTCAGGATTTTGAACAGAAAATAGATAAGAAAAAACAAAAATAACAATAGAAAGTAATAACGAAACTATTAAATGAATCAATACAAAAAATAATTCTGAATAAATATCTAAAAATAAAATTAATGTGATAAATTTATAATCCATATATTTTTATACTTAAAAAAATAAAATTAACTTCTACGAATAGGTAATGGGTCTCTTTTACAAGAAACTTTAGGAAAGAAAGGGATTTGAACCCTCGATATGTAAAAACTTTACATATAAAAATTTAGCAAACTTCCACTTTAAACCTCTCAGTCATCTTTCCTTTGGTGTTTATGAACCGAAGAAGTAAAAAAAACTTAACCCCTTGTTTTATCAAGAAGTATGCCTAAGGTTTTTTTACTGGTTGTAATGTAACAGGATCAAGTCTCCAATCAAAAGAATCTGGAGGTAAATTATTAAATCTATACAAATCTTCTTCCATCCATCCTTGCCAAAGAAATTCTTCATCACAACCGTTTACTACAGCATATAAAACCCAACCACTCCATAACATATGAATAATATAATAAAGAGTATATTTTATCATAAACTCGGGTGTTATACCAAGTTCTTTATGTTGAATAAAAGCGGCAAGCAAACAAGCAACTCCATACATGTGATAATGGATGTAAAAAAAATGACTAAAATACCAAAATCGTCCGTAAGAATACTCGTACCAAATAAAAAAAGGAATATTGAAAAGTGCATATATACAATAAACCCTGATATATTTAGGCACCCAGTGATGAAATCTCATGATTTTATCTCTAAAATGTTGCCGATAAGTTGAAGGAATTGTGGATGGAAGAATATATTTATAATAAAGTATTTGGAAAATCAAGTAAGTATGTCCTAGAAATACCATTGGATAAATCGTTTTGTTCATAAACACCGCGAAATCAGTAACAATGTTCATCATGACTTTGTACTGTAACGCTCGACGAAATTATAAAAATAAGATGTAGGAACAGCTATAATCGCGATCGGCATAAAACCGTGATTAACGCCACAAATTTCACTACATTGACCAAAAAATAAACCACATCGTTTAATAAATAAATTTACTTGATTCAATCTACCAGGACAAGCATCTACTTTTAAACCAAAAGAAGGAACAGTCCAACTATGTAAAACATCAGAAGCACTTACTAAAAGACGTAGATGAGTTTCTGTTGGAAGAACTACGCGTCTATTAGTTTCTAATAATCTAAAATAAGGCAAAAAAGGAATATCCTCTCCAGCAGGTAATCCATCAACAACCATCATATAACATGAGTATTTTAATATATCATTTTTAAAATATGAAGAGCAAGATAAAAACTCTGACATCTCATAACTCCAAAACCATTGATGACCTAATACTTTCAAAGATAAATCGGGAGTAGACACCTCATCCATAGAATACAATAAAGTAAAAGACGGTATAGATAAAATTAATAGAATTAAAGCTGGTATAGAGGTCCATACGATTTCTAACTCTTTTGAATGAACAAACTTAGAAGAATACATATTATTGTACTCTACGAAATAATAAATTGTAAAGAAAAGAAACCAACCTACAAAAATTACAATAACAATCAATAAAAACGTTAGATGATTGTTAAAATGTAGTATCCCTTCCATGGAAATTGTAGCGGGATCTTGGAAATAGATCTGCCATGAGCGAGGAGAATCAGCTTTCAAGATATTTAACAAGGGAAAATATAAGATAACTGAAAGTGGTAAAATAAAAAAGTAATAAAACAGATAATACATTAAAAATCAAGAAGTAAACAAAAGTTTACTATGTCAGCAGATGGAATCGAACCACCAATCCTTGGAACATGAGCCCAATAAGTTTCCCAAAACTCTTTACTAACTTCTTATTTTTGGATTGCAAGACTGGTAGATAGAGTATTACGTGCGAAAAGGATTTGTTTCATTTTTTAAAGTTAAACCACGACTTAATTCGGGGTAAATACTTTCTAAGCAAAAAATTATAAAAGTTTGTTAAATCATTAAACCATTGACTTTGTTTTATTTGATCTACAAAACGATTTTTGTAAAGATTAAACCCCTGTTTAACAGGTAAAAAGATGTATCTATAAATAAAAATTGAAACAATTTTAAACTTTTTTATTAAATATGGTAAGATATAGATATTAAAAATAATCGACAATTCATGATATTCTCTTTTTAGGAAAGATCTGTTTTTGTGAAGACCGTACAGAAAAACACAAAAAAAACACAGATAGATTATATCTTCTAAAAAGATAGTATAAATTGTACGATCTATAAGATACATGTAAGACCGAGCATACCCCCGGAAGTCAAAAAATAAGAAAAAAATTGGAAAGGAACTTGTTAAAATACCCAAACACGCAATAATAGTTAAAAAAGTTTTAAAAACAGAAGAATAAGAATCAGTAAATATTTGGCAACAAATAACACACAAAAGATACTTTTTTGCAAGGACAAAACGGTATGCAAAAAAACAAGTAATAAGAATCAAACCGAAAGGTTCGGCAATAAGACAGTAAGCCCAAAAAAGAGATAAAAAAAATTGTTTTAATTGTACCATATTCTTTTGATTTAAAAGCAGATGGACTTGAACCATCAATCATATCCCCCTTGATGAACGTGAAACATTATTCAAGAGAGTTATTATCCGTTTTATGCTTTTTATGCTTTTTATTTTAAAAAAAGGGCTAAAGAAAAAGGCATAAACTATTGTTTTTAATATCTGGTAAAAGGTAATGGGTAAAAAGAAGGGTCTTTCAGGAAAATCAGTAGAACAAGAAAGAAAAGAAAAACGGGCATAATAGTTATAAGTTAAAATATGAGGTAAAACCCGTATTTAGTACCTTATAAAGATACGGAACTTCTTAGATAAGATAATGAGCCAAAAAGGGGTAAAATGTGTGAATTTTCATTATTTTATTATTTAGACAAAAATAGACCTAAAAAGGCTTAAAATAGACCTAAAA
>Ga0209812_10000434_pt1 | contig 38650 bp, 34 predicted proteins | sample JI71714BDNA_FD_187502 | JGI IMG/M metagenome (GOLD analysis project Ga0209812, IMG submission 187502) | Wastewater effluent complex algal communities from Wisconsin, to seasonally profile nutrient transformation and Carbon sequestration -... | ecosystem: Engineered > WWTP > Effluent > Algae...
CTTTTTGGGATCGGGACCCTACCGGCCTTGGTAGGCGGTGGATTGATTTGGCAAAAATTAATTGTCTGGCTTAGGAAACATTTCCCCTATGCGATTCCAGCCACCTACGCCCTTATGGGACTTCTCTTATTGTGGCGTGGCTCCTCCCTAGAGATCCAAATTCAATCGGAGGGTTTCCCCATTACGATTTGTCATGCACCACAGGATACTTCCGCCGAGTCGGATTGATCAAGAACTTTTTTTGGGCTTCAAAACTAGCGACATGCACCTCTCCATGTAACTTTTCCCATTCTTGATACCGAACGGGATCTTGAAGTCGAAAGGACTCCGCATTGATTTTTTTAGATAGCAAATACGCATCAAAATTACTCATGTTGGATCCGAAAAAAGAGTTTCATCCGCACGAGGCGGTGTGGCTAAAAAGAAATTAGAATGAAAATTGACCAAAAAAACTTCTTGGACGCCCCGCGTCAAGCCGGTATATACCCACCGAATATAATCCTGATCTACCTGCCCATCGGGTAAATATCCCTGATCAATGAACACCGCATCCCATTGCCCCCCTTGCGACTTGTGGCAGGTCAAGGCATACGCAAATTTAACTTGCAGTGCATTCAAGTATTTATCTTTCCGCATGAGATCAGCACGTTCTTTTTTAGATTTAGCCCAAAAATAATCTTTCAATACACTTTCGTACAGCTTTTTTTGATCTTCTTGACTCAACGTTGGAGAAGACGAATGCAAGGTATCGAGTACAATATAAGTTTCGAAGGGTGGTTCGGTAGGATAGTCTACCAACTGCAAAAGGACTTCAGCAAACCGAAAACCGTGCATCTCCTCTTCACGTCCGATGCGTTTGACCTCCACAAACTCCCCGTTGGCAATAAAACCTGCGGTAGAAGATTCGTCCAGAATCGTGTAATTATTTCGCACAACCATCAATAAATCGCCTACATCCAGCTCATTTTCAGCTTGATCGATTACTTGGCGGATGTATTGATTGTATTGAACCGCTTGTTTATTGGATCGGGTGATGATGATGGTATTTTCACGACCATATTTATCGTAGGCATACCGAAGTCCTTCCTCCATTTTCTCGCCCGTCATGCGGTACACATCGCGGTACCCTTTGGTGAAAAAGCGAACATCCGGCGTTTCGCTTCCCAGTTGCTTTCGAAGGTAGGTGGCATTGGCCAAAATCCCAGAATCTTGCTTTTGGCGAGTTACCTCCGTTAAGGTATGGGCCATGACAGCTGCATGATAGAACTCAGATAAATGTTCGAAGTTCAGTGCAGGGGAATGTGATAAACCAACGGGCGGAAGCTGAGCCTCATCACCAATGATCAGTAACCGATTTCCAGGATTTTCAAAAACAAAATCCAATAAATCATGCAATAACGAATGTCGGCCAAACTCCCGGGTATCGGAAATCATCGAGGCTTCATCGACAATAAACAACGTATCCTCGTGGTAGTTTTTCTGTCTTTCAAAGGCAAGTTGGCCCGTATAAGTATCTTCGACTTGTTTGTAGATTTTTTTATGAATCGTCTGGGCATTTTTTCGGGAATACGAGGCCATGACCTTGGCCGCACGGCCGGTTGGGGCCAACAGCACCGATTTCCAACCAAATTTTGGTAAAGACTGAATAAGTGCGCCTAAAAAGGTCGTTTTCCCGGTACCGGCATACCCTTTTAAAAGAAATATAGGCCGAAAGTCCTCCCGATCTGCTAAAAACTCATCCATGAGTTTAAATAATTTAGCTTGACCGAAGGTTGGCTTAAACTTGAATTTCTTGAGAATGAGCTGGGACAGCGAAGTGATTTCTTCTTTCATAACCAATGCAAATCAACAAAATAAGTTTGAAACCTCGAAGCACTACCGCGTATATTTGATCATGGAAATTTCACGTCTGTATGGAAATAAGCTTCGCATCCGGGTGCACGGCATTTGTATTGCATCAGGAAAGCTATTACTCCTTGGTCATCAAGGACTTAGACCGGATGGGCTATGGTGGGCACCTCCCGGAGGTGGGGTTGAGCCCGGTGAAAGCTTGGAAGAGGCAGTTCGTCGCGAAATGTGGGAGGAAACAAACCTGAATGTCACCGTAGGGCCACTAATTTCTTGGACAGAATTTCTTCAACCCCCGCTTCACGCCGTGGAATTCTTTTTTCATGTTCAGATCGAATCGGGTGAGGCACGACTTGGGCATGATCCCGAAAATACCTCCGATCACCCATGGATTCAAGAACTGGATTGGCTTACTCCAGCGGATTGGTCTCGGATATCGCCCGAGCACCGGCACCGAATTTTAAACCCGAATTCCCCACTACTGAAGTATTTTTCCTAATTTTACTTACCACTCACTATTCCGCTTGTTTATGTTGGAAACGTCCCCACTCACCCCTACCTATTCCATTCAGGATGATCGCTTTGACCCTACCCTAATTTCAGAATATCACTTAATGATGGAAATTCATCAAGAACGTTTCCGATTTGCGGTATTCAACGATCTGAGTCAAACGTTTATTTGGCTTGAGGATTACCAAACGGTTTCGTTGTGGGGTGAAGACAAATATGCCCATGCTTTGCGTGATATTGTAAAAAACCATTCATTTCTCGGTGCTCACTATTGGAAAAGCATATCGATCAGTGGGCAAACCTCGGCCTATACCCTCATGCCTACAGAGTTTTTTGATCCTACCTTGCGCCATAAATATTTGGCCTTTGCCACGGGACGCTTGCCCGAAGGAGAGGAAAGAATCTTATCGTATGAACAATCTACGTTTCATGGGCAAATGATTTACACCGTAGAAGGCTCTCAAATCGCCTGGCTCAAAGCTCTGTACCCAAATAAACGAATTGTCCCAACGCCACTTCCGGCAATCTGGCTTGAAGGTATCTTGCGCCAACCTGACGCTAATGGTATGCACCTCCATGTGGTGGATGGAGCAGTTACTATCGTCCTCATTCGCCAAGACAAATTGAAATACATCAATACATTCGCCTACAAAACACCTGAGGATTTTACCTATTATGTCCTTTTCGTAGCCCAAGAATTGAACATCGAACCTCATGATGTAAAAAAAGTGTACGGAGAAATGACCTCGTTCTCTGACGTTTACCAACTTCTGGCCACACATGTTGAAGGTTTGCAATTTGCCTCCTTACCGACCACGTTTAAATTCAGTCAGTACTTTGAGGGGGTACCCACACACCGATATTTTTCTCTATTCAGCCTACGTTATCTTTCTTTTTTATGAAAAACTACCTACTGTTACTCCTACTGCTTGGTACTTCCCTGGCAACCCAAGCTCAACTTCTGCAACCTTCCGAAGCCGACTTCACCCGAGATGATTCCCTTCGCGGCACCATCACCACAGAAAGGGCATGGTGGGACCTAAAATACTACGAACTTCGGCTGAAAGTTATGCCCGAAACCAAAACATTCGCGGGTAGTACAACGGTCCATTATCAAGTTTTAAAACCCCATCAGGTGATGCAAATCGATCTACAGCCCCCCTTGAAAATCACCAAGGTTATGCAAGATGGGCAGGAGATTTCGTTTTCAAAAGCCGGGATGAATGCTTACCACATTCAATTGGAGAAACCACAAATTCCAGCTCAAAAAGAGACTGTCGTGGTGTTTTATGAAGGTAAACCCCGTGAAGCGCGCCGTGCCCCTTGGGACGGAGGCGTCTCGTGGAAACAAGATAAACAAGGAAATCACTTTATCGCTACATCCTGCCAAGGCTTGGGAGCCTCGGTTTGGTGGCCATGCAAAGACCACATGTACGATGAGCCCGACAGCATGCTGATCTCCGTCAATGTCCCAGAAAAACTCATGAATATCTCCAATGGCCGGTTACGTCGGGTGACACTGGGTTCCGATCAAACCCGAACCTACGACTGGTTTGTGAGTAACCCGATCAACAATTATGGGGTAAATCTGAATATTGGCAATTATGTCAAATTCGCTGAAATCTTTGAAGGAGAGAAAGGAAAATTGGACATGGATTATTACGTTCTCCCCTACAACCTAGAAAAAGCCAAAGAACATTTCCTTGATGCCCCACGCATGATGAAAGCCTTTGAGCACTGGTTTGGTCCCTACCCGTTTTATGAAGATGGGTTCAAGTTAGTCGAAGTACCCTACTTGGGGATGGAACATCAAAGTTCGGTTACGTATGGAAACCAGTATATGAAAGGGTACTTGGGCCGTGATTTATCCGGAACGGGATTAGGATTGGAATTTGATTTTATTATTATCCACGAATCAGGTCATGAATGGTTCGCCAACAACATTACCTACCAAGATATCGCGGATATGTGGATTCACGAAAGCTTCACCAATTATTCTGAAAACCTGTTTTTGGATTTTCATAAGGGGAAAAAGGCCGCCCAGGACTACGTTATCGGCACACGAAAAGGCATTCGCAATGATCGCCCGATAATTGGCGCTTATGGCGTGAATAAAGAGGGTTCAGGGGATATGTATTCCAAAGGGGGGAATATGCTGCACATGATCCGGACGATGCTACAAGACGATGAAAAATGGCGCCAAGTACTCCGTGGCCTAAACCGCGATTTTTACCACCAAACCGTAACGACCCAAATGGTAGAAAATTATTTGATTGTGCATACGGGCTTGCCTTTACAGAAAGTCTTTGACCAATACTTACGGGATGTAAAAATACCCGTAGTGGAATGGAAAATCAATAAGAAAAATACCCTTCAGTATCGCTTTCAAAACTGCCAGCCCGACTTCACCATGCCTTTGGATGTGACCGTAGACGACAAACCCATGCGTGTACAACCTACTACGCAATGGCAAAGTTTGCCCGGATCAAAGCTGGTAGTTGACCGGAATTACTATGTGGATACCAAAAGCTTGTAATGATGCAACTCGAGATTCGGTGGGAACAGCGTTTTCAAAACTTCAGCCAAGCACTCCAAAAGTTAGCGCTTGCACAACACTATGTACAATCTTTAGACCAAAAGATAAAAGCGGATTTTGGATTCGAGTTGATGAAACAGGGTATGATTCAAAGCTTCGAATTTACACATGAATTGGCATGGAATGTGATGAAAGATTATGCGTATTACCAGGGTACATTCGACATAAAGGGTTCCCGCGATGCCACCCGGGAGGCGTTGAAAATGGGATTAATCGAACAAGGAGATATCTGGATGGATATGATTCGGAGCCAAAATCAATCTTCGCACACCTATGATGAAGCTACGGCAAACTTGATATTTCAATCCATCTTAACTCAGTATTTACCTGCTTTTTTTCAATTTCAACAACGCATGGAATCACTGAAAGGAAAATGAAAATTAAATCCATTCCTCCGGGTCTGAATCAAGAAGTAATGACACGATTAGACCATGTATTTTCTGAATTTCCGGAAATCGACAAGGTATTTTTATATGGTTCTAGGGCAAAAGGTAATCATCGTCTGAATTCGGATATCGATTTGACCGTGTTAGGCAATCGGCTCACATCCTCGATTTTGGCCATGGTTGAGTCACGATTAGATGATCTTTTACTTCCTCAAACCATTGATTTATCCGATTATACATCCCTTAAAAACAAAGCGTTGATTGATCATATAGATCGAGTTGGCATTCTCATCTATCATCGATCGTAGCAAAAAAAGCCTGCTTGATACAATCAGCAGGCTTTTTTTATTATTCACAGGAAATAGGCGCTTAAATTCCTTCGGCTTCAACCAGTTTCACTTCGGGCACCATGGTGGTTAACAATCGCTCGATACCATTTTTAAGTGTAACGGTCGAGGAAGGGCATCCAGAGCAGGATCCTTGCAAAAAGACCTTCACAAGGCCTGATTCTTCATCAAAGGAAGCAAAGTTGATCGCTCCACCGTCTGATTCTACAGCTGGACGCACGTATTGATCGAGGGTTGCTTTGATTTTCGCGATCACAGGTGAATCATTGGCATCCACAATGACACTCGTCGCATCCATGGTTTTGGCAGCAAACACAGGGTGATTTTCTTCAAAATAGATTTTCAAGAATTTTTTCACATCCGATAAAACCTCTTCCCACATGGTTTCATCGTCTTTGGTCAAGGTAATGAAGTTTGCCGCGATAAATACCCGTTGGACAAAGGGAAACTGGAATAAATCAGCCGCTAAAGGGGAGGCTTTTTTCTCTTCCACCGTGGCCGCTTTGGACGGGTAGTCAAAAGAAAGGCCATCGGGAGCTAACTCGAAATTTAGTACAAATTTCATGGAGTTGGGATTAGGGCTCAACTCGGTGTATATCATGATTGCACGCTTCAGCATAATCGAAATAGTGTTCGTTTGGGGGGATAACAGCAATTTCTAAAAAATAGTTTGGTCATAAAAAAACCTATGACGGTGTGTCACAGGTTTTTTTGTGGGTCGTAAAAGGTAGTATTGACTTACGCTTCTGCAGGAAGGACGTGAACAAATGATTTCCCGTCACGGCCTTTTTTGAAAGTAACCACACCATTCGACAATGCGAATAACGTATGATCTTTCCCTAAGCCTACGTTCAAACCTGGGTTATGTTTCGTACCCCGCTGACGCACGATAATATTGCCTGCGATAGCAGATTGTCCACCGTAAAGTTTTACGCCTAAACGTTTACTTTCTGAGTCACGACCGTTTTTCGAACTACCTACACCTTTCTTGTGTGCCATGATTTTAAATGTTTTTTACAGATGAATACGTGGTTGAATTAAGCGACGATCTCGTCGATCATGATTTTAGTCAACGCTTGGCGGTGACCATTCATTTTTTGGTACGACTTACGACGTTTCTTCTTGAAAACAAGAACTTTTTCGCCTTTCAAATGCTCCAAGATGGTAGCTTTAACAGATGCACCAGCGACAGTAGGAGCCCCTATCTGTACAGTGCCATTATCAACAAGGAGTACCTTGTCGAAAACAAGTTCAGCGTTCGCTTCACCCGCCAAACGGTGGGTATAAATAAAGCGACCCTTTTCAACTTTAAATTGCTGACCTGCTATCTCAACGATTGCGTACATGGTTATGAACTTTATGTAATAAAATATGAGGGGCAAAATTACGAAAATCATTTTAAATTTGAAACATTAACCCGGATTTATTCCCTCATTCTATGGAAATTACCACCCCTGCGATTTTATTTTCAACGGTGTCCTTATTACTGCTCGCCTTTACCAACCGGTATTTGGCCATGGCCAACCTCATTCGGGGTTTGCACAAGAAATTTCAGGAAGATGGCACCCGAGATGACCGTTTGGTCCCTCAAATCAAATTATTGCTTTTGCGCCTTCGATTAATCCGAAATATGCAGATTATTAGTGTCTTAAGCTTGTTGTTCAGTGCGGTATCGATGTTTTGTTTATTTTTTGCGTTGACAGAGGTTGGCAAATGGTTATTCGTTATCGCGATGTGTTGTCAGATTGTGGCCTTGTTGATGTCTGTGTATGAAATTACCTTATCCAATCAAGCCATCAAAATTGAATTAAGCGATATGGACGATTTACTTTGAGGTCCAGCCTTTCACCAATAAAAACTGGGCCGCTATGTACGTGGACATGACCACGATCCCACTGCTGGGTAGTGGGGTGATGAATTTATTCCAAGCCAACACCAAATCGGAAAACAAAAAAAGCAGACTTCCCCATTCTAGCCATCGATTCCCTTGCCGAAATGCCACCAAAGCCATCAAGCATATGACGGCGATGTACACAAAAATGGGAGGAACGAGCCCCGTCGGTACATGATGGTATAACTGAAATCCCATCAGGAGTCCGAAAAGCACGATCGGCAGAAGCATTCGCCAAGGCCCTTTCATGGTCGGAAACATCCCGACCACATAGGCCAAATGACCCAATAAAAAAGCCCCCAATCCCAAAATGAATTGATCCGGCAACAACAGAAACACATCGCCAAGCCAGCCAAAAAATAAAGCCAAACCAAGCCACAGGGCGCGAGAAGCTTTGTGTATTTCGTGCCGAAAACCAAGGGCAATGCCGGGAACCAGCAAAGGTTTGGTCCAAACAAACCAAGCGGCTGGACCAAAAACGTTGATCAATACCAACATGCTAAAAATGACCCAATAGGAAGAAATCTTAGCTTTCATGCGCTAGGTCGTCAATGACAGCCTTCACCTCCAACCACGTATGGACGCGTTGGTATCCGCCTAAGGTTTGGTTGTGAATGGCATCAAACAACAAGGGAATACCCTGAAAAGTCACGAGATTTTTCTCGTGATCGTCAATAAGCACATCGGCTGTGATAATGCTTTTATCTCCACAAAACACAATATTTTTCCAATGAATAAACGGAAAATGAATCCCAAGCCATGTTTGCTTTTCGGATAACGAGTTCGGAAACTCCATCGCAGCTGAGACGATAAATACCTCATGGTGTTCATGGAGATACGAAATAACCTCTACGGCATTGGGTAGAACCTCCAAGTCGGCAAAAAAGCCCACATCGAAAATTTTATCTCGAACAACTTGGTATTCTTCTACCTTAATCAACTCCTGAAACCCCAGACCTTTGAAATCCTCCGGCTGCCAATTCGATCCAAAGAGCGTCTGGTGCAATTGAAGCAGTTTTTTCGAGGTATTCGCCATGACATCATCCATGTCGATAGCAATGCGCAGTTTTTTCATTTAATGATCTTCTTTTCTAATTTTCTTGGAGTATAACTTTTCTCCTTGCGTAACCAAGACAAAATAATTCCCTTCCGGAAAGCCCGTCAGATCAAAATCATGCAAAGGCAAGATGTGGTGAGCTTCTTGAAGAACTTTTCCCGACAGGTTTTGCAGCTGATAGTAGGTTTCGATGCCAGGACGTACCTTGATGTACACTTTTTCATCCGGTTCGTTATAATAAATAATGACCTCTTCCGTTCGCATACTTGTCTGTTTTCCGGCAAGTTAGGACAAAAGAGGCATTTGAAAAAAGAAATCAATGGTTTTCATTTAATCGGTTACATAGAGGCGAGACCCCTCGCCTATCGCCAATCCGTCCCGGAAAAGGGTTACAATATACATTCCTGAATGCCATTCATCTACAGGAATATCCAAACTGTGGCGGCCCTTTTGAGTGGAGAGCCATTGACTAAACCGCGTGCGACCTGTAGCCACTTCAGCCACCTTAACCAGTAGGGATTGTGGTGGCGAAAAGTCATAGTTCTCCCATGTTAACTTTGTTTTTCCTTTGGCGGGATTGGGGAAAAGCTGGGTGATGAAAATATAGGCCTCCCGGGTATCCTTTGGATTCGGCTCTAACCCATTCCCCACATACGCATTTTCCAATCCTTGACGATACCCCAAAATATTGATTTGATTACCGGCATTGACCTTGATTTCGTGGGCTTTTTCTACCAGCACATCTCGATTGGACAGCAAACTCACTTGATCTGCTGAGACGCCGAGCAAACGAAACAGAGGTGTTGGTTTTTGCGCAACAAATTCATAAGCATCTGTACCTAAAGTTTGTAACCCAAATGAATAATAATCGTACCCGGGCGCAGCAGCCGGATTACGGAGTACGCTCGTTAATTCCCAACGTGCTTGGGTACCGACTGACTCCATGGTGTGGTAACTAAAATCATGTCCATCGGGTACACGTAACGTGACCTGCGCTGTCCCAACCCGATTATAAGGCGCTTGATAGGTTACCTCCGAAATGGCTTGAATTTCCAGCGTATTTGTCTTGGGATTGAAATCACAATGAAATTGCACTTGACCCCAAACCCCTGCTGGAAATAAAATCAAAGCGACCCACCCCCTAACCAATTTTTTCATCATGGTAATTGTTGATAAATTATGAAGTTATTGGCAAAAAACTGATTTTCTGGATGGGACAACACCTGCATAAACAGTAAATTATTATCATTCCCTGTTCCTTGGTAAATCGTATTGCCATCCAAATTAAGATCCGCACGATCATATCCTGTGACAATGAAGTTGGCAAACTGATTTGTGTTTCCGGGAAATAAAATTACCCGATTGAACACCCCATTCACATCATTGGCTGTTCCTTGAAAAATAACCCGCTGGTCAAGTGTGGCATTTCCAGCCCACAAGGCGGTTCGTCCATTCGGCATGACAATTTGAGGGAAAGCCGAGCCATTAAAATCCGGCAACCGAAAGGTTGGTGTAGTTGGAAAAGTAAAATCAAGTGATGACGTAGTGGGAGATAGGAAAATAGGATTTGCCGTCATCACCCCCAAATGATTTCGATGCCGAATGGCCAAATGATAGGACCCGGTAGGTGCGCCAAAAAAGGTAACCGGCTGGCTCCCATCCATATCCACAATATCGCCATCGCGTTGCAGTAGGGCCGCTCGTCTGAAAATGATTTGGGCTGGATTTTGGGGTGAACGTAATTCAACTAAAATCCAGTCCACCACGGCATTAGCTCCTGTAGCAGACAAAACCTGAGATGTGACAGTTTCTAAGCCAGCATAAGCAAAATCTTGATAAACAGGTAGTTGATAAGGTTGTAAAAACGGGATTTGGCCATTCGCACGGAGATTATCACGCATCAGTCCACTCACCGGATCATAGGCGCCATACAAGAATACTTTAGGAAAAATTCGTACGGCTTGATTCTGTATCGAGGTGGTCACGACATTGGAAACTCGTGCTGTAGCAAGCGATTGAGCAATGGGATCTCCGCCACCAAAAACTTGGCCTTGGTTACTGGTAAATCCTACGGTATTCCCCACCACGGAAAGCGTGAGCGAAGAGGTTGCTCCTGGCCCTAAAGGACTCGTACGTTGACAATCCACCCGCTGACCTGTGGCAATACAACTATACAAATCTGTGGAATTGGCCGAAATAAAAGAAAGATTGGGTGGTAGTTCATCGACAACTTGAATCGGTAAACTCGTGGCAGCCGCGCCTTGATTTATGATTGTCAAGGTATACGAAAAAGGTATCCCTGCATTAGCCGTAGCAGGTCCAGCTTTACTAATCACCACAGAGGGTGCACCTTGAATCGTTACCGTAACAAGTGCTTGAGCACAGACAGTAGAATCATTTGGTAAACAAATTTGGTAAATGAATTGATCCATTCCGGCCTGATTTCGAGCGGGGAGGTAGGTAATCGTTCCATCGGACTGAATGGTCGCATCTCCTTTTGTTGGCGTCACAATCAAAGATGGGCCTTGGATCTGACCCAAGTTCAGGGGTGTGCCATTGAACAAATCATTGGCAAGCACTGGAATGGTGATTGAAATGCCCGCTACCGCACTTATTTGATCCGAGATAGCCACCAAATCATCCTCACACACCCGAATGGCAAGCGGGTTGGAGGAATCAAAGCAGACCGCCGTTTCAAATGCCTCAGTAGCGAGGTAAGTAACATGATAAACCAAATATAGTCCTGAAGATTGTGGTGGAAAAGTGGGTGTTGGAGACGAGGCGATGATGTCCCCCACTTCATTCGTCAGCAAATAAAGTTGAACATAGGCCGGATCTAGATTTCCTCCAGTCGCCTGAAAAGTTATCGGTTGAGAATACAAGAAATCACAGATTTCATTCCCCGCGCAAACCGATAACACCAATGGGTTTGATATATCCAAACAGGTACCCTCCACATCACGAATGGATCCACCCACCACGAGACCCGTCACAGTGGAGGATGATTCGAAGTTTACGTGATAGGCTATGTAAATGCCCGCTACTCGACCGGCAAAGGAAGGCTGAGATTGAATATCCACGATTTGACCCTCGTGATTGGTCAGGATATATCGTTGCGTATACCCGGCTGCCAGTTGTCCTCCAGTTGTCTGAAACGAAATGGGTGCATTGGGCGCAAAATCGCATTGTGCTTGGACGGCACTGTTACCCAGCCAGCCAAGGCAAAATCCCAAAACCAAGATCCATACAGTACGCATACACAATATCGATTAAGGATTTTTACTCAAGGTCTGTGCTTGTGCCTGACACACGACGGGTGGTACTGGATTACACGGTGCATCCATGGCATAGGTTTGATTGAAATGATTCACGCCAATACCCCCGGGCAAGCCGAGTACTGAGTAGTAGGACCCTATGTTTAATGTCCCCCCGGCCGCCGTTTGAGTACCTCCTGCCAGAAATGCCAAACTACCCGAACACGCTCCCGCAACGGCAAAGCTGAATAACTCCACCTCCACGTTGGTTTGGTAGTTAAGATTAAAATTACCCCCAGGAGCAAATACGAAAAAATCTGTATTCATGGGCGCTCCAGAGGCTAAATCACCCGTATTCCGTGTTGTGGTAATCAAACTCCAAACCGTTGCAGTACCCGCTGTTTGTATATTGGTAGGCACTAGGTTCCCTCCTGTGGAGCTGGTGATCGTAATCTGAGAGCTGCCGTCGGTCAAAGTCGCATTGGCTCCTAAAGGATTTGACTGTGGGGTTAGAAAAACATGGTATCTCCCATCCGAACTAGCATACCGTAAGGAAAGACTGACTTGGGCATTCCCTTCGATGCCCCAAAATAGAAAGACACTGATTGCTAGTGTCCAGAATGTGCGTCGTTGGCTTCTCATGGTTGTGAGGGAATTTGTTGCTGAACGATATAGGTTGATAAATTAGAGGCATTGCCTGGATGCCCTAAAACTACATTTAAGATGTAAGTATTATCCGCATTCGCACCCTGGGCTATGGCACGTCCATCTAAATTAACATCCGAGCTCACATAACCTTGTAAAATGAAAGTAACCAGCGCATTGGTATTGCCCACAGCGCCTGTTACGGCAGCAGATACTACCGAACGATCGGAGCCTGCGCCTTGGGCTATCACAGTCCCGTTTCCGTTGGCATTTCCTGCCCACATGTAATTCGCCCCATTGATGACTGCTGCCGGCTGCGTACCTACCAGCGTGATCGATGTAAAATCAATACTTGTCGGTAAATTGGATAAAGCTACACTAGCAACACCGTATATGGGCAGGTGATTGCGGTGCAAGATTCCAACAACATACGAACCTGCCTCAACCGAAATGGATACTGGAGAAACACCATCCGTATCCACAATATCGCCGTTTCGTTGCAACAAAGCAGGCTGACGTGCTACAATGGAATCTAAATCAGCCGATAACCGAAGCTCAACGACTACCCAGTCGACAACTGCATTCGCACCCGTAACGGACAGTACGCTGGGATCAATCGTTCCTGCCGCGTTCATTTGCGTAAAACCCAACCCCGTGTAGGGCTCAGTCGTCGGAATTAGGCTGGAAGAACGCAATACATCGCGCATCAAACCGGATGATAACAAGGTAAAGGGCTGTGTAATTTCGGTCGATGCGCCTTGCAAAAATGCTTTGGGAGAAAGCGCTACAGCCGGACAGCCATTGCCAGGAAATCCGGGAATCAACGGACAAACACCATCGTGATTGGGCACTCCATCTCCGTCGATATCGCACGCAGATTCCATGGTGTAAGTTCCAGAAAAATGACTTGTACCCAGCCCCCCTGCGTAACCCACAACAGAGTAATACGTGCCAATATTGAGTGTTCCGCTCTCTGCGGTTTGTGAACTGCTAGGTAAAATCCCGTAAGCGGCACCTGGCGCTGCACAATCCCCTGAAATGGAGAAATTGAATAACTCCACCTCAACACCCGATGCATAAGATAGGGTAGAAAAATCGCCAGAGGGGGCAAAAACAAAGAAATCTGTACCACTCGGTGCTCCTGATCCCACATCGCCAGCGTTTCGTGTGGTGGTAATTAAATTCCATGAACTGGCAGGAGAGACCGAGGTAATGTTTGAAATCGTGGTATTGCCTGTCAAGGCCGTCAAGGTTATTTGTGAACTTCCATCCGTTAGGAATGAATTAGGAACGGCCGCAGGATCGGCAGTCGGCCGAAGGTATACATGGTACTTTGAGTCACTTTCCTGAAATCGAAGCGATAACTCGATCTGTCCAAATACGGGTGATGAACAAATGACCATAAAAACCAAGAACCCGAGTTTGTTGATTACTTTTTTCATCTGAGTACATTATTTTGTCATGAAATGAATTTATGGAAGTTGGCTATTCAGAATGAAGTTACTTTCTTGTAGCGTATTCCCATTGGCATTTAAAATGATATTCAATAGGAAGGTTGCATCGGCACCAATACCTTGGAAGATGGTTCGTCCATCTAAATTGACATCGGATGTCAGGTAGGATGCTCTGATAAAATTGGGTGATGATTGCGCATTGCCGGCCCCTGCCAAAACAGCTTGCAAAACCGCGGAGCGATCGCTTTGGCTACCTTGAGCGATAACCGATGTATCCCCGTTGACATTACCTGCCCACAGGTAATTTTTCCCATTCAACGACACCGCTGCGTGAGTTCCGAACAATGGAATATCCTGTAAATCAATAGCTTGCGTTATTTCATTTAAAGCAATTGGACTTGCCGATACTATACCCAAATGATTTCGATGCCGTATCCCAATATGATACGCACCAGCCGGCACAGCCAAAGCTAGATCAATATCCCCATCGGTATTGCATATATCCCCATCACGTTGTATCAATACCGCCTGTCGTATGACAACGGTACTTGGATCGGTGGCTGAACGAAGCTCGACCAATACCCAGTCGACTAGGGCATTTGGACCATTCACTTGAAATGGGGCATCCAACAGGGTATCTTTTACCACCACTTGAGTCCACCCTAAACCCGTGTAGGGCTCCTGTCGAGGAAGTAGCACTTGTACCCGCAAAGCATCGCGCATTAAATTATCTGTCAACAAAGTAAAAGGTTGATTCACCTCACTCGCCGCACCTTGTAACCCAGCTTTTACCCGCACCAATACGGCAGGACACCCATTGGGAGCTAACCCTGGCACCAATACACAGGCATCCAACGTATCATCAATACCGTCTCCATCTGAATCACATAAACTCAACAAGACAACCGGGGTAATTTCCAAGCGTGTCGCACTTTCGCATAGTGAACTGACATCGACAGTTGCGGCAAAATAGGTTATTCCATTCTCAAGAATCGTAGTATCCGCGAAGACAAGTCCACCAGAAGTTAAATTATACCAACGAATGGAGCCCGATGAAGTAATTTGAATCTCGTGCAAACGGGTTTGATCATTGATACAAAAGGAGGGTGTTGTGTCTAATGCTTGAGGCGCATTTGGACGTGGATTGACGAGCACGGAGATAGCCGTTCGAGACGAAAGTTCGGAACATCCAATTGGCCTTGCGGCAATATAAAACGTGGTAGAGGTTGTCAGGTTCCCTGTAGAATAGGTCGCGCTTACCGCTAGCGGAGTTGTGCTGGTGAGCGATGAGAACCAAACTAACTCGGTTCCAGCGGATGTCGAGGCCGATAGTATGGTCGATTCGCCTGAGCATAGTACCAAACTTGAACTCACAGTTGTATCTATTGGTGGTGGTGGAACTCGCGCTACCTCATATAATTGAATACCTTGTGCAATATTTACCCCCAACAATGAGCTGACAGTTACGCTGATTTGATCAAAGGCAACGCCTGGATTAAAAAAGATATCCACCACTTGCCCCCCTTGCAGGAGTCCCAAGAGATCCAAACTGAGCAAACTATTGGCTGAAGCGGAAGCCACAGAAACCCCATCATGAAAAGCGGTAATTTGAATTGAATTCAATAGTCCAAGATCAACGAGCGCTGCATCCAGCCCAAGCCGGATACGGACTTGATCGGTTGATGCGCTGGTGGCTTCAAAGAATATATTTTGTGTCAAGGAAGCCGAGACGGCTAAAATACCTAGATTGATCGTAGAAAATGTGGCGTTATCCCCATCGATTGCCCTTTCTGGGTTGCTTACACCACCACCCGCATTCACTATATCCAATGTAATGCCTGATCCACCAAAGTTTGTGTACTGCGGCGCGCCGCAAGGATCAGGAGCTGTACTATAAAACGCATCGAATACATTCAGGGTACGCGTTGTGCCTAATCCAAGTAGATTTACCCCAGTGCTGTGGGAGATTCGAATCCGATTGTATTCTTGAGCAGGTGTAATGGCAAAATAAAAATTCCCATCCTTGTCTTGCACTACCCGGAGATTCGAGCCGGAGAAATCAGCCACCGAGTTGGTTGAACCCGACAAGCGGGAAGTCGTATTCTGTAAAGCCTCAACCGTGATAATTTGCTCCCCACCCAAAACTAAGTTTAGTGTACTGGCTAGCAAATTACCAAGGCTTCCGCCAAGAAGTGCATTAAATATAGGCGTATTGGTCTGCACCTTGACATAAGTCGTTGTATTTGCCGGAAGAGTTGTTGGAAATTGGAGATTCAAAACACCTGTATAACTTCCAATCCCTAGGGCCAATCCCGAATTCGCCCGGACAGCGGCCGCCGTGTTTAAATTACCATCAATGGCATTGGCTGCGTTATCCACTTCGTTTTGCACCACAATAGAATTGGCAAAAATGCGGGTTTGCGCAAAGGAATGTAAAGAAAGGAGGGTTAATCCGATCAGACCAATACCCCGTAGTAGCAACAATTTTTTCATAGGTTTACCGTGTAAGGAGTCAACGGCCAGTAACAGTCACCCAAACTCAAGTGATTATTTTCGAATTCTTTAATCGAATGTAAATAATAAAATTTTCTTTACCAAAAAAAGGTTATGAAAATATTGAAGCACACTTACACTATTCAAATATTACCTTATTGAGATTTTATTGAATTATTTATATTAAATTATTTTAAAAACTTATAAATTTTTTATTTTAATACCGATAGAATCAAAACAAAATTTCAAGTGGACATTCGCATTTTCCAGATTCAAAAAAAGCAAGGGGACTGCTCTTTTCAGAACAGCCCCCTTGCCTATACATAGTAGACTAATATTATGCGCTCTTGAGTGCCTCAGCCCCACCAACGATTTCGAGAATCTCTTTGGTAATGGCGGCTTGCCGAGATCGGTTGTATTCGATCTTCAAATCACGAAGTAGATCACCTGCATTTTCTGTAGCTTTATCCATGGAAGTCATCCGTGCGCCATGCTCAGAAGCATTGGATTCGAGGACTGCTTTGTACAGGTGCATTTTGATTGCCTTGGGTAAGAGATCAAGAATGATTTCCTCTTCAGATGGCTCAAAAAGATAGTCTGTGGAGGTAGTGGTGCTCGACTCTTTCTCGACTAACGGAAGCATCTGCTCAGTACGAATAATTTGTGTAGCGACGTTTTTGAATTCATTGAAGACCAAAACGACTTCATCATACATACCGGAAGCAAAAGACTCCATCACGTCTTCAGCCGCTTCACGGGCTACTTGGAAGCTAAGACGCAAGAAAATATCTTGGTAAGCTTGATTCACTTTGAATCCACGGCGTGCGAAGGCTTCGCCTGCTTTTTTACCTAAGGCAAAAATTTCAACATTCCCTTGGGCGTGTTGTGAGGCATATTTCTCTTGAATAAGCGCAGTTGCTGCTTTGATCACATTCGTATTGAACGCACCACACAGACCTCGGTCGGAGGTTACCACAACAAGCAAAACGCGTTCAACAGGTCGCACAGTGGTGTAGGGGCTTTGCGCACCTACTTCTGTATTTGCAGAAACAGTGGCGATGAGATCATTCAATTTATTAGCGTAAGGACGCATCCGAATGATGGCATCCTGTGCACGACGTAACTTAGCCGCCGCCACCATTTTCATGGCTTTGGTGATTTGCATCGTCGAATTGACGGAGGTAATCCGGTTCCTTACTTCTTTTAATGAAGGCATAGATGAAAAAAGGTTGTGGAGAAAGGATTATGCACCTTTCTCCGAAGTTTCATTACGCGTATTTTTGAGCTAACTCTTTTCCAGTTTTTTTGATGTAATCTGTGATTTCATCATCCAACTTTCCTTTAGCTAAAGCTGATACAAACTCAGGCTTGGTCGCACGCAACAAGGTCAAAAATTCAGTTTCGAATTCTTTTGCACGCTCAACCGGCACAGTATCCATGATGCCGTTGATTGAACCATAAATGATAGCCACTTGCTCTCCGACAGGTACAGGCTGGTATTGTCCTTGCTTCAGGATCTCTTGGTTCCGACGACCGCGTTCAATCACCAACTTAGTGGCGGCATCAAGGTCAGACCCAAACTTAGCAAAAGCTTCCAACTCCCGGAACTGGGCTTGGTCAAGTTTCAAGGTACCCGCTACCTTTTTCATGGATTTCACCTGCGCATTTCCTCCAACACGTGATACCGAAATCCCCACGTTGATCGCGGGACGAATACCTGCGTTGAACAAATTCGATTCCAAGAAAATCTGACCATCCGTAATGGAAATTACGTTGGTTGGAATATAAGCTGAAACGTCACCGGCTTGGGTTTCAATGATCGGAAGTGCGGTCAATGATCCACCACCCTTAACTTTCCCTTTCAAGGAAGGAGGAAGGTCATTCATTTCTTGTGCGATTGAATCCGACTGGTTGATTTTCGCGGCACGCTCCAACAAACGGCTGTGCAGATAAAATACGTCCCCAGGGTAAGCCTCACGTCCTGGAGGACGACGAAGTAACAAAGAGACCTCCCGATATGCCACGGCTTGCTTTGACAAATCATCGTAAACAACCAAGGCTGGGCGGCCCGTGTCCCGGAAATATTCACCAATCGCCGCTCCTGTAAACGGTGCAAAGAATTGCATAGGCGATGGATCCGCCGCCGAAGCCGATACAATGACGGTATAATCCATGGCTCCGTAACGACGCAAAGTTTGCTCCACAGCTTTCACCGTAGATGCTTTTTGTCCACAAGCCACATAAATACAATAAACAGGCTCACCCCGATCGTAAAACTCCTTTTGATTGATGATGGTATCGATACAAACTGCGGTCTTCCCAGTTTGACGGTCACCAATCACCAATTCCCGTTGCCCACGACCTACAGGAATCATGGCGTCAATCGCCTTAATCCCGGTTTGCAAGGGTTCAGTAACAGGCTGACGGTAAATTACCCCGGGGGCTTTACGCTCCAAAGGCATTTCAAATGTCTCGCCTTCAATCGGACCCATGCCATCGATTGGCTCAGCTAGGGTATTGACTACCCGACCAATGATGCCTTCTCCAACTTTAACAGAAGCAATCTCTCCGGTTCTTTTTACCGAAGCACCTTCTTTAATGCCGGTAGAATCACCCAAAAGTACTGCCCCTACGTTGTCCTCTTCCAAGTTCAACGCCAATGCTTTTAGGCCATTGTCGAATGCCAACAATTCACCGGCCTGTACTTTGGATAAACCGTAGATGCGCGCTACACCGTCACCGATTTGCAGCACGGTACCTACCTCTTCTAGTTCGGCTTCGGTTCTAGCTCCCGCTAATTGCTCCCGCAAAATCGCCGATACTTCATCTGGTCTTACTGATGCCATAAAATTTTATTGATGAACTTAAATAATGAATACTTTTGAGACGAACCTACCACACCCATACGATGTATTTCATCAATAGATGGGTTTTTCGCGTGCAAAATTAAAACAGAAATTTCACAATTCCGATAATATAATCAAATTATTACTTAATAGTTTGGACTTTTTTTATATTCTACTACCCCGCTTCCCTACATGCATTCTCCGCACGTAAGTTCGTCTTTTTTTTCCCTACCTTTGCGACTTTCCTGATCGCATCTATGTGGGCAACTTTCCTCTTTATCGGCTATCTTTTTCCGCTGTTGATTCTCATTTCCTACAGCCTTGTGCAAGCTATTCTAGCTTTTCGTTACCAAAGAAGCCGTCAACAGAACCAACGCATTCCACCACCTTTCGAAACCTTGCCTTGGGTAACAATTCAACTACCTCTTTACAATGAACGCTTCGTCGTCGAACGACTGATACGTCAAATTGCCCTTCAAGACTACCCCCATTGGGATGTGCAAATCCTTGACGATTCGACCGATGAAACCACGCAAATCGTTGCATCTACCCTGGCCACCCTACCCTCCTCCATCGCTCAGCGTTTTGCATTGTTACATCGCGAAAATCGTATCGGTTTTAAAGCTGGTGCCTTGGCTTGGGGACTTCCACAAGCCAAAGGAGAATTCATCGCCATCTTTGATGCCGACTTTCTCCCTCAGCCTGATTTCCTTACCCGCCTTATCCCGCATTTTCAAGATGCATCAGTTGGTGTAGTACAATCCAGATGGGGTCACTTAAATGAAAACTATTCCCTGTTCACTCAGCTTCAAGCTTTTGGCTTAAATGCCCATTTTACGATTGAACAACAAGGGCGCCAAGCCGGCGGAAATTTCATTAACTTCAACGGTACCGCCGGGATATGGCGAAAGACTACGATCCAAGATGCCGGCGGATGGTCAGCCGATACCTTAACCGAGGATTTGGACTTATCCTATCGTGCCCAAATGAAAGGCTGGAAATTTGTATACCGCGAAGATGTGGTCTCTCCAGCCGAATTACCCGTAACGCTTCCTGCAATCCGGGCGCAACAATACCGCTGGATGAAAGGAGGTGCCGAATGTTTCCGAAAAGCGCTGCCTTTGCTTTGGAAAAACAAGCAAATTACTCAAAATCAACGCTGGCACGGCATTGCCCACCTCTTCAACTCCTCCCTCTTTTTAGGCGTTTGGTTGACAGGGATTTTTAGTCTTCCCCTGGCCTATGAATTTCAAAACTTACCCTTTGATGCCTCGTGGCTCGGCTTTTTTCAATTCAATTGGATCGTACTTGCTTATTTCTATTGGACTAGTCAAAACAACCTCGGATTCTTCCCTTTCCTGTGGCGCTTTCTTGCGTTCCTTACCCTCATGATGGGGCTTTCAATCCACAATAGTTTAGCCGTTTGGGAAGCCTACCGAGGAAAAAAATCGCCGTTCATCCGGACACCCAAGTTCAATTTGATTGGAAAAACCGACCTCATGCCCTCCCGCTGGGAAGTCTATAAAGCCCAAACTGCCTCCCCACTTTTATGGATCGAACTAGCGTTTGCCTTGTATTTCAGTCTGGCGTGCTACCTTGATGTTGTCCTTGGATTTTGGGGGCTCATTCCATTCCATGGTATGTTTGCTCTTGGCCTTTGGACTTTATTATACACCTCTTTTGTGCCTCAAGGCATTCCCCGCTGAAAAGTCACTTGCTTCACTAAACCTATAGCATTGAAAGATAATGACATCGATATCGCATCTGACGGGTTCTGAATAGCCTCACAATGTGGCCCCGGCGCTAGGTAATACACAAATGCTTTTTGACTGCGTTCGTCCAGAATTTGAAAATCATATCGCCCCAACGCGTCCTTGATTTGATTTTCAGATGCGCCCAATAATGTACTTTCCAAAGCCCGTAACTTCGCTTCAACCGCGACCCGCTCCCCGCGACAGCCCCCTCGGTCGGATTGAAAAGTTTCTTGATCAAAATCACCCAAATCCAATGGGGTAAACTTTTGACAACTTGACAAAACTGTGAGTAAAAGAAAAAAACCTACTTGAATTAATTTCATATCCCTAAATTTGACTTTAAAATTACCAAAAACCTTACTAATTCTTGCCATATGACCTGGTTACCTGATCCTACAGCACTCCAAACCTTCATCCAACGCGCATTACAAGAAGATATTGGTGATGGCGACCATACTTCCCTAGCGACTATCCCCGCCGCTGCCCAAGGTCGCGCTCAATTGCTGATCAAAGATTCAGGCATTCTTGCAGGTATCGATTTAGCCGAACTTATTTTCCACGCAGTTGACCCTTCCATCCAATTGGAACGCTTGATGCAGGACGGCCAACCCATGCAACCCGGCCAAGTCGCTTTCCATGTTACCGGACCCGATCGCTCACTACTCACAGCCGAACGCCTTGTCCTCAATTGCATGCAGCGCATGAGTGGTATCGCCACGGTAACCAATCAAATCATGACCACTCTTCAAGGAACTCACTGCCAAGTCTTGGATACCCGGAAAACAACCCCCAACTTCCGATTGTTAGAAAAATGGGCTGTAAAAATTGGCGGTGGCACGAATCACCGATTTGGACTGTACGACATGATCCTCATCAAAGACAATCATGTCGATTACGCTGGAGGTATCATCCCCGCTTTGCAAGCAGCGAAAGCGTATGTAGCTCAACTTCCCACCCCATTGGCGATTGAAATTGAAGTTCGAAACTTAGTTGAACTTCAAGAAGCATTACAGGAAGGTGGTATACTCCGGATTATGCTAGACAACTTCTCTTTTGCCAACATTCGAAAAGCCCTCACGCTGATCGCCGGACGGTATCCCGTTGAAGCCTCCGGTGGTATTACACCCGAAAATGTTCGCGAATATGCGGAATGTGGGGTCGACTTTGTCTCCATGGGGTATTTGACTCATTCCGTCAAAAGCCTAGACTTGAGTTTGAAGGCATTACCACGTCATTAAATCCCCGAAGAATCCATCCACTTGGTTCGTCGATCCGGTGCGTAGGAGGCTAGTTGTTGAAATAACTCGTCTAACGTGTCTCCTACCACCAATAAGGCGCGGTTCTCTGGACGTAAAAATCCTTCAGCAACCATATGATCCAACTGCTGGATAAGTAAGTTATAATACCCTCGAACGTTGTACAACCCAATAGGCTTTTCATGAAGACCTAATTGCGACCAAGTTAAAATCTCAAATACTTCGTCTAGGCTTCCATACCCCCCTGGCAAGGTGATAAATGCATCGGACTGATGCTCCATGATGGCTTTGCGGGCATGCATGGTTTCCACTTTAATCATTTCAGTCAAGTGCTTGTGTCCTACCTCCATACGATCCAAAAAATGAGGTATTACCCCAATAACCTCACCACCATGCGCCAAGGCGGCATCAGCCACTACACCCATCAACCCCACACTCCCTCCACCATAGACCACAGTATAGTGATTCTGAGCCATGTATTTACCTAAATCCTCGGCGGCTTGTCTGTAGTCCGGATGACTTCCAGTATTAGCGCCACAATAGATTGTTATCGCTTGCATTGTCTTCTCTTTTTACAAAGGTAAAGGCAGAACGTACAACCCCCAAATTTTATCTAGAGCACCCAATCTTTCTGTTTTTTTTAGCATATTTGTTTGTTCAACTAACCTAAAAAAATTATTCCATGAATCGACGCGCCTTGTTGCAACGTCTCGGACTGACTATGGGTGGGCTGGTCGCTCTCCCATCTTGGGCAAATGCTTGGTCTGCCGACAACCTCGCCACAACCACGTGGCTATCACAAGACCAAACAGCCACGTTGTCCTTTGCAGTTGACACCCTTTTACCTGCTACCGATACCCCTGGAGCCAAAGAACTGGGCGTTCCTGCATTTGTGGCTTTGATGATCCAAGACGTGCACGAATCTAAAGATCAGGTCATCTTTCAAAATTTCCTTCAAAAAATTGATTCGCAATGTCAGTACATTTTTGGGAAATCGTTTGCTGAAGCTTCCGAAAAACAACGCCTTCAAATTTTATCCAACCTCGAGGCCAGTGATCTGGCGGAGGACAAACGTGGCTATGGCCTGTTTAAAAACTTGACTATTCAAGGTTACCTAACCTCGGAGTATGTCATGACGAATATTCTCCCTTATGAATTTATTCCCTCACGTTACCATGGGTGTGTCCCAGTAACTGCCTAAAAAATCAATACGATGTCAAACTTAGCAGTAGATTCAATCAAAAAAAGAACCTTTGACGCCATTGTCATTGGCTCAGGGATTAGCGGCGGCTGGGCAGCCAAGGAGCTGACGGAAAAAGGATTAAAAACATTGGTTTTGGAACGAGGACGGGATGTTAAACATATCATCGACTATCCGACCACCAATTACATGCCTTGGGAATTTGAACACCGAGGGCAACTTTCACCAGAATTTAAAAAAGAAAATCCGGTGATTTCGAAATGCTATGCTTTTTACGAAGGTACCACCCAGTTTTTTGTCAAAGACAAGGAGCACCCTTATATCCAAGAAAAACCGTTCGACTGGATTCGAGGCTACCAAGTTGGGGGGAAATCCTTGCTTTGGGCACGGCAAACACAACGGTGGAGTAAATTTGATTTTGAAGGCCCAGCCCGGGATGGCTTTGCCGTGGAGTGGCCCATTTCGTATGATGATTTGGCTCCATGGTACAGCTATGTCGAGAAGTTTGCCGGTATTTCAGGGAATAAAGATGGATTGGACATTTTGCCCGATGGCGAATTTTTGCCACCCCATGAAATGTCTTGTGTTGAAACCTATTTTTCTGAAAAAATGGCGCAACACTACAAAAATCGCCATGTTATCATAGGTCGAGCCGCCCATTTGACAGCGCCACAACAAATCCATTATGACCAAGGCCGGGCTCAGTGCCAGAACCGGACCATTTGCGAGCGAGGGTGCCCGTATGGTGGATACTTCTCCTCCAATGCCTCAACAATCCCGTGGGCGATGAAAACCGGCAATATGACCCTCCGTCCAGATTCCGTGGTGCATTCGTTGATTTTTGATGAGAAAAAGCAAAAAGCCACGGGGGTTCGGGTGGTCGATGCGAAAACGGGCGAAATGATGGAGTTTTTCGCCAAGATTATCTTTGTTAATGCTGCGGCGCTCAATACCAATTTGATTTTGCTCAATTCCATCTCATCCCGCTTTCCACAAGGTTTGGGTAATGACAATGGCTACCTCGGTAAATTCGTCGCTTTTCATAATTACCGCGCACGAGTTTCAGGCACTTTTGAAGGGTTTTGGGATAAGAAAACCGATGGCCGCCGCCCCAACAGTGGGTACATTCCTCGGTTCCGGAATGTGTATGCTCAAGAAACCGACTTCCTTCGCGGGTATGCCGCTGGATTTGGTGCGTACCGGTCGGAGGAGACGAATCGAGAAGGCATGGGGGCCTCGCTCAAAGATCAATTGCATCACCCAAAACTTGGCCCATGGCGGGTCGGTTCCCACATGATGGGCGAGACGATTCCAAAAGAAACTAATTTTGTGACCTTGGATCCTGCATCCAAAGATCCGTTTGGTATTCCTCAACTGCGTATTTCGATTGGGTATGACGAAAACGATGAGAAAATGACCCAAGACTATATCGAGCAAATGACCGAGATGTTCACCCTGGCCGGATTTACGGATATTCGAGCACAGGATAGCAAACAAGCTCCTGGGTTGGATATTCACGAAATGGGAGGTGTCCGGATGGGGAAAGATCCGAAAACGTCGTTGTTGAATGAATGGAATCAACTGCACGCGTGCAAGAATGTGTTTGTCACAGACGGTGCCTGCATGACCTCCACGGCTACCCAAAATCCGTCGCTTACGTACATGGCCTTGACGGCACGCGCGGCAGATTATGCTGTCAAGCAATTGAAGATGAAGAATTTGTAATACCTGAAATTTTATCCCTCGTTAGCTCTTTGATTAAAGAGCTGGCGAGGAGATAAGATTAATTCGTGAATCATCAATTGGATTTTACAATTAAATACTTTACAATGGTTTTGGTACTCCAAAGAAATAACGAGGGTTAAACTACATGTAAAACCTATAAACATAATCCACAAACCAATTAGGTAAAAAGTTATTTACCCTGATGGGGTAATATGTTTATAGAAAATAGATCCCCCGCCACCCCAAGATACTCCGTAGGAGCGGCCCCCGTGGAAATCGCCAACGCACATGGTATGAACAGGCCGCTCCTACGGAGCTTGCACTCAAATATGACCTAATGTTTTCTACAAACGGTTTACCCCGATGGGGCAATAGTACCAAGCCATTTTCGGCTTAGTTACCCAAGTTATTTATCGGTTATTCCGCTTAACTAAACGACATTGATTCATCATTCACAATTCAGTGCATTGATATCCTCTTTCTAAAATAGAATCGATTATAGCCGTTTATTTTGGTATGATAGATTGTGCTGTGATTTATCTTTGTGAATCACGTTTGTATTATTTCGCCATGAAAAAAAGACGGCAATCTGCCCAATACGATAAGATATTCAGAGAGAATAAAGAGAAGATCCTGAACATGTGATACGGCAGATCCTGGTACGCGTCAAAGAGACGAGTTCGGGAGATTTTTCCTTACAAAGATACTTCAATCAGTTGCACGTGTTGGCACAACTTCGTAATTTAGAGATAAACTTAAAAAAACGCTATGAACAGCATCGCCGAATAGATCACCGAAGAAAGAGATGTTCTATTTTTGAGAGGTCTTGAAAAAAGTCAAGAAAAGTTTGTTAAAAACCTGCTGACAGAAAGCGATTTTACCATTGAAAAAATTGCTAAAATAGCCGGAGTTACGACGGATTTCGTTCTGTCCATCCAAAAAGTATCTCAAGGCAAATAAATACGTTATTTTAACTCATAAAAAATTGTGCGTCCTACGGCAAGACGAAAGCGACATTGCGTCAAAGAGGGCTTACTATGATGTATTGAATTATGAATTATGGGGATTTTGGGCGCTTTAGCCTGTTTTTTTGCCTTTTAGCCTTTTCTTCGCATAGAAGACTGAATGTCACAAAAATTGTCGGATAACCATGACATCTGCATTTAAAAAATACCCCGTATTATATTTTTGCGAAAAAGACTAGAATAAGGTGCTTTTTCCGGAGCCGTTTGGGCCAGCGAAAATTCGCAATCTAGGCTTTTGCATGGATTACATACGTTCTAAAGACATTCCTTTTTTTAATTTTGAAATATCGATTGGTGACTTCGAGATAATTCTTTCCACTACCTCACTTTCATCAGAGCGTACAGAAATTATTTTATTTCCCTTTATAATTTTAAAGGTAATTCCGAGAGCCTTCGAAGACCGAATAGCCTTTGATGAAGCTTCTTCTGCTGACCCAATGAGAATCCTATCCTCATTGGCCACAATATTCCTCAATTTCAACCGACGATTCTTATTATGGTTGGGTTTCATTTTATGTATATTTTTATTGATTGAATAAAAACAGAAGCAGGCTATCATTCTTTCGATGCTTCAAAAACTGACGACAACAAATCAATTTTGCTAAGCCCTCATTATTAATAGTACTTACATCCAAAATTGATTACTAACCTAAATTTATACACATTTTAATGGTATTCCAAGTTTCACGGATTCATTTCAATACCCCAAATCCCAATTAAATACATAGTATACAGACTTAACCTCCATTAATGTGTACATTTCCTTCACCACCCCAACTTTTTCCGAATTTGATCTGGTCGGGTGAGGTAATAAAATCGGAACAGCAATAAGACCGCCGAGGCCGTTAATCCAGCCAATAAACCATACCAAATTCCCCGCTCGGCTAATTCCGTGTAAAATGCCAATACATAGCCCAGCGGAAGTGCAATCACCCAATACGCCACAAACGTGATGATCGTCGGGATGGTTACATCCGATAGCCCACGCAATGTACCCAAAGCCACTACTTGCAGCCCATCCGATAGCTGAAAAATAGCCGCAATGAAAATCAATCGTATGGCGATTTCGCGTACCAAAGGCTCATTGAGGTATAGGGACACGAACCAGGCATCGAAAAAAACCATGGAAAGCATGGTGGTTGTCATGAAAGCAATCACTAACCCAATCGCTACATTTCCTGACCGCCGAATTTGCGCCGGTCGTCCTTGTCCTCGACCATCGCCGACGCGGATACCCCCAGCAAAGCCTATTCCCGAAGCCATCATATAAAAAGTTGACGCGATATTAATGGCTACTTGATGAGCAGCTAATTCATTCTCACCTATCCACCCCATCATGATCACCGCAATGGAGAACGCCGCAATTTCAAAGAAAAACTGAAATCCTCCCGGAATACTCAGCCGTGTAATCAATTGAATACTTGAACGCAACGGCAACACCCGGTGGGCATCTTGAAAAACCCGAATGAAGCGCCGATTGAACCGAACGTAGCTGAATAAAATCACCAACATCACCACCCGCGTGGTCAATGTTGCGTACGCAGCTCCCATGATGCCTAAATTGAAATAGTTTTCGGACATGCCTAGGAAATTGAGCGAAACATTTAATGCCAACCCCACCAAGGTAACCGTCATGGCAACCCGTGTAAGGCCTAAGCCATCCGATATCTGCTTGGTTGCTACAAAGAGAATCAGGGGAATATTGGACAATGCTATAACCCATAAAAATGGCTGGGCCAAAATATTGATGGGCTCCGGCTGACCAAACCAACCAAAATAAGCAGCGCATACGCCTGTAACCGCAGTCAAAATAATTGAAAAACCTCCCGCTACCCACATGGAAGATCGGAATAGCTGATTAATTCGTCCCGGATCATCCTCCGCATTGGCCTTGGAAACCAAAGGCGCCACGACGGCGAGCCCTCCGACAGCCAAGGAACCAATCATAAACGCGATGGAGTTGGCTAGTCCTGCCGCCCCTAACGCTGTTTTTCCTAGCATTCGCCCGACCATGATATTGTCGGCAACGCCCATGAGAACCACACCAAGCTGGGCGATGATGATGGGAATAGCAAGTTGGACCGTTTGTTTAATTTCGTGTTGTACTGGTTTTGAAAAAAGCATAGTCTTGTATCAATAAAAATCCCCGACCGTTCCCTAAGGTTGGCCGGGGATATTCGACAAAATTACAAAAATTAACGCACCAATTCTACCCAACCTTTGTAAACTGTCGCTTCATTGGAGTCCACCAATCGCTCGAAAACAACTGAAATGGTGTAATAATAAGACGCCGAAGGAAGCGGTTTGCCATTGAGGTCGTTTCCGTCCCACGAAAGCAAATCTCCTGTTGATTGATACACTTTTGCTCCATTGCGATTAAAAACTTCAATGGAAATCGACTTTACAAAGGCTGCACACCGCATGGGGGTAAAGGTGTCATTTGATCCATCTCCATTGGGCGTAAAAACATTGGGGAAGGAAATCGTCGGACAGTTATCCAAACAAATTGTATTGCTCGATACACTTTCTCCACCCAAACTATTCGTGGCAGTCACATAATAACATCCGGCGAAACCATCGCGGTTGTTGCGTACGTGTCGGAATGAATTCACGCCTGAAGTTGCATTCACGGTGCCGACCAAGGTAAAGTCCCCGCCTTCAAATCGGCTGTAGTACACCGAATACCGAACAACATCTTGACGACAAGCTGCATTTGTGGTGGTTGAGGCAGGATTTGTCCAACGCAAAACATTCGCAAAAAAGCCGGGTTCACAATAGGCTTTCGGATCCACCGTCTCACAATCAATAGCCTCCAAGTTTAAAATCGGCGCACAGGGTGGCGAATTATCCGCAGGTGTAGCACAGGCGATCTGAGAAAAATTCGTCAATCGCCCCATACTTGCCTCCATACTCGGGTACATGCCTACCGTCTCTACCACATAACAATAATTGGTTCCATTTTGAAGCTCAATCGATTGATCACCGTCGCCCAAAAAGGTATCTTGTCCCGCATCAGTATACACGAAGGTGGTTGCTGTCGTGACGGGAACCTCAGCAATTTGTTGCCGAACTTGGGGTTGGGCCGGATTCACCCGAAATACCCGATGTCGTTGATTTTCATTTGACCAAGGTACATTGGCCAGCCACGTCAATCGAACTTGCCGATCATTGGGTGCCGCCGTTAATCGAACGGAACTTGCTGGTGGGGTTTCGCCCAATAACCGATTGCCCTCAAAGAAAAACTGGATCCGGTACCGGTACCCCACGCCTTGCGTGTTTAGATTCCGGTCTATGTATACCGTATCGTTATCCAATGTGGTATTGATTGTGGCAATTTCGGCAAACGTAGTTCCGTCAACACCGGTTGCCCGAAAGACTTTATATGCATACGGTCCAGGGTATTCTGTCCGATCTAAATCAACAGGGCGAGCCCACCGCACCTCAATTTCGCCTGCTTGGGTATCGGTCCGGTTGACTGACACCTTCGTGATTATCGGCAGGCGCTCAGGCAGCTCACTGCCAATGCAAGCCTCGGTGGATGGACCACTTTGTAAGGTGGCGAAGGAGGATACTTCCAATTCGGCCACAATACGGTAACTGTAAGTTAAGCCTCGAATCGCGGTACGATCAAGGTATGTAGTATCCGATCCAGATAATGTAGCTACAGGCGAGTACCCCCAGGAAGCGGGCATCCCCGACGAACATTCGCCCGGATTCAAGCCACTGCACCCATCTTTTCGGTATAAAATAAGCTTTACTGGTCCCGAACAGTTCTCATACCGCCGCCACCGTAAAGCAATTCCCTCGGCTACAGATACTCCCGCTAGCGCACGGACGCGTGGCGGCAACACCCGAATACGGACAGTTTTGATATCCACCAATTGGGTATTAAATCGGCCAGGAAAGTCCTCTACTTTGAATACGACGTCATAGGCTTGCTCGCGGACATGGTTGCAGTTGGTTTGCCACCGAAAAGTCCCGGTCCTCGGTGAAGGACCTGTGGTATTTTCACCCATGAACACAGCAGCTTCGGGCGCAATGAAGTTCGCGGGTTGATTATTTTGATCGCGGTTGTAAACGCCACCCGACGTAGTTAATCGAATATTTTGGTTGGCATCAGGGTCAATTCCCCGAACGTCAAATTGCAACCGTTCGCCGGCCTCAATACAGACCTCTTCAGGAACCTCAATTTGGGGCCTTCGGTTATTCGTTTCGACAACGATAATTTGCATATCGCGAACGATCTCGCCAATCCGAATGTACGTCCCATCCAAACCTTTTCGCCATTCTTCCACAATAAAGGCCACATTATATTGTCCTGCCCTTCGGGGAGCATCCCAAATCAAATCCCCCGTTCGTGGATTGATTCGAAATGTTGCGGGTCCGGTTCCGGCCTCATTTAAAATCGGACTAGTACCCAAATTGGTAGGATCTTGGTATCCGGAAATGAATTGCCCAACCCCGGATGCGATATTCAGGTCGCGCTTCGGGATCGTTAGGCGATAGGCTAAACTATCCCCATCGACATCAAAAGCTCCAGGATTATGAATAAACCGAGCCCCCACAGCCGCAGAGTCAATGGGCACATTCAATAGAACAGGGGTGGAATTCAAACCAATAGCCGCATTGATAAATAAGGTTGTTTCAACAAAAAAGGATATTTGATCCGAAGGCTGAGGCAAGTTTATGGTGTTGGCATTTCGATTCGGAATCCCACACGAAATGGTATATCGACCCGCGGCGGGGAAGGTAAAAACTGTATCGTACACGTTCAACATGGTTGAATTATTGATCAAAACACGCCGCGTACGGGACACTTCATACGAGATGTTTTGATTTGACGATAGGCCAAAATAGAAAAATACAGTGTTTTGGGATTCGTTGGCTTGAATACCATTGATCTGATCGGTGTACGTTGTTAATGTTACCCGGTAGGTCAGGGCCGTATTTGAAATCCTTCGAGCTGTGATCTCACCCGCACGCAAATGCGTTGCCCAAACGGAGGGCGCCCAAAACAGGAAAAGTAGAATTTGGAATAGCCATATCGAGGGCCTCATTGGACGATGCATGAAAAAGCAGGCTAAGGTGGACGAATATAGATAGGTAACGACTAAAATTACCTATTCATACAAATATAGGGGGAAAAAACCGACGATCAGGAACAACGAGGGATTTTCACGGAATATCTTCCCCTCTTTCAAACAAAAAAATGAACAAGGTGTTGGATTTAGAGTAAAAAAAGAAGGGATTACGTAAGGTTGGCAGCATGACTAGCCTCCTAATAAATCCTTGGACGAGATGTGTTGGATGAAAAAAAAGTAAATTAAATTGGTTCTAAACGGTTTGTACTTTACTTTTGACGTCAGAATAATTTGGATTATTCCAAGTAATTATTCGCTAATATTTCATTTCTATCACGTCAATTCCACAAATAGAAACAGGTATGTCTTGGGTAACAAAAACTTTAAGTAGTTCGATTGGTAAAAAAGTCTTAATGGCCCTTACTGGGATCTTCCTTTGTACTTTTTTGATAGTTCACATGGTGGGGAATCTCCAGTTATTTAAGGGAGACGATGGATTTGCTTTCAATCAGTATGCGGTGTTAATGACCACCAATCCGCTCATCAAGTTTGTTTCGTATGGTTTGTATGCCATGATTTTATTTCACGCGTTTTGGGGCCTATACTTGGAGGTTCAAAACCGGAAGGCCCGTCCACAGCGGTATGCGGTGGTCAATAATTCATCGAGTTGGGCTAGCCGCAATATGGCCATTTTGGGTACTATCCTCTTGGTTTACATCGCGGTACACATGGGTGATTTTTGGTATGAATACAAATTCGGCTATGTTCCTTTTAAAGAATATGTGGAGGAAATAAAAACGGGTGAGATTATCAGCCAGCGCAGTATGGAAGAGGGCTATGTACAAGAGGTAAAAGTGGTGGAATATGTAGATCAAGAGAAGGATTTACGCACCATTATTATTAAAGATTTGTACGCTGAAGTGGCAGAATCCTTCCGTAATCCTTTGTTGGTTGTGTTTTATGTCCTTTCCATGGTGGCTCTATCGTATCACCTTGTTCATGGATTCCAAAGTGCATTCCAGTCGTTAGGCCTTAATCACCCAAAGTATACCCCCCTCATCAAGAATGTGGGTATTTGGGTTTTTGCCATCTTGATCCCGCTTGCGTTTGCGGCTATGCCGTTGTATTTCTTGGTTAAATGATTCAACTTTCAAATTCACAAAATCTAGATATCTCATGGCAATAGGAAACACTAAGTTAGATGCCAAAATTCCAGCAGGGCCTTTGGCAGACAAGTGGACTCAATACCGCTCAACCGTCCCGCTTGTCAATCCAGCCAACAAGCGTAACCTAGAAATTATCGTCGTTGGAACTGGTCTAGCTGGGGCCTCAGCGGCAGCCACCTTAGCTGAACTTGGGTACACCGTGAAAGCTTTCTGTTTTCAAGATTCACCCCGCCGCGCGCACTCAATCGCTGCCCAAGGGGGAATCAACGCGGCAAAAAATTACCAGAACGACGGCGACAGTGTATACCGTCTATTTTATGATACCATCAAAGGAGGTGACTACCGAGCACGTGAAGCTAACGTTCACCGCTTGGCCGAAGTCTCCGTCAATATCATCGACCAATGTGTGGCGCAAGGGGTCCCGTTCGCCCGTGATTACGGTGGAATGCTCCGAAATCGTTCATTTGGTGGAACTCAAGTTCAACGGACTTTCTATGCCGCTGGACAAACAGGCCAACAGCTTCTATTAGGGGCCTATTCTGCTTTGGAGCGCCAAGTTGGAAAAGGAGCTGTCAAAATGTACACCCGTCACGAAATGTTGGACGTGGTCGTTATCGAGGGCAAAGCCCGTGGAATCATTGCCCGGAACTTGGTCACGGGAGAGCTTGAAAGACATTTTGGCCATGCTGTCTTGTTGTGTACGGGCGGCTATGGCAACGTGTTTTACCTGTCAACCAATGCCATGGGGAGTAACGTAACTGCCGCTTGGAAAGCCCATAAGAAAGGAGCATTCTTTGGTAACCCGTGCTTCACTCAAATTCACCCTACGTGTATTCCTGTATCGGGAGATCACCAATCTAAGTTAACCTTAATGTCCGAATCCCTTCGGAATGACGGTCGTATTTGGGTACCCAAAATGAAAGATGATCCACGTCCAGCAAACGAAATTCCAGAAGAAGAACGTGATTATTACCTTGAGCGACGTTATCCAGCCTTTGGTAACCTTGTCCCTCGGGATATTGCTTCGCGGGCGGCCAAAGAGCGTTGTGATGCCGGATATGGTGTTGGTTCTACCAAAATGGCGGTTTACCTCGACTTCCGCCACAACCTTGTCAATAAATACGGCCGAGCACAAGCATCTAAGCTGGGCATTGAAAATCCAGACATGGAAACGCTTGTTCGTCTAGGGAAAGAGGTGGTCAAAGAGGAATATGGTAACTTGTTTGATATGTACAAACAGATTACCGGTGAAGATCCTTACGAAGTGCCTATGCGGATTTACCCAGCAGTACACTACACCATGGGTGGTTTGTGGGTGGATTACAACCTCATGACTACTGTCCCAGGCTTATATGCCCTAGGTGAAGCCAATTTCTCAGATCACGGGGCCAACCGATTGGGAGCTTCGGCGTTGATGCAAGGACTCTCTGATGGGTACTTTGTCATTCCGTACACCATTGGTGCTTACCTATCAACGGATATCCGAACCAAATCAATTCCAACAGATCACCCTGCATTTGAAGAGGCGGAGAAAGCTGCCCGGGAGCGTTTAAGTCACTTGATTAACGTAAAAGGTAAACAATCTCCAGAGTCCTTCCACAAAAGATTAGGTAAAATCATGTGGGATAAATGTGGTATGGCCCGGAACGAAGAAGGTTTGAAACAAGCCATTCAAGAGATTCAGGCATTGCGCCAAGAGTTTTGGTCTGATGTCCGTATTTTAGGATCAGCCGATGGTTTCAACCCTGAGTTGGATAAAGCTGGACGTGTGGCCGATTTCATTGAGTTAGGTGAGTTGATGTGCGTGGATGCCTTGAATCGCAACGAATCATGTGGTGGCCACTTCCGGGAAGAATACCAAACTGAAGAAGGGGAAGCCCTTCGGGATGATGAAAATTTCATGTTCGTTTCAGCTTGGGAATACCAAGGTGAAAGTCAATGGGCGCTTAACAAAGAGTCCCTTGAATATGAGAATATCAAAATCGCACAACGGAGTTATAAATAAAATATCCTCTACCTTGGTCCTTTCACCGGGACCAAGGTAACCCAAGGAATGAAAGGCATTTTCTCCATATCACATATTTTTTGGTGGATTGGTGGCTTTATCGGTTTCCATTTGCTACCGCATGGGGTTTCGTCCTACTACAATGCCGCAACCACAGCCGATGATTACTGCTTTGCAGATACCATCCGAACCTATGGTCTGGGGAAAGCCATTTATTTCTATTACACTCAAGTTAATGGGCGCTATACCGGTATTGTCTTCCAACATGCGCTGAATTCCATGGCCTGGGAAAGCCAAATTCTGTACCAAGTCATGCCCTTTCTTTGCATTGTTTGGCTTGGATGGATGTTTTTCAAAGTAGTTCAAGAGTTTACAGGTTGGCCATTTTGGGCATCTGTGCTTGGAAGTGCAGGTATTTGGGTTGTTTTTTTGGATACTCTTCCCAGCCTATCTGAAGGCGTTTATTGGCTCTCCAGTTTATACATTCATGGATTATCATGGATTACCTTTCTGGGTATTCTGTATTGTCTAGGTAAATTAAAAGAGCGTCCTTCTTTTCTCCCGTGGGCTCTAGCTACGTTGTTTGTAGCAGGAGGTATCTCAGAAGCGACTTACCTCAATACTTTTGTAGTCGTAGCTGCATGGGGAATATGGCAGATCGTCCAAGAGCGTAAACTCACAAAACCAATCCTGGCAGTAGGTACGTTTGCGGTAATCGGCTTACTTTTGATTAAGTTTTCTCCAGCCAATATCGGAAGACAATCCGAAGAGGTTAGTAATATCACCCCAAAGATGGTTCAAGATTCGATTCTATACCTTGCCAAATTCCTAACCGGGCAGTGGTCTTGGAGTCTTTCCCTACTCAGTTTACTGTTTTTGGGCTTGGGCGTTCAATGGAAATTGGAGCACGCGGTATTCAAAATCCCTTTGTGGTATGCGCTGGGTGTTGTCACGATTTTATCCGTCGGCCCTTACCTGGTCTCCAGCTTAGGGATTGGTGGAGTACCCCCCAGAATTTTGAATGTTACATCCTTTTTCTTCTTGTTGTCTTGGTTGTATGTTATTCTGCGGGCATCACGAAGCATTCCACAGGTTACTTTTCCAGAATACACTTGGCCTTTGATCCTTTTCATTTTAGGATTGACTACAGTACAACACAATACCAAAATCATGTACCGCGATTGGTATCGGGGGGTGTATTCGGGGTATCGTGCCGAAGTCGAGGATCGAATCAGTCGACTAAAATCAGATGCCACGTGGGTCGTAATCGAACCATTTCAGCATCGGCCGCATAGTATCTTCTTTTCAGAGATGGATAAAAATACGAATGGTCTCTGGGCAAAATGCCTTTCTCAATATTATCACAAACCAATCCAGTTTATCGAAAATTAACGCGTACAAATATGAATATAAAACTCAAAGTTTGGCGGCAACAAAATAGCCGTGCCAAAGGATACCTCGAGACGCACGAGGTGAGCGAAGTTTCGGAGGATATGTCATTCCTAGAAATGTTTGATGTTCTGAACGAACAACTCATCGAGGAAAATAAGGAACCTATCGCATTTGATCATGATTGTCGCGAAGGTATTTGTGGCATGTGCTCGATGCACATCAACGGTCGGCCGCACGGTCCAATGCAGGGGGTAACAACATGCCAATTGCACATGCGCTCGTTCAAAGATGGCGATACCATCGTGGTAGAACCTTGGCGAGCGACAGCCTTCCCCGTAATCAAAGATCTTGTGGTTGATCGTTCAGCATTTGACCGCATCATCTCCTCAGGAGGGTTTGTATCGGTAAATACAGGCAACGCGCAGGATGGGAACTCGCTACCCGTGCCTAAAGAAGACGCCGACAAGGCCTTTATGGCCGCGGCGTGTATCGGTTGTGGAGCGTGTGTTTCAGCGTGTAAGAATGCCTCAGCCATGTTATTTGTTTCCGCTAAGGTATCACAACTTTCGCTTCTTCCCCAAGGTCAACCCGAACGTGAAGACCGAGCGCTTAAGATGGTAGCCCAAATGGATGCGGAAGGATTTGGATCTTGTACCAATACCGGGGCTTGTGCCGCTGAGTGTCCAAAAGGGATTTCTTTGGAAAATATTGCCCGCCTAAATCGCGAATATCTAGGTGCAGCGGCAGGTGCAGCTGTCTAAAATTACATACTTGGAAAATAAAAAAGGTTGAGCCTAGTAGGTTCAACCTTTTTTGTGCTCCAGACTCCTCCTTATAGTCCGGTTATTTCATCAAATGTACGATACTTTGGTAACCTAAATCAATTGTGACCAGGCAATTTCACATCAATGTTGATAATTTCCCTACAATCTACACGTTTAACTGGTTCAAAAGAAAAAAAAGAGGCTGAGACCAATGGCTCAACCCTTCTGATGATCCAGACTCCTCCTTACTAGTCTGGGAAGTATCTTGAAATTACTGTATCCAACTTAATAATAGTAGACTTATAACCGATCCCCTATACCTACAAAATTAACCATTTTGTCTCACTATTCCAATTTATAATCCAGTATTTAATTAACTAAATTGAAAGGTACACGAAATACATTTTTACGTACATGAACAACAAAATAAACGAATAAAGGAAAATAGAAACACCTCTTGATTTATTCCATTTAAGTTTCTAAACATTTAATTGTACATATATCCAACTTAGAAAATAAACTTTCTAGCCGCGTGGGCCCGATGGGAATCCGATATGACCCTAAAATAATTTCTTTAAATCGTACCCTTTCAATTTTATCAGTATTGACAATATAACTTCGATGAACCCGGAAAAAACAATCGGGTAATCGACCTAGTAAATCCTGAAATGATTCAGAAGTTAGGATAATCTTTTCATCATCTAATACCACTAACGTGACGTTCCCACGGCTTTTAATATAGAGTATAGAATCGATGGTTACACGTATCCATTCCCGATTATTTCGAAGGTATATGTTCTTTTTTATATTCATGGCCCTGTAAATCAAACAAAGACCCCCCAAGCGGGGAGTCTTGTATATGATTACTCTATTCTGGTACAATTAAAACCTAAATTGATAGGTCACCGCAAAGTTGGCTCCAAGCTGACTGAATTGGTAGCCATCATACGTCATTTGACTGTAGCGTTGATTGAATGTAATGAGGTTCGAATTTGTTTTGATGGCTTGCGCATCTTTTAACAAAGCCTCTCCTTTCGCATTCTCCGCTTTGAATCGCCAAGTAGGCAATACATTTAAGAAGTTATTCGCTGTAAATTGGATGATGGACGATTTTCCAATTTTCCGAGTAATGGCCAAATCCGTCACGATTTTTGGATCAAACTCCGTGTACAAATTCAAATCCAATCCTTGCTGCTTGAAGCGAGTTGGTCCAAAAAGCGTGTTGTTCAACAAGAAGTTCCAGCCTCCTACTTCCCAATCCAATCCTGCAATCGCTTTGTATTGTGGACGTGAGGTAAAGAATAAGGCTTCTTGTGTGGCATTAGCAACCGACTGACCCGCTTGCGCAACTAGCGCTGGATTATTGACCGCCCCTACGCGCTCATTTTTAAAGGTGTAATTCCCTGCGACGTTGATCGCTAATTTACCTTTTCCTAATGCGATATTTTTGAATGCACTCACAAAATCCAAACCTGTAGTTTGGGTATTCATCGCATTCACAAAGAAACTCAAATCAGATAAGTTGTTCTCTCCTAAAATCCGATCCAAAGCTGTATTACCTGCTGCCGTTGAACCGATCTCTGTACTTAGGATAATCCGGTCTTTCACCGCAATGGAATAGAAGTCCAAGGTGAAGCTCATATTTTTAGATGGATTTATCCCAACACCTGCGGTGAAATTCAATGAACGCTCAGGGTTCAAACTTGGCACGCCTAATAACCGCGCCTCGCGCGACACGTTACTTACCAATCCACCCACTTGAATCCCCTGGCCTGGAACGAAGCTATACTGCGCTTTTTGCGTAAAAATTTGGTGCAAGGTAGGTGCCTTAAAACCCGTAGATAATGACGAACGTAACGTTACTTTATCGTCCATCAATTTATACCGCGAGCTCAATTTCCAAACGAAAGCATCGCCAAAATCACTGTAATTTTCATACCGCGCAGTGGCGTTG